>Ga0075123_10001314_pt1 | contig 12581 bp, 13 predicted proteins | sample AntAceMetag02UKX_FD_69808 | JGI IMG/M metagenome (GOLD analysis project Ga0075123, IMG submission 69808) | Saline lake microbial communities from Ace Lake, Antarctica - Antarctic Ace Lake Metagenome 02UKX | ecosystem: Environmental > Aquatic > Non-marine Saline and Alkaline > Saline | place... | reverse complement strand
TTTTATCTCTGTTTTTTAGTAAGTTATGCTTACTAAAAAAACCGGCCAAATTTTAAAAAGTTCCATAATTTCTAAAATATATTGATTTTTGTCCTGTACAAAGATAATTTCTACAAATATTTTAAAAACAAAAATTGGCTATTTTGTACAGAAGAATAATAAAGATTTAGTCTACCTGGAATAATTCCCCCTCTCAAATTGTCTAATAAGTAAAAAAGGACTCAAATCTTGACCGACGAGCAACTCATCAAAAATACCCAGGCCAGGAGACGACCAGGCTTTTAAGGAGCTTGTCAAGGGTTATCAACAACGCGTAGCAACAACTGTGATTGGTATGCTTGGCAATTGTCCTGAAGCTGATGATGTCGGTCAGGAAACCTTCATTCGCTTTTATAATAATATTTTTCAATTTCGGGGGGATTCATCAGTTGGCACTTATTTAACCAGAATTGCGATGAATTTATCTTTGAACGAAATTAAAAGTCGAAAACGAAGATCGTTATTTTTTCAACGACAAAGTGAAAACGATTACAATATTTCTGACAATTCAAACCAGAACAGGAATTTTGAAAATAAAGAATTGATCCAACGTGCTTTGCAAAAATTAGACTCTAATTTTCGTTCGGTTTTAGTGCTGCGCTTAATCGACGGCTATTCAACAACTGAAACAGCCCAAATTTTAAAACTTCCGATCGGCACTGTACTTTCTCGATTAGCAAGAGCACAAAAAAAACTCAAGGAATTATTAATACCTTACATGGGAGATGAACCATGGATAAAAAAATAACAAATTTACTTTATCGGTCTTTTGATGGAGATTTATCAGCAGAAGAACAGCAAAAGCTGGACAATGCGCTTTCTGATTCAACAGAACTGCGGAAAGAAAGAGAGCAAGTTTTTGCTATGCGGCAAGCTTTTTCTAACACTGGAGAAAAATATTTTAAACCCTTCTTTGCAGAACGGGTTATGAACCAGATTAAATCACGTCGAGCGTCTTGCAGCGAAGCAAATTCATTTTTTGATTCACTAATTGCGGTATTTCGCCCAGTTGCCATTGGCGCAGCAATTATCCTGGTTACTTTGCTTTCATACAATATGAAAAAGACGAAAAACTATTCGCTGGCTGGAGCGCTTGGGAAACAACAAATAACACTCGAAGAGATAGTTGATCCGCTTTACATGTTAACAATGGAGTAAAAAAATGAGAACTCAATCCAAAACAACCATTATCCTGATTTCAATTTTTATTCTCGGTATTTTGTTAGGAGTTGTTGTTGATAGAACAATTATCGAAAATCAAATGAAAAAAAAATTTGCGCGTATGAGAAATCCCCAGATGCTTGGATTTTTATTGGAACGCGTCATTCAACCAACTCCGGAACAAAGAGAAAAAATAGATAAAATTTTAAAAAAGTATGCAGATGATATGTTTGAAAAAAGGCATCAGGTGATGAAGGAAACCGGCGCTTTAATGGATTCTTTACGCAGTGAATTGGAACCGATTTTGACTGAAGAACAAAAAAAGCGACTGGAAGAACATAGGCAAAGATTTGAATTCAGGGAAGATAGAAGAGGGCAGTTTCGGAGACCAATGAGACCACCGTTTGATGAACCACCGGCGGAGCGTTTTCAATGATTGATTTTGATATTTCAGTTAACAAATTCTTGAAAGTTTGTACTATAAATATGTAAAATCACAAATCACAATCTCCCCGGTTGTGTAATATAGTTCCAAATAACATTAATTTGACCATCTTTCGATTTGACACTCGGACTTTGAAATATAAAAGCAAATAGTTAATGTTATTTTGAAAAACGAGCATTTGAATCTAAAACGCTTTGGAACGTAATTACCCAACTATGATAATTCTAAAAGAGGGGATTTATCTTTTAACTCCATGATATGAGATGTGATGCACTTTAAATATGGCGCGCAATTACAAATTTTCAAACTATTTAAACTTTTTCAAGGGTAAGTGCGTCGCATCTTTTACCATGCACGCCCTGTTTTAATAGCAATATTAACAATCAATTTTAAAATGTCAACAAGAAAATTAAAACAAAAAGGCAAAGAGTGCAGTAAATAGTAGTGGCAATAAATTCATTATGTTCAAATCTAACTGCTATTGCTCTCTGCAACTTTAATCTTTACCTTTAGCTATTACCTACCCATCAGAAATAAAATCATCACGCAGAAACCACTACTTCTTCCCTTTTAACTTTGGGCTTCTTCGGTTTATCTGCTTTTTTAAGCACTTTTACCGTTTGTTCAACTTCTTCCTTTGTAACTTTTTTCCGAAGATCCTCAACTGCATGCATCACCTTTGCCCACTTTTGTCCTTCAGCAGCAGAGACCCATTCCATTTGCAGCCGCTCTGGACGAATGCCTAATTTATCTAATTTGTCCCAGAGTTTCCAGACTCGTTTCTGAGTCATGCGGTTTGCGTCAATGTAATGGCAGTCTGCAAAGTGGCATCCAGAAACTAACACGATTGGAGCGCCCAATTTAAATGCATGCAATACAAATTTGTCATTCACTCTGCCACTACACATAGTCCTGATAATACGGGAATTTGCAGGATACTGCAATCGGGATAAACCAGCCAAATCTGCGCCAGCATAAGAACACCAGTTGCAGGCAAAAGTAACAATTTTATCCATTGGGTTTTCTTCTAAAATTGCTTCAATTTGAGCGTACATTTGTCTGTCAGTGAAATGCTGCATGGTGATTGCATCGAATTTACACTCAGCGCCGCAGGTGCCGCAGCCTTTACAGGAAGCTTCAATCACCCTTGCGGGCAGCTTTGTTTTTTTATCAAATATAATTGCATTGAACGGACACACCCTGGCACAAACTCCGCATGCAGTACATTTATCTTCATCCACTACAGCGGTTATGGCTTCGATTTTTATTTTTCCCGCGGAAAGCAGAACTCCAGAGCGGGCAGCAGCAGCGCTCGCCTGGGTTACACTGTCCTTAATATCTTTGGGGTATTCGGCACAGCCAGCGAAAAATATGCCGGCAGTCGGCGCATCGACTGGTTTTAACTTGGGATGGGATTCCATTAAAAATCCATCAGAAGTACTGGACAAAGTAAATAATTTTTTCACAACATCATTATCGTGTCGAGGAATGACGCCAACCGAAAGTACAACCAAATCTAATTCATGGTCTTCTAATTGACGGGTTGTTGTATTTTCAACAGTCAATTTTAAATTATTGGTTGTTGGATCTTCTTCAATTTCACCAGGAATACCGCGAATATACATCACACCTTTTTCTTTACTTCTCATGTAAAGATCTTCAAAATCTTTACCAAATGCGCGGATGTCCATATAAAATACTTTTATTTCAGTGTCCGGATAATGGTCTTTCAACAGCAGACTGTCTTTAATCGTATTCATGCAACAGATATTACTACAATATGGATTGCCCCGTTCTGGATTCTGTGTCCTCGATCCGACACACTGAATAAAGCCAATTGTCTTCGGCGTTTTATGATCTGTTGGACGGATGAAATGTCCCTGGGTAGGTCCCTCGGAACAAATCAACCGTTCAAATTCCATACTTGTAATCACGTTTTCAAATCGAGTATAACCGTAATCGTCTAACTTGCTGGGATCATAAACATCCATTCCTGTAGCAATAATTACTGCGCCAACGGTAATATCACAAATTTCATCCTGCATGTCGTAATCAATACATTTTTTATCACAAGCATCGTAGCATTTACCGCAAGCGATTGGATTATTGCCCAAGCAGTTATCCATATCCAAAACATAGGAAGACGGCACTGCCTGAGGAAATGGCAGATGAATGGCTTTCCTCATAGATAGCCCCATCTGAAATTCATTAGGAACGACTACGGGACAAACCTTAGAACACTCGTCGCAAGCTGTACATTCATTTTCATCAACATATTTAGCCTTTTTGCGAATTTTAATATTGAAATTACCAATGTAACCGGTTACTTCTTCAACTTCGCTAAAGGTTAATAATTTGACCTTTGGATGTCGACCGACATCCATCATTTTCGGACCGAGAATTCATATAGAGCAGTCCATTGTGGGATAGGTCTTATCAATTTGTGCCATGATCCCTCCAATGGACGGTTTTTTTTCAACTAAATAGACCTGGTAACCAGTATCCGCCAAATCCAAAGCAGCATTAATTCCAGCAACACCGCCGCCAATGACCAGCGCCTGCCGATTTACCGGCACTTCCAATTCACTTTTTGCTGTTAAATACCGGGCACGAGCAACAGATGCTTTTACAGTATCCTTTGCTTTTTCCGTGGCTGCTTTTTTATCGTATAAATGTACCCAGCTAACATGCTCCCGGATATTTGCCATTTCAAAAAGATAAGGATTTAGTCCTGCTTCAGCTACGCAGTTGCGGAAAGTTGGTTCGTGCATACGAGGTGTGCACGATGCTACAACAACGCGGTTCAGTTTGTGTTCAATAATGTTCTTTTTGATTTCTTGTTGCCCCGGTTCTGCGCAGGTGTACCTATTAACGCAACTGTAAACAACATCGGGCATTTCTGCTGCGTAGTCACTGACTGCGTGACAATCAACAGAGCCAGCAATATTTAACCCGCATTCACAAATAAATACACCAATCCTCAATTCGCCGCTATCAGAAATTTGTTCTGCCATTTTTCCCTCTGATTATAATTTTTTGGTTAAATTAAATTAATTTTATCTTCATTGAAAAACAAATTTTCGTATTAATCAAAATTTCACCACAAAGACGCCAAGCTCGCAAAGAAAATAATAAAATGTTTATGATTAAGGCTTGTAATAATTTTTATATTGCAATTTTAAAAAATAGAATAAATCGTAATAGTTCACCATATCTGCTACTCCTTCTTTTGATCTCAGAACAAGGATTAACGATTTACGATTTTTGATGTATTTTTGATTTTATGATTTCAATTTATTAACCGTTTCTCTATTTTTTTATTCCCAGAGCATCAAGCTGCAAAAAAAAGATTCAAACCGCTAATTTCGCGAATTGCGCTAATTAAAAACAAAAAAATAATTCGTGTATACTCAAACCAAAGTGGTTTTGAGATTTATGATTTTGGAGTGCAATCCCTTTATGGATTGCTACGGCACATGAAGGCGCCGTACTCCGAACACAATTTTAATTTAGAATATTAAAACCACTTTGCAAAAAATGTTTTAAAAATCTTTTGCAAAAAAAAACAAAAATTTTACTTGTAATACTATATAGCATCCCTTCGTAAATCAAAAATCGTTAATCCTTGCTTTTAAATCATTTCTTTATTGCACATAACAAAACGATCAGGGTGGTGAGCTATTACAATAAATCACTTTGTCAACGATCTTTAATCTTTGCATTCTCTGCGCCTTTGCGGTAAATAATTTTTTCAGCTTCGCAGTGTTTTGTTCAAACAGCTTCTTTCACTTTTTTCGGTTGAGAAATAATCTCCATTATTTTGTCAATTTTTATGCGATGCAGGTGCAATCCAACTTCTTCTGGGCTAAATCCCTGTGCCAGTCCCAGCAATTGACAAAAATAAATAACGGGCAAATTAAATTCGCGATTCATTTTGCGAGCGATTAAAATCTGTCCCATATCAAAAGAATTGAAACAAGTTGGACAGATTAATCCCATACAATCGGCGCCCACAGACTCCATGGATTCGAATATCTCATAAGTCATTTTTAAAGGCATATCATCATCCATACATCCTTTACCACAACAGAGCAGTTTTTCTACGTGGGTCAGCGCTGTTGCTCCCATTGCCTGTGTTAAATTTTCCAACAAACTGGGGTAATCTGCATCATCAATAGCCATAATCTGGCTTGGTTTTAATAGATGGCAGCCGTAATGAATACCAACTTTTAAACCAGTAAGTGGTCGTTTTACTGAGGCTTTAACGCGTTCTATTCCTAAATCATCGCGCATCATTACGACAATATGTTTAACTTTTCCTGTCCCTTTATATTCTTTGCCAATTTTTTTTAATTTTTCATTGACCCTATCTTTTAAGTTAGCATCTTCCGCCAGCATAAATCGTGCCTCTTGAAGCGTTGAAGTACAACCGCTACACATGGTAATGACGTCAAGACCAGCTTCTTCGGCAATACATAAATTTCTTGCAGCAATGGTGAGCCATTCGATTTTATCCCTGGCTTTGAAATAGATTGGATCGGGACAGCAGGTAAATCCATCGAGATCGACTAATTCCACGCCAATCGGTTCCATTGTTTTTCGTACTGATAATTCCATTTGTGGATATTTTACCGGGATCATGCATCCCCAAAAAGGCGCAACACGAATTTTTTCAGCCATAATTTTTCCCTTAACTATTCGATAATTTTCTGCAGTTCATCAACTGGCAAATCTTTTAATTCCGGCAAACCTAAATCCTTCCGACGTCGGCTGACGGTACTGGTAATAACAACGCTTCTGCCAGTTTTAACAATTGTTTCTGAATATTTATCAACATTCGGAGGCAGCACGCCATCCTCTTTACAAATATTTTTCAGTGCAATGATTACTTCAACTGGACGCACATCCTGGGGGCAGCGTTCGTAGCAACTGTAACAATTGGTGCATTTCCAGATGATGGAATCGGCTCCGACTAATTCTTCTTCATTTCCGAGTAGAGTTTGTAACATAATATTGCGAGGGTTAAAATCATCTGAAAACCGAGCCGCTGGACAAACTGCCACACATGCGCCGCACTGATAGCAGTAGTTGTGATGGTTGCCGCCAATAACATTGTTCAAACGTTCTCTGAATGAAAAGTTTATCTTTTTGTCTGACATATTTTAATCCTTTGGAATGGTCATTAGTTATTTGTGAATGGTTAGTTGTGAGTAGTTATTTGTTGCTTGAATAACAATAGTCATAAAAAATATACTACTCACCAATCAAAAAATTATTCAATTAATTCAGAAGCCAAAGTTATCAAATCTTTAACTTCAAGGTCAACTTCCTCTCTTAATTTATCGTCTTGCAGCGCGCATTTATAATGAATTTCACATTTGGGGCAGGCAGTGATTAAAGTTTTAGCGCCAGCCTGTTTGGCTTCCCTGAAACGATTTGCCTGAATCGTTTTTGCAGTAATGCCGCAGGTCAGCCAGTTACCCACGCCGCAACAGATGGATCTATGCCTGCTTTTCGTCATTTCATTAAATTCAATTTTAGGAATTGCTTCAATAATAGTTCGAGGCGCATCGTAAATTCCCGTATGCCGCCCCAGCCGACACGGGTCTTGATAGGTAACTGATTTTTCTAATTTATTAAATTTAATTTCCCCGGAATTAATTTTTTCAGACAATAATTCTGTGATATGCACAACTTCAAAATTGAGTTTACCGAAAAATTCCGGATAATTCTGTGAGAAGACTTGATAACCTTCAGGGCATGAGAACACGACCGTTTTAGCGCCTGATTCTTCAATTAATTTGAGATTATGTTCGGCTAACTTTTTAAAATTTTCAAAATCACCAGTCCACAGCATGTCGTGTCCGCAGCAACGCTCATCTTCTAAAACAATGGGATTAATTCCTATTTTATTAAGAAGCTTAATAGCTCCTTTTGCCGAAGCGATAGATTCAACCTTAAGTTCCGAGAAGAAAACATCAAAGTAAGGAGCGCAACCGACAAAATAAAGGAAATCGTTTTTTTTAGAAACCTTCAAATCACTGGAAAGCCAGTCCAATCGTTTCTGTTTTAAATTGCTGGCAGTCATAATTTTATTGAGTGATTGAAATGCTCCGCCATGGCTGCACTCTGCTTTGGCGCCATCAAATATGGCAATTTCTCGAATATCGCGCATGAAATCAATATATTGAATGCTTGAAGGACAGCGCAATTCACACATCCCACAGGTTAAACAATCCCATAATGCCTTGTCTTTTAAAACGGCATCCGTATCTTGTTGAACACACCGCATGAGTAATGACCTGGGAGAAAATGTGTGGTTAATTTTGGCAACAGGACAAACCGATGTGCATTTACCACAATCAAGACAGCGATGAGCATGGGTTTTATTTATAATTTCAACAACTGTTTTCATATTTTAATTCCTTAAGCTACTGAAGCTTCAGCTTGAACTTTTTGACTTTTTTGTGGCGTTTTTCGCAATGGACTTGGTCCGAGTTTTTTAACTTGCTCAATCATTTCAGTAACGATCTGGGCGAACCTTGATGCTTCCGCAGCCGAAACCATTTCCCGCCGCACACGTTCTTTTTCCAACCCGATCATGTGCAACATTTTTTCAACTTTATCAAAATTCTCCGCCGCCCGGCGGGCGCCAAACATATAATGGCAGTCTTCGAAATGTCACGTCGCCACCAGTACGCCGTCGGCTCCCATTTCAAAAGCTTTAAAAATAAATGATGGATTTATCCTGCCGCCGCACATTACTCGGATAATACGAACATTGGGCGGATATTGAATACGGTTTATTCCAGCGCCATCCGCAGCCGGATAGCTGCACCAGTTACAGCAAAAAGCAACTATTTTGGGTTCAAAGTTTTTTTTAGATTCAGATTTTTTCTTTTGAGGCATTTATAACTCCAATAAAAAATCAGGCCAATCACATTTAAACAAAATAAATTATTTATATTTTTAAAAGTATGAAAAATTTACTAATATTACATTTCACTGTTCTGTTAAAAGATATACATGCAAAATTCTATTATTCAGCAAACAGCGCCTCCATCTGAGCTTCAATCTGGTCATTGGTAAAATGACGAATATCAATTGCTCCTGTCGGACAAACAGACGCGCAAGTGCCACATCCCTTGCAAAGCGCTTCATTAACATAAACTCTCATTATTCCAGCTTCGTTTTCGCGCAGTTCAAGCGCATGAAATTCACAAATATTTACACATTTACCGCAAGCGCGGCATAAATTTTCTCGTGCCGTAGAAACGATAGGTTCCAGCCGGATAGTATCGCCGCTCAATGTCGCTGCTACTTTTGCCGCTACTGCTGAAGCCTGGGAAACTGAATCGGCAATGTCTTTAGGACCCTGGGCACAACCAGCAACATAAATTCCTTCCATTGCTGTTTCTACGGGTCCCAGTTTCGGATGTCGTTCCATGAAAAATCGATCCGCGCTTCTCGGTATTTTTAACAATTCAGCGATGAAAGTGCTTTCCGGTTCCCTAGGCACCATGCCTAATGAAAGAACAGCAGCGTCTATTGGGAATTCGATTTTGGCGTGAGTTTTTGCATGTTCAACAACAATTGAGGTTGCTTTCTTTTTGCCAACGAACTCGGGTGGTTTTTCAAGATCGAATGGGATAAACAGAACACCCAGACCGCGCGCATCTCTGTACATCTCCTCTGCCCCACGACTGTAAACACGAATATCACGATGAAGAATAATGACATTGATGCCCATTTTTTTGAGCGCAATTGCCTGCTTGATTGCCGCCTGGCAGCAATAGCGTGAACATCCCAGGTTTCCCTTTTGACCACGGGAACCAACACATTGAATATACACAATGGTTTCAGGTTTTTTATTTTCAATCTTCATCTCTTTTCCACGCCAGATCAATTGTTCAAACTGCTCATTGGAAAAGACATTGGTATAAGTTCCAAAACCGTATTCACCGCGTTCAGGGTGATATAATTCAGCGCCACTAGCAACAACTATGGCGCCAATTTTTAGTGGTTCATCCAAATTATATTGGGAATTATTTGACGCCAGCGTAACTTCAAAATTACCAACAAAACCATTCACTGCTTTCATTTCTGTGTCGGTAAATACTTTAACACCTAACTCGGTCAGCAACTTAATTTTTCGCTCAATAAGTTCACTGCCGGGTTTGTAACTGGGATAAAGCGTCGATAATTCGGCTACTCTGCCGCCTAAATTTTTTTCCTTTTCAACCAGAATAGTATGGAATCCATGTCCTGCCAGATCAATGGCTGTTTGAATCCCTGTGATTCCTCCGCCAATTACTAAAACATCATGAACGATGGATATCTCTCTTGTTTCCAACGGTTGAAGCAGTCTGCTGCGAGCCACAGCCATTCGAGTTAAATCTTTGGCTTTTTCCGTTGCTGCAACCGGGTTTTCCGCATGTACCCAGGAACACTGATCGCGAATATTGACCATCTCAAATAAGTATGGATTTAACCCCGCTTTTGCCACAGTTTCCTGAAAAATCGGTTCATGCGTTTTCGGTGTACAGGCAGCAACGACAACCCTGTTTAAATTATGTTCGTGAATTCTCTGCTGTATTTCATTTTGCGTGCTGGCAGCACACGCGAATTGAGTTTCTTCGCAAAAAACAACATTGGGAAGCGTTCGCGAATATTCAGCAACCTTCTGCACGTCCACAACGCCAGCGATATTTATTCCGCAATGGCAAACAAAAACGCCAATCCTCGCTTCTCCACTGGGATCAACCTGGGGGATTTCCTCTTCTTCTCGCTCTATTTTATACTTCATTACGTGCCGCGCTGCACGAACAGCCGCGCCAGAAGCATCAGCTATTGAATCCGTGATATCCTTGGGACTGATGGCACATCCACAAACGTAAATGCCTTTTTTAGTTGTATCCAACGGATCCGAACACGGATCCAATTGTTTGATGAATCCGTCTTTGTCAACTTCAACGCCGAGTTTATCTGCCAGATTTCTACTTCCTGCTGATGGAATTAATGCAGAAGAAAGCACTGCCAGGTCAACGTATTCTTTTTCTATTTTTCCGGTTTTGATATTTTCATAAGTTATAACTGTTTTTCCGGATTCGGGGTCTTCAACAATTTTAGAGGGTTTTGCCGGGATAAAATCTAACTTATCCAGATTAGCCGCTCGTGCAAAAAATTCTTCAAATCCTTTTCCGAATGCGCGAATGTCGATATAGAATATTTTCATTTCCGATTGTGGAAAATGTTCGTGGATTATCAAAGCATCTTTCATCGCGTTCATGCAACAAATTCTGCTGCAATAGGGAATGTCTCGTTTCATGTTTCGTGAACCAACGCATTGGATAAACGCGATGTGTTCAGGCGTTTTTCGGTCGGTGAATTTAATTAATTCACCTCGAGTCGGGCCGCCTGAAGAAAGAATTCGTTCCAATTCCAGGCTGGTAACCACATTCTCAAAACGAGTATATCCGAATTCAGAGGCTTCCCGTGGGTCATAATAGTTGACTCCGGTTGCCACAATGATTGAGCCTGCTCGTACTTCAACAATTTCATCCACTTCATCATAATCAATCGCATTTCTTTCGCAGACATCAGCGCATTTTGAGCAGGCAAGAGGAAAAATGCCCAAACAATCGTCAGCATTTCGGATATAAGCATTGGGAACAGCCTGGGGAAAGGGAGAGTAGATTGCCTTTCTGGCGCCGAGACCAATTTCAAATTCACTGGGAACTATGATGGGACATACCTTGGAACAATCGCCGCAACTGGTGCATTCTTCAATGTTTACGTAGCGGGCTTTTTTTAATATTTTTACACGAAAATCGCCAGCCTTGCCTTTGACTTCCAGAAGTTCACTGTTTGTGTATAATTTAATATTGGGATGCCGACCGACATCCATCATTTTCGGACCGAGAATTCATATAGCACAATCCATTGAGGGGAACGTTTTATCCAACTGCGCCATTATGCCCCCGATACTCGGATCGCGCTCGACCAAATAAACCTGGAATTGAGAATTTGCCAGGTCCAGCGATGCCTGCATTCCTGCGATGCCGCCGCCGATTACCAGTACGCCTTTTTCCACGGGTTTCCTCCGAGTGGTTGATATATCAAATAAATTTTATTTTTTTTTAACTTTTAACTGTTCTGCACCACACTCATAACCTTTATCAAAAGCTTTCAAATTAAGTTCTTCAGTTCCTTTAGGTACTGAAGATTCCACTGCATTTCTAACCGCATCTTTATCAATCAATTGAGATACGGCAGTGAAAAAACCAAGCATGACAATATTCAGTACGATCTTTCTGCCTAATTCTTCAGCAATTCTTGTTGCTGGTACTTTGTACATTTTAATTTTATCCCGTGCTTTAGCATCTTTTACCAGGTCTTCATCAACTAATAATAGTCCGTCACTTTTTAACTCGGGTTCAAATTTAGTGTAGGCTTCCTGGGACATGGAAATTAAAATATCAGGTTGAATCAAATAGGGATAAAGAATTTTTTTATCTGATACAATAACCTGGGCGCTGCACGCGCTGCCCCTGGCTTCAGGTCCAAAACTCTGATTAAGCGTGGCATGTTTTCCAGCGTTAATGGCGGCTGCTTTTCCAATCAAATATCCGCAGAGAATAACTCCCTGTCCGCCAAAACCAGTAACACGAATTTCAGTTTTTGCCATTATTTTCCTCCGTAAAGAGAATTTATTTCAAATAATATTAAGTTAGTGAAAGTAAAAAGATTTCGCCACCAAGGCACAAAGACACAAAGGATATAAAAACAAAATTAAAAGTGTTAATTATTAAATTCAGTTTAAACCCAAAAAATGCAGTAGAGGCGTACATCTCCAATCAGCACCCGAATGAGTCTGTCAATTTGGCTGTTTTTTTCAGCCTGCCATTTAAAATAGGATAAAAAATTACATTTTACT
>Ga0075123_10001313_pt1 | contig 12582 bp, 9 predicted proteins | sample AntAceMetag02UKX_FD_69808 | JGI IMG/M metagenome (GOLD analysis project Ga0075123, IMG submission 69808) | Saline lake microbial communities from Ace Lake, Antarctica - Antarctic Ace Lake Metagenome 02UKX | ecosystem: Environmental > Aquatic > Non-marine Saline and Alkaline > Saline | place... | reverse complement strand
AATGAGAGAGTACCAACAAAAATATTCTATAAAGATGCTTATCATAGGATGCAAGTTTTTACAGAAGAAATAATTAAAATGTGTAAAAAATATAATATTATAATAAATAGATTTTCTGATTACAAAAATTATCAAGATAGATTAATAAAGATTTTTTAAATTTAAAAAATTATGTTAAAAAAAATAATAGATATAATTCAAAACGAGGGAATCCTGGGAGTATTCAATAAATGCTTATTACAAATTTTGGGATTTTTTTTTAAAAAGAATGAAACTATCTGGATATTTGGAGAAGCAGGAGGAAAACAATTTTTAAGTAACTCCAAGTATCTGTTTTTATATATTATTAAATATCAAAAAAAGATTCGTCCAATTTGGTTTACAAAAAAAAGAGATATTGTTAAAGAAATAAATGATCTCGGAGGAGAAGCATACATTTTTAATTCTTTGAAAGCTTTGTATTTTGGTTTGATAGCTAAAGTATATATTCATTCGTACGGTAGAGATGACATACTAAATTATTCTTTAAAAAATGCAATTTTTATTAATTTATACCATGGAATGGTTATTAAAAAGTTAAAGAAATACTATAGAAAGGACGATTTGGATATTGCTTCTTCTGATTTTTTTATTCAAGTTAGACGAAATATTTTCCCAGAAATAAAAAAAATAGCGGTTACTGGAGAACCTAGATATGATATATTTTTTAGTAAGGTTAATAAAGTTAGAATATTAAAAAAATATCATTTAGAAAGATATATCGACAAGAAAATCATTTCATATTTACCTACCCATAGAAAATATCGAGATACTTATAAACCATTATTCCAGGAATTCAAGAATATCATTAAGCTAAAGGATGTTATTATTTTTGATAAAAGCCACCCAAGGGAAAAGAATTTAGCAAAAGATATTTTTCCAAATTACAATAATGTTGTAAATATATCCGATTTATATATTGATACACAAGAATTATTAAGTATAACGAATATTTTAATTACAGATTATTCAAGTTGTTTTGTAGATTTTATACTAACAGAACGACCGGTTATTTTTTATGCTTATGATTTAAAAGAATTTACTGAGAAAAATGGGTTTTATGTTGATTACAAAAAAAATGTGCCGGGTAAAATATGTTACAATGAAAATGAGTTGTATAATTGTATTCAAGCTTATCTAAAATATCCTGAACTTGATTATAGAAAAAGAATTCAAGGAAAAAAACGATTTCATAAATATTATGATGGGAATAGTTCGGAAAGAGTTTATCAGGAAATAATGAAACTTTTAAATTAAGGAAAATAATGCGTGAATTAAAAAAATCATTTTGGGATTTTGTTACAGCTAATATCATGATTGTATTTGCCGTACCTTTGATGATAATTTCCGAATCAATTCAGGCAAGGTATTTAGGACCGGGTAATTATGGGAAAGTAGCTTTGTTCCTTAGTGCAATTGTTTTATTGTACACATTTGGAGTAAGTTGGCTTGGTCTTTCTATTAAACGGTTTGGTAAAGAAGAATTTATTAAAGAAGATCATTTAAGGAAAACAACAGCAAACTTTTTTATTGTAAGTCTTTTTTCATTTTTTGTTGTATCTGTATTATTCTACACATATAGAAAACCGATTCTAACATTTTTAGAGATTGATAAAGTAAATCTATTCTGGTTAATTCTTATTGGTGCGTTTATCTCTTTGATGAAGTTCTTTGTTTTGGAAGTCTTGCAAGTAATTAGATTGATAAAATTGTACACTTTCTTATTTAAACTTGCATCGAAGATCTTTATAGTTCTTGGAATGTTGTTTTTTGTTTTTTCTATTCTTGAAATAAGTGTAATATATGTTATTTATATTTTATTAATATCTGATATTCTGGTAATAATAATTGGCATATCATTTATAAAAACCAGATACATATATCCATTTCAATTTGATAAAGCACTATTAACAAAAATGATAATATTTAGCTTACCTCTTATGTTTAATAGTTGGTCAGGGTATGTAATTAACTGGGTAGATATGTATGTAATAAAGTATTATATGACTCTTGAAGATGTTGGGATCTATCAAGCAGCATATAAAATACTTAATGCTCTTAAATCCTTTTTGGGTATGGGATTGATTGCAATTACTATCCCAATAATAATGGTTTTTAAGACAAAGGGTGAAATTGATAAAATAAAAAATTCCTATATTAAAAGACTTATTCCACAGATCAGCTTTTCTGCAATGATATTAGTTTCATTAATTATTATTTTCAGTGATCAGATGTTTTATATTATTTATGGTGAAGAATTTAATTCTTCAATTTTAATTTTCAAGATTTTGATGGCTTCTGTGAGTTTTTCTATAATTGGATCTGGACTTGCTGCAATTTATATATCTTTTGATTTGACGAAGATAATTTTATATATTGGTATATTATCTGGAATATTTAATATTATAGCTGATATTTTCTTAGTAAGATATATTGGAATTGAAGGAGCAGCCATTGCTTCTTTTTTAGTTTTTTCTATTGGATCTATAATTAGATTACTTTATCTTAATAGATATTTTAGTATCAAAAGAAAGCTTGCACTTTTATTTCCATTGATAACAGTTCTTATCTTAATAATAAATATATTGGAGATTAGCTTTATAATTAAATTATTTAGTTCGTTTAGTCTTTTGATCACTGTATTATTATTTGCTAGAAGATTTAATCTTTTTAATAAAAAAGATATCAGATTAATTCAAAATATTGATATGCCCCCAATAGTAAGGAGAGTATTCACTAAGTTGATATTAATTTTAAGTAGAGATATATAACAAGCAAAGAGAAAATATATTAAAAAGAAAATAAACAAATCTCTTTATTATCAATTATTTTATTAATAACATTTTCTTTGTATAAGTTATGTCTCCAGTTTTAAGCATGTATAAATATACTCCAGATGTAACAGAATTCCCTAGTTCATCTGTTCCATTCCAAATAACATTATTAATTCCTGTTTCCAAATTTCTAATTTCTAATATCTTTACTTTCTGTCCTTTCAAGTTATAGATTATTAATTCCGCATCTTTTTTATTTTCAGTGTTTAATGAAAACGAAATTGTTGTTGTTGGATTAAATGGATTTGGATAATTTCCAATCAATTCAGAGGATGCATAGATTAGATTATTTTCAGCATTACTGTTCAAATCTGTATCATAATTCAAAGTAATCTCGGTAATACCTAATTCGCTTTCAATTTCCAGAATATCACTGACAATTTCACGGTTGTTTTCGGTAAATAATCCCACAACTATATTAAATGTAAGTATCTCTCCACTTTCCAGATCGTAAGGAAGAGGAAGATTGAAATCTTCAATATCCCAGGGATTCTCACTGATGGGGAATATGCCATTATCTTCAATGCTGATGATCTCAATTGCTGAGCTTGAAAGATTTGAGATCGTAAATTGCAAACCATTCAGACAGTTCTCTACTGTCATGAAATTTAATTCTAATGGCTCAATGACTAATCCCCCAAAGTTAATATCTGTATCATCGCGTGGTTCTAATTTGAAAGAACCATAAGTGAAATCAATAACACCTCTTATACTAAAAATTATATCGTCTAAAACTGGAACGTAAGTATAAACTCCTAGTCCACCAATTATGCAAGTTCCGGATTGATCTTCAACTTCCCATTCACCATAACCAAGGTCTTCATTGGAAACTGTTACATTCTGAATTTTGGCAAATACACTTTCGTAGTCTTCTGTGAAAGATAGTTCTTCAGCACTTAAAATAATAGGCTCAGGGAGTTCAGATGTTCCTGTTATTTCCATATTAATTATATCGGTTATCTCTGTTTTATTATTGTATTCTAAAACAGTACCGGAGATTGTTATCTCATCACCAACCTCTACATCTTGTATTGGATAGATAACAATACCATTCCATGCACCTGTTCCATCTTGAATGAAAAAATAACTCTCAAATTTGGCAGTAACAACACCGGAAGTTTCTACCAACTCTCCTTCATGCGGAGATGGACCGGAAGTAGAATATTGGAGATCATAGATCGTGTAAGGAGTAATTGGAATAGGTTCAATAATAGAGAATGCAGCATTACTATCATCCCATGGATCTCCATCTTCGGCATCTGATATAATAATTGCATACCAATCATCGACTAATTGATCAATTGGAATGTTCCATTCCCAGCTACCGTCATCTTCAGTGGAAGCGACCAGAACTTCTCTATCTCTATAAACCATTTCAAGTTCTATTTTGATATTTCCTGTAAAATTTATAGATATCCAGGTTATATCGTGAGTAGAACCCTGTTCCCATTGTTCACCACCATTAGGACTCGCAACAATTATCGTTGGTACTGGAGTTCCTCCGATCGTCTGACCATTATTTAATTCTCCAGGAGTTTCCGGTGCCGGTTCCTGCCAGATAAAATCACTATAAACAGCTCCTGTCCCCATTAGTTGAAGTGACTGTCCAATCTCAGTTGTGCTTCCTTCCTCCACACCAATATCAGTTGATGTAACACCATTTGCAGGACCACCTATTGCTTCAAAAGAACCTTCATAACTCAGGAATTGACCCGGAATAAGAATACCTTGGTAATCAATTGCAATCCCGTCAGGTTCTCCATTTTGAATACCTTCTTTGTAATAATAGAAAATTGTAAATTCATTAACATTTGCACCGGCTGTAAACTGATTTAAAGATATGGAATCATATTCTGATCCATTGTTACCATTATAAAAGGTTACAGTATAATCGGATAAAACATTTCCGGGTATTTCTTCCAGAACAACCTCAACAAATTCACCAATATCAGTGCTTGTATTGTCATAATGCAGTTCATTGAGCCAGATATTTTGTGCAGAAAGTAGGGTACTTAATAAAAACATAAACGCTATTATTCTTCTCATCTTTTCCTCCCGAAAATCATTACCATTCTTTAATTTCTATTTGAGCAAAGATCGGTTCCATTTTATTAGCTGCTCTTTTCTGATAGTTTTTTGCAGCTTCTTGGAATCTATACCAATTTGTTTGTTTATAATTTTCTTTAAAAGATAACTTATCTTTAATTGGATCAAATTTTACTTTTTTATCGTTAAGAAATTTGATATCTTCTGAAATAGCAGCACTAAACCAGCTATATGGATCATATTCTGTATTTGCATTATGATTTAAGATGAGTCTTTGATATTTTCCAATTCTCTCTTTCATTTGTTTTTTATATGAAGACAAATGTCTTTCATCAATTTTGTCTTTGAGGATATCGGTAATATTTGCTTTTACCTCTGTCCAGTTAGTAGGACTTGCTGTGAACATAAGAAAATTCTTATAGAGTTTATTTGATGCTAGTAAAACCCGCTCGGTATTATCAATTGTACTATTTTCTTCTATCAAACGTGGATCATGCCATATGAGGTTAGGTATATCCGGTTTATACCCTGCATCGGCATGCCCAATATTTGGTGTAAGAGTTTCCCAAACTCCTTTCATTGCATTCATTTCGTCGAAGTTTCCAATAAAATTCTGGTGAGATATTGTATCAGCTAACATATGAGAAGCAATACCAAGTGAGTATAAATTTTCACTCTTTGTTGCATCGTAAAATATTTCTTGAGCATGTGTGCTGGAAGATGTAGTATTAAGAAGGTGCATCTTTCCATCTTTTCTTCTGGTTTTAGGGCTTGTTGGGTTTCCTGGCATAAAATGGAACAGCAAATATATTCGCATTAATTGTTTTCTGGGTTTAGTGATATTCTTTGTTTGCGTTATGTAATTTTTGTATTCTGAACTATCAGGAAGTTTGATTTTATACTGGGTTGAATTGTCATCGACATATTGTGATGAATAGGCAATAATCTCAGCTTCGGAATTATCAAAACCAGCTTCTAATGCCAGATATTTTGTTATGTAGTAATGAAATTCAACATTCATATTTTCTCCCTCTCTACAAAAGAAACCATATATTAATTATAGACACAATAATCCATAAATTAATATTTATTGTATAAAGTTATAATGTCAACTAATTAATATTATTTTACTCTAATATATTTAAATGATTCAATCAAAACGTAGCAGAGGATTGCATAACATGATAAAATTAGAGATTATTTAGGAATTTTGAAAGAGAGCTGTTCAATATAAAAAAAATGTCCTAACCATCACTGGATAGGACATTTATATCTATGCTAAATATTAGTCTTCAGTAAGAAGTTCTTGATATAATGGAAAGTTATCGCAGAATTCACGAACTGCAATTTTGATTTGTGCCAACTTTTCTTCGTCATCATGATTATTGAATACTTGAGAAATAAAATCTGCAATTCGTTCCATATTTTGTTCCTTCATTCCTCTTGTTGTAACAGCAGGAGTTCCAAGACGGATACCTGAAGCTACAAATGGAGGTCTGCTATCAAATGGGATAGTATTTTTATTTGCTGTTATGCCTGCTTTATCCAAGGCTCCTTCCATTTTCTTTCCACTTGGATTTCCACTATCTTTATCACCCAGGTCTATCAACATAAGATGTGTGTCTGTTCCACCTGAAACTAAACGTAGCCCTTTCTTTTCTAAAGCTCTTGCTAACGCTTTTGCATTCTTTATTACTTGTTCTTGATAAATTTTAAAATCATCTTGAAGTGCTTCTTTAAATGCTGCAGCTTTGGCGGCGATCACATGCTCTAATGGTCCACCTTGAATTCCAGGGAAAACTTGTTTATCAACTTCTTTTGCATATTCTTCTTTACAGAGGATCATGCCACCACGTGGTCCCCGCAATGTTTTATGAGTAGTAGTTGTTACAATATCTGCATAAGGAACAGGGTTCTGATGTAATCCGGCAGCAACAAGACCTGCAATATGAGCCATATCTACGAATAATTTTGCACCTACTTCATCGGCAATTTCCCGGAATTTTTTAAAATCAATTTTACGGGGATAAGCACTAGCTCCAGCAAGAATCATTTTAGGTTTATGCTCAAGGGCAAGTTTTCTTATTTCATTGTAATCAAATTGTTCAGTATCTTTATTCACTCCATATGGGATAATATTATACAAAGCACCGGAAAAACTAAGCGGATGCCCGTGAGTAAGGTGTCCACCGTGAGTAAGTTCTAAACTAAGAACAGTATCACCTGGTTTTACTAGGGAGAAATATGCAGCCATATTTGCTTGAGAACCAGAATGAGGTTGCACGTTTACATGATCAGCTCCATAGATTTCTTGGGCTCGTTCAATTGCGAGTTTTTCAACTTCATCTACCCATTCGCATCCACCATAATATCTTCCATAAAGACTATATTTTAATTTTCCGGTTTTCTTGCTATACCGATAAGGATAACCCTCTGCATATTTGTTTGTGAGGACAGACCCTGCTGCTTCAAGTACAGCTCTGGAAACAAAATTTTCAGAGGCTATCAATTCCAGATTCTCTGTTTGACGCTTCAGTTCTTTATACATTGCATTATATAGCTCAGGATCATTCTTCTTTAAAAATTTCATTTATTATTTCTCCTTTTCATAATCTGATATTTTATCTAATCTTTTCTGATGTCTTCCACCTTCAAACTCTGTATTGAACCAAACGTCCATGATCTCTTTTGCAAGATATTCAGAAATAAATCTTCCTGATAAAATTAAAATATTGGAATCATTATGCCTGCGGGAGAGTTCGGCAAATTGCTTTGTCTGACATAATGCAGCTCTTATTCCGGGAACTTTGTTTGCCACAATACTCATGCCGAGTCCGCTTCCACAAATCAATATTCCTCTTTCGCAATCTCCATTGGAAACAGCTTCAGCAGACTTAAATCCTGTGTCAGGATAATCCATTGAATCTAAATTTACCGGACCAAAATCAATAACCTGATGATCGGTTAAAAATTCTTTTATTCTTTCTTTCAGCTCAAAACCAGCATGATCGGAAGCAAGGGCTATTTTCATTATTCTTCCTCACTACTAAGTTTATCTTTATCTGCCATCAAGCAGGCAAAAGCTAGGGAATATAATTTGTTCTGTAGTGTATCAGTTCTTGATGAAAGAGTTGTTGGAACTTTTGTTCCTACGATATAAGTTACCATACTTGCCTGGGCAAAATAGGTTAGAGATTTATAGAAAACATTTGCAACTTCTAAGAAAGGGAACACAAGACAATCTGCATCTCCCTCTACACAACTCTTTACACCCTTGTAATGCAGGCTTTTAGGATCGATTGCCAGATCAATGGAAAGTGGTCCATCTATATCAGCATTTTTTATTTGATTACGATCTGCCATTTTAGAAATGAAAGCACCATCTACAGCAGTTGGGATTTTTGGATTTGTTTTTTCAGAAAAAGAGATTATTGCTACTTTTGGTCTTTTTACACCAATTTTTCTGGCAGTATCAATTACATATCTTGTCATAGAGATTTTTTGGTCAATATTCGGTCTGGGAATAAATGCTGCATCAGTAAAAATGAGAAGCTTGTGATAATTAGGAATTTCAGCAATGGAAATATGCGATAGAGTAGCCTTTGGGATCATTATTCCATTTTCCTTATCAATTATGCATCTCAGTAATTTATCTGTTGAAATTATCCCCTTCATCAGCACATCACCTTTGCCATGATTTAAAAGTGTCATTGCTTTTTTACCGGATTTTATCTCATCAGGTTCATGAATAATTGTATAAATATTTGGGTCAATATCATGATCAGCACAAATTGTTTTTATCACATCTTGATCCCCGATTAGAGTAAATTCAGCAAACTTAAGATCAATAGCTTTTTTAGTTGCTAGAATTGTTATTTTATCCTGTCCATAAGCAACTACAACTCTTTTTTTTGATTTGGTTTTTACGAGTTCTATTAAGTCCTCTAACTTTTTAATTGCCATTTCTCCTCCGAAATTTTTTTTTACTCAAAACAGAACTCAACCTTTAATGTCAAGAAATTACGGTTATTGTAGTTATTAGAATGTTATTATATTATAATGGATTCGAATCTATAAATAAAAAGAGGCTACAATTGTAACCTCTTTCATAAATATTGTATGGATTATGCTAATTTTTGTTTAGGTTGTTTAACACCAAGAATAATACCTGCAGCAACGATACATAAAATACCACAGATTATGAAAGCGAGTGAGAAATTATTCATATCTCCTAATTTTCCACCTAAGATTGGTCCGAATATTCCACCAACTCCATAAGCAAGAAATACCCAGCCATAATTTTGTCCAATATATTTAGCTCCAAAAGTGTCAGCTGTAATAGTAGGGAATAAAGCAAAGTTCCCACCAAAATTAAATCCTATCAAGGCTGCACCTAAATAAAGCAGACTAGGAGTTCCAGCGATCCATTGGAATAAAATAACAAAGATCCCTTGAGTGAACATCATTATAGCAATTGAAAGTTTTCTTCCCAATTTATCACTCATTGCACCCCAGGCAATTCTTCCCAAGCCATTTGTTAATGAGAAAAATACAGCCATTGCTGTTCCAGCAATACCTGAAGCTGCAAGCTCACTATAACCTGCTGCCTGTAAAGCTTCCATTGGAAATAGTTTCATTAAGCCGATACTCATCAAACCCGCACTTGCACCAAAGACGAAAGTAAGCAATATCATATAATATTGAGGAGTTTTTAGCATTTCTCCACTTTTCATTTCAATTCCAGAAACAGTAGTTTTTTTCTCAATTTCTGTTGAATTCCATCCTTTTGGTTTCCATCCTTCTGGTGGAAACTTCATCCAGAGACTACCAATGAAAACAGTTACAAAGAATATGATTCCATAGATTGTAAAAGTTGTACTTAAACCAAGATTTTCTATTAAGCCACCCCATGATCCAGCCAGTTTAACCCAAAGAGTTGCGCCAAAGCCAAATCCGGCAACAGCCAGACCTGTGATAAGTCCTTTTTTGTCTGGAAACCAACGCATCCCGACAGCGATTGGTACAACATAAGCTAAACCAATACCAGATCCACCTATTATTCCTAAGAAAATAAAAATTGACCAAAAATCAGTTCCACCAAAAAGTCCGGCAAGTAAATACCCGAGACCCAGAACTATTCCACCAGACATCGCAAGTTTTTTAGGACCAAATTTTGGCATAAGTCTTCCGGCAATTACCATAATGATTGCAAAGAATGCAAGACCTGCAGCAAATACAGCTTGAGTTTGAGTTTTTGTCCATCCAGCTTCAACCAATGGTTTTGTAAATACAGACCAAGCATAGATCGCACCCAAACAAAGCTGAATAACAATTGCTCCAAATACTACGAAATTTCTATTCATTACTTTTTTCTCAGACATATCTTCTCCTTCTTAAAAAAAAGTCGGAACCAAAAAATACAGTTCCGACTATATTCTTTATTTACAATTATTTAATTAACTTACGAGCTTCAATTAGATGTTCAACAACACTTGGATCCGCGAGAGTTGAAATATCTCCAAGATTATCAGCACTATTCTCTGCGATCTTTCTAAGTATTCTTCGCATGATCTTTCCTGAACGTGTTTTAGGAAGTGCCGGTGCCCACTGAATAGCTTCAGGTGCAGCGATTGGTCCGATTTCCTTACGAACATGCATGATAAGTTCTTTCTTTAATTCATCAGTCTCTTCAACGCCAGTAATGAGAGTAACATAAGCATAAAGACCTTGTCCTTTGATTTCATGAGGAATTGGAGTTACGGCAGCTTCAGCAACATATTTATGACTTACAAGTGCGCTTTCAACTTCGGCAGTTCCTATTCTGTGACCAGAAACATTAACAACATCATCGATTCTTCCCATTAACCAATAATCACCATCATCATCGATACGGCAGCCGTCACCTGCAAAATAAAGATTATCGTACATTGTGAAGTATACATCGATGAATCTGTCGTGATCACCCCACATTGTTCTCATCATTCCGGGCCATGGCTTTTTAATGCAGAGTTTTCCACCTTCATTATGGTCGCATTCTGATCTATCATCGCGCAGAATAACAGGTTCTACGCCGAAGCATGGTCTGCCTGCACTACCTGGTTTTAATGTATGAGCTCCAGGAAGTGGTGAGATCATAAATCCACCAGTCTCTGTTTGCCACCATGTGTCCACGATCGGACAGTTTTCTTTTCCAACTTTTTCATAATACCACATCCAAGCTTCTGGATTAATAGGTTCACCAACCGAACCGAGAATTCTAAGAGTTGGCATTTTATATTTTTCAACCCATTCATCACCTAATCTCATCAAAGCTCTAATAGCTGTAGGAGCAGTGTAGAATACAGTTATGCCGAATTTTTCCACAATATGCCAAAATCTGCCAGCATCTGGATAAGTTGGAACACCTTCAAACATTACAGAAGTTGCACCATTAGCAAGAGGTCCGTAAACTATATAACTATGACCTGTTACCCAACCGATATCAGCAGTACACCAGTATACATCATCATCATGAATATTAAAAACATGTTTGTGAGTTAAAGTTGTGTGCATTAAATAACCGGCAGTTGTGTGAACAACGCCTTTTGGTTTTCCTGTGGAGCCGGATGTATAAAGTATAAATAGCGGATCTTCTGCTTTCATAGGAACAGCTTCGCAAAATGCATCCGCTTTTGCCATTTCATCATGATACCAGAAATCTCTTCCTGCTTCCATATGACAAGGTTCATTGTTAACTTTTATAACAATCACATTCTCAATAGTTGGAGTGTCTTTCAGAGCTTCATCAGAAATATTTTTAAGACGAATGTGTTTTCCAGCTCTATTAGAAACATTGGAAGTGATGAGCATTTTACAATCGGAGTCATTAACTCTTCCTTTGATAGCATCTGCACTAAATCCACCAAAAATGATAGAATGGATAGCGCCGATTCTTGTGCAGGCAAGCATCACGATTGCGAGTTCAGGAACCATCGGCATATAAATAGCAATTCTATCACCCTTTTGAATTCCTTTTGATTTCATTACATTTGCAAATTTGCTTACTTCTAAGTGTAATTCTTTGTAAGTGTATTTTTTTACATTATCTTCTTCTTCACCTTGAAAAATAATTGCTGTTTTGTTTTCAGTTGGTGTGCCGAGATGTCTATCCAAACAGTTATAACTTACATTCATTTCACCATCTTCAAACCAGGTGTGCTCGATAATTCGGTTTTTTGTATCCCAATTATATTTGAGACCTATTGTCGGTTCTTTGAACCAGTGTAATGTTTTTGCTTGCTCTAACCAGAATCCATCAGGATCTTTAATTGATCTTTCCCACATTTCCTTGTATTGTTCATCTGATGAAATATGAGCATTTTTCCTCATTTCTGCGGATGGTGGGAATGTTCTTCCTTCATGTGCTAATGAAGTAATTGCTTTTTTTTCTGCCATCTTGTGAATCCTCCTTTATTTTTTGTATTAAAATTTATTTCAAAACCTGATGAACATATCGACAAGTCAAGTATTTTTTAAAACTTTCTATTATATGAATTTATTTTTAAAAAATATAATATATATATTTTAAAGTTAAATATTTTTTCTTGTAAGACTCTAATTTAATTACCATTTGAATATCAATTTAGTGGTAACCAATCATTGTCAAAGTCATTGTAAAATGAGA
>Ga0075123_10001311_pt1 | contig 12608 bp, 9 predicted proteins | sample AntAceMetag02UKX_FD_69808 | JGI IMG/M metagenome (GOLD analysis project Ga0075123, IMG submission 69808) | Saline lake microbial communities from Ace Lake, Antarctica - Antarctic Ace Lake Metagenome 02UKX | ecosystem: Environmental > Aquatic > Non-marine Saline and Alkaline > Saline | place... | reverse complement strand
CTTGTGAGCGAGGGGCAGGGGAGCTCCTGCTGAACTCCATCGATGCGGATGGCACCAAAAAGGGTTTCGATGTGGAGATGTTGCAGGCGTTTCGACCCCTGGTATCTGTTCCACTGGTTGCCTCGGGAGGTGCTGGGTCGGCAGAGGATGGCGTTGCCGCTTATCGTGCCGGTGCTGATGCCGTGCTGGCTGCCTCCATTTTCCACCACGATAAAGTGGGTATTTCGAAGGTGAAGGCTCACCTCCAGCGTGCGGGAGCGGTGGTTCGATGACACAGGACTGGGTGGTGCCCACCACAGAGAATGTGTTGAATCGAGCGGTGTTCAACGACCAAGGCCTGATCCCCGTGATTGCCCAGGAGGAAAGCTCCAAAGAGGTATTGATGCTGGCGTGGATGAATCGCGACGCTCTCGAATCAACGCTGCGCGAAGGACGGGTGACGTATTTCTCGCGCTCTCGCTCGGAGCTCTGGCGCAAAGGTGACACAAGCGGAAACGTGCAACACGCCACCGGGATTCGTCTCGACTGTGATGGCGATGCGCTACTGATCGATGTCCACCAAAAAGGCCCTGCCTGCCACACCGGTGCGGCGACGTGTTTTGACCGGGGAGCTAATGGTGGCTGACACCACACTGGAAGATTTCTTGGCGCAGGCCAGCACTCGAAGCGTGACCCCGGTACTGCGCCGCTTATTTGTCGACAGTGAGACCCCCATGGGTTTGTATCGGAAGCTCGGCAACACCCTGGGTTCTTTCTTGCTCGAATCTGCAGACCAAGCGGGCAAGTGGTCCAGGTACTCCTTCCTGGGCGTTTCCGTCCACGGCATTCTCAGTGAGGCAGAGGGGGTAGCGCGCTGGCGTGACTGCGGCATGGGTGAGGAAGAGGCGTTTGGCGGCGAAGCCCCCACCGAGCCCCTGGAAGCGTTGAGAGCCCTAAATGCCCACTGGCTCAGCGAACCCGTACCGGGGATGCCACCGTTCCCCGGTGGCCTGGTAGGTCACATCGGCTGGGACATGGTGCGCCATCTGGAGAAACTCCCTGATGGCCCACCATCCACCCACGATGTGCCACCGATGTTCCTCTCGCTGGTAAAAGATTTTGTTGCTATCGACCACCACACCTCTGAAGTGGTGTTGGTGGCGCTCGTTCATCGCCAGGACGGTGCGAGAGAAGCCGACTTTTCTGAGGCCCTCGCGCGTCTTGATGCCTTGCACCACACCCTCGCTCAGCCCACACCTTCGACTCTTCACCGCCGCCACGAACCTTCGGATCTCGCTCCAGCACCGAGTATCGAAAAGTCGGTCTTTTTGGACATGGTGGAACGCGCCAAAGGCCACATTCGCGATGGCGACGTGTTCCAGGTCGTTGTGTCCCAAGCATTTCACCAGGAGGTCACAGCGAGCGCTCTGGAGGTCTACCGGGTGTTGCGGCAGCTTAATCCCAGCCCATACATGTATCTACTCGAGTGCGAAACGAGCTCCGGTGTTCCCTACCAGGTGGTGGGATCCTCCCCGGAGGCTCTGGTGACGATTACGGGGGACCGTGTTGTTTCCCACCCCATCGCTGGATCCAGGCCGCGGGGGGTAACCCCGGGGGAAGACAGTGCCCATGCAGAGTCGTTGTTGGGGGACCAGAAAGAAAAATCCGAGCATCTCATGCTGGTCGATTTGGCTCGAAACGACCTCTCGAAGGTGTCCCAAGCAGGCTCGGTGGATGTCACTGAATTCATGCATGTCGAGCGTTTTAGCCACATCATGCACCTCGTGTCTACCGTCGAGGGCCTTCTTTCCCCCGACGTCACCAGCGTCGAGGTGTTCGAAGCCACTTTCCCGGCCGGCACCCTCTCTGGTGCACCAAAACCCCGGGCTTTAGAGATCATCGACGACCTAGAGCCGGTGCAGCGCGGCGTCTATGGGGGAGTGGTCGGGTATTTCGGCCACAGCGGAGATGCTGACTTAGCGATCACGATTCGAACCCTCTTCATGAGCGAAGGCCACGCCATCGTCCAGGCAGGCGCAGGCATCGTTGCCGAGTCGCACCCCGAGAGCGAATACGCGGAAACCATTCATAAGGCGAGCGCGCCCATCAGGGCGATTCGGGTGGCAAATGCGTTGAGTTCAGGCACGGCGTGAAAGCCGCACATCATCTGCTCTCCCTGGGGGGCCTGGGGGTTGCTCTCATAGCGTTCACCCTGACCTGGTGGGAAGGGTTCCTCGCCACCGGAACTTCTTTTACGCTCTCCGGTAGCCAAGGAGAACCCTTCGCGTGGAGCCTCACCCTCGCAGCCGGTGCCAGCTACACCGCAGCACTGCTGCTCCGGCGCGTAACCAAGAGGGTGGCCCTGGGGCTACAAACTCTCCTCGCCGGTGGGGCAGCGGGAGCGCTCCTCGCCGTCACCTCTTTTCCCGCCGCAGCTGTGCAAGAGGTCCTAGCAACGGCCACTGGGATTTCGGGGCCAGCGGCGCTGGAGGGGCTTGACACCATTTTGGCGACGGGTTCCGAAGGGTTGGCTATCGCAGCCCTTTTCGCCGGAGCCCTGGGCGCAGTGCTAGGCCAATTCGGCGGCAGGGACGCCCCTCGCGGGGACCGGTTCTCACCACGCCACTCCGGCTCGGATGATTCTCTGGGAGCTTGGGATTCCCTGAGTGATGGGCGAGACCCGACCGCGTAGACTGGAGTCACGAATTCACGAGGAGCATCATGAATACCACCACTGAACCAGGCCACGGCCATTCCCCCGCAGCTTGGACAGCCGTGATCGTGATGATCGTCACACTTTCTGTGGGAACCGTTGCCTTTTTCTTCGCCCTGTGGTGGCTTGTTATTGCAAGTTTCGTTGCCACAGTGGTGGGTTGGGGCCTGGGATTCGCTCTTTCCGCCATGGGGTGGGGAGCAAACGGGCCGAAGTATCAGCCGAAGGGTCATTAGGTGCTGACCGGCCTCTTTGAGGGCGCCCGCGAGGACGCTGCGCGCCGAGAGCAAATACTGCCGCTGCATGACCTCGAAAAGCGCGCTAGAGCGGCACGCCCTGTCCGAGACGGCCTTCGCGCCCTCGTTCCCAGGGACACCATCCACGTCATTGCGGAAATCAAACGCAAGAGCCCCTCGAAGGGTGAATTAGCGCCGATTTCTGATCCGGTGTCGCTGGCTCTCGACTATGAAGCGGGGGGCGCGAGCGTGATCAGCGTGTTAACGGAGGGCCGGGCTTTTGGTGGCTCCTTGGCGGACCTCGCTGCTGTGTCAGAGGCAGTGCAGGTCCCGGTTCTTCGCAAAGATTTTCTCGAAACCGAGTATCAAATCATTGAAGCCAGGGCCCACGGCGCAGACCTGGTCTTGCTGATTATGGCTGGTCTCTCAGATGAGCGGGCGTTGCGGTTGATGGGGGTGGCCCAAGACTGGGGCATGCAAGCGCTTGTGGAGGCCCACACCCCCGGGGAAGTCGATCGGGCTATTGGCATCGGCGCCGATATCGTCGGTGTGAATGCGAGGGACCTCGTGACCTTTGAGCTTGACCCCACTCTCTTTGGTGCGATGGTTCCCCGTTTCCCAGAGGGTGTTCTCCGGGTTGCTGAATCAGCGGTATCAGTTTCACAGGATGTCAAGCGCTATCGTGAACAGGGGGCGCACGCCGTGCTGGTGGGCGAAGCACTGGTGACCGGAGCGAACCCACGGCAACGCGTAGAGGAGTTTGTGGCGGCATGAACGATAAGTTGTCCCTGGCCGAAGGCCCCTACTACGGTGAATTCGGCGGGAGATTCGTCCCCGAGTCTCTGATCCACGCCCTCGATGAACTCGAGAGTGCGTATAAGGCAGCCAAGCGAGACCCTGCTTTCCAGGAGGAACTCGCGCATTTGCACACAACCTACTCAGGCCGTCCTTCGATCATCACTGAGGCGCACCGTTTCGCAGAACACTGTGGCGGGGCGCGTGTGTTCCTCAAGCGCGAAGACCTTAACCACACCGGTAGCCACAAAATCAACAATGTCCTGGGTCAAGCCCTCTTGGCAAAGCGACTGGGGAAGACCCGACTAATCGCCGAAACAGGAGCGGGGCAGCACGGTGTCGCTACTGCGACGGCCGCAGCGCTGATGGGGATGAGCTGCGTGGTCTACATGGGGGAAGTTGACACTGAACGCCAAGCCCTCAATGTGGCACGGATGCGACTGCTCGGGGCTGAAGTTGTGGCGGTCACGACCGGCTCCAGGACTCTCAAAGATGCCATTAACGATGCGATGCGGGACTGGGTGTCCAGCGTTGAAACCACCCACTACCTCTTGGGCACGGTGGCCGGGCCCCATCCGTTCCCTCTGATGGTTCGTGACTTCCATTCCATCATCGGCGTTGAAGCGCGCGCCCAGATGCTCGAATTGACCGGGGCGCTGCCCACCGCTGTGACGGCGTGTGTCGGGGGCGGCTCAAACGCGATGGGAATCTTCCACGCCTTTTTGGACGACCAGGACGTCCAGCTCGTGGGCTACGAAGCCGGTGGCGACGGCGCCGAAACCGCTCATCATGCCGCCACCATCACCAAAGGCAAGCCCGGCATGTTGCACGGAGCGCGGTCTTTGGTGCTGCAGGACGAAGACGGTCAGACGATCGAGTCCCACTCCATCTCAGCGGGTTTGGATTACCCAGGAGTCGGACCGGAACACGCATGGCTCGCCGGACTGGGGCGCGCTAGCTATGTGCCGATCACCGACGATCAGGCAATGCAGGCGCTTCGCTTGCTATCCCAAACCGAAGGAATAATTCCTGCCATTGAGACCGCACACGCGCTCGCGGGGACGCAACTGCTCGGCCAGCAACTCGGCGAGGGAGCCACCATTCTGGTGTCTCTTAGTGGCCGCGGTGACAAAGACATGGAAACTGCCGGGCGCTACTTCCAGCTTCTCGAACCCGGTGCCGCGTCATGACACTGAGCGTTCAGGAAACCATCGCTCAGCGCAAAGCTCAGGGCCACGGAACTCTCGTGGCCTACCTTCCCGTGGGGTATCCCGATCTTGCCACCAGTGTTGAGGCAAGCATCGCGGTCCTCAACTCCGGGGCCGACATCCTCGAATTGGGCGTTCCCTACAGCGATCCGGTCATGGATGGAACCGTGATCGCCCGGGCAACCCAGACGGCTTTGGAACGCGGCTTCAAACTTCGCCACGTGTTTCCCGCGGTGGCCGAGATAGTGAAGGCCACCGGGAAGCCGGTACTGGTTATGACCTACTGGAACCCTGTTGTGCAATACGGGGTGGAAAAATTTGCCACCGACCTCAAGGCCGCGGGTGGCGCTGGGCTCATTACCCCCGACCTGATTCCCGACGAAGCCTCAGACTGGCTGGAGATCTCTGAGCGTCTGGAACTAGAACGGGTGTTCCTGGCCGCTCCCTCGTCTTCGGATTCCCGACTGCATGTTGCCGGAGAACAGTCCAAGGGCTTCGTCTATGCCGTCTCCACCATGGGCATTACGGGAACCCGGATTGATGTGGATTCCGCTGCTAGGGGTTTAGTCGAGCGGATTTATGCGCAGGGCGCTGAAGCCACCTGTGTTGGTTTGGGGATTTCCACGGCAGAGCATGTCAGAGATGTCGTGGGGTTTGCCGATGGAGCGATCGTTGGGTCCGCACTTGTTCGAGCGCTCAGCGAGGGAGGAGTGGGCGCCGTGGGAGAACTGGCGCAATCGCTCGCTTCCGGCACCAAACGCAACTAGTACCCTGGTCGGTAACGAGAGGTAACAATGGATTTCAACGGTATCCCCAGCCCCGATGCAGCGTGGCGGTCATTCAACATCGGCCAATGGCTTCGCGATCTTGGCTTGGACTGGTTCGGCCTGAACCTCCAACTTAACGCTTACGCTTTGTTTATCCTCGCGGGGATCGGACTTGCTCTCTGGATCAGCAACACCAGGCTGGTGAATCGCGGTGCCGAGCCCTGGGTGGTTCTAGATATCGCACTGTGGGCTGTGCCTTTGGGAATTCTCGGAGGAAGGCTTTACCACGTCATCACCCATCCCGCGGATTACTTTTATGAGGGCGCCAACCTCCTGCGAGTGTTCTATGTCTGGGAGGGCGGGCTCGCGATTTTTGGAGCCATCTCCCTCGGTGCGGTAGGAGCATTCATCGGAGCCAAGCAGGCCGGCCTACGCTTCAGCGCGTATGTGGATGCCCTCGCGCCAGGTTTGCTGGTCGCACAGGCCATGGGGCGATTGGGAAACTACTTCAACCAGGAGCTTTTTGGTGCCCCCACGGCTCTGCCCTGGGGGTTGCAGATTGACCGACCCAACGCAGCTATCCCCATTGGGCTGCCTGAAGACACGCTCTTTCACCCCACGTTTGCCTACGAGATGCTCTGGAACCTCCTCGGTGCCGCAGTGATCGTATGGCTAGGACGGAAGTTCACGCTTCAGTGGGGTCGCCAAATGGGTCTGTATCTTGTGTGGTACGGAGCGGGGCGTGCTTTCCTGGAAACGCTTCGACTCGACCCTGCAGAGCTCCTGCTCGGTGTGCGGGTCAACATCTGGGGTGCTCTCGCAGCGATTGTTCTGGGCTTGATCATTGTGATGGTGCAAGGACGTCGCCATCCAGGGACCGAGCCAGGCCCCTACCGGCCTGGCAGAGAATGGTCAGCCGAGCCTGCGATAGACTCTGAGGACGATTATTACGTTGTCCCTGAAGACCAGGACGACAACGACCACGAGAGCGAAGCCACGGTCACAAACCGCAAGGAATCTGCCTCCTAGTATTCTCAGGGCCAGCGACGTCCCACCCCTAGTAACTGATTTTTAGGATGGTGATATGACTTCAGCTGTGCCCTTTGAGCGTTGGAACTCCGCTCCCAAACCCTCTGGTTTGTATAACGCCGCCCACGACCGTGACGCGTGTGGGCTGGCGATGGTGGCGACCCTTCGCGGCACACCTGGGCATGACATTGTCGAAAAAGCCCTGGAAGCATTGCGCAACCTGGAACACCGCGGCGCGGTGGGCTCGGATGAAGGAACCGGCGACGGCGCCGGCATCGTCACCCAAATTCCTGACACCTTTTTCCGCGGTGTGGTGGACTTCGAGTTGCCCGCAAAGGGCGCCTTTGCCGTGGGAACAGCGTTCCTCCCGCTAGATCCTGCCGAGCGAGAAAGCGAGAAGCTCGGGATTGAAGCGATCGTGGCTCAGGAGGGTCTAGTCACGCTGGGCTGGCGTGACGTCCCTGTCCATCCAGAAATCCTTGGTGACCTCGCCAGAGAGGCCATGCCATATTTTGAGCAGGTGTTTCTTGCCGGCCCCCAAGGGCACGCGCTTTCGGGAATCGAGCTCGATCGAGTTACCTTTCGCGTGAGGAAAAGGTGTGAGCGAGAGCTTGGGTCCTACTTCCCCTCACTTTCGTGTCGCACCATGGTTTACAAGGGAATGGTCACCACCCTGCAGCTGGGGCCTTTCTATGAGGACCTCAGTCAACCGGAGTTTCATTCCACTTTGGCTCTCGTGCATTCCCGCTTCTCCACCAACACTTTTCCCTCGTGGCCGCTGGCGCAACCGTTTCGGATGATCGCGCACAACGGTGAAATCAATACGATTCGCGCCAACCGCAACTGGATGAGCGCACGGCAAAACCAGCTGGAATCGTCCCTGCTGGGTGATCTCCAGCCCCTGTTACCCATCGTCTCCGAAGGGGGTTCCGACTCTGCCTCGTTTGACGAGGTTGTCGAACTCTTGACGCTGTCGGGGCGTTCTCTTCCGCACGCCATCATGATGATGGTCCCTGAGGCTTGGGAGAACCAAGCCGATATTGACCCCACGGTTCGCGACTTTTATGAATACCACTCGATGATGATGGAGCCTTGGGATGGGCCTGCAGCGCTAGTCTTCACCGACGGTTCGCTGGTTGGGGCGACTCTGGATCGCAACGGTTTGCGTCCCGGTCGCTATGTGATTACCTCCGACGGGCTCATTATCCTGGCCAGTGAGATTGGCGTGTTGGACGTTGATCCCTCGACCGTTGTGCGCAAAGGCCGCCTGCGACCAGGGGCCATGCTCTTGGCCGACACGGTCGAGGGCCGCCTCATCGAAGACGATGAGCTGAAGCTTCAGCTCGCCCACGAAAAGCCCTGGGGTGAATGGGTTCGAGACAACCGCATTGAGTTTGCGAAATTGCCTGAGCGTGAGCACATTGTGCACACTCCCAGCTCGATTCGCCGCCGTCAGAGAACCTTTGGCTATACCGAGGAAGAGGTGCGGATCCTTCTGGCACCGATGGGGCAAAACGCCGCTGAGCCACTGGGAGCAATGGGGTCGGATACTCCCATTGCGGCCATCTCTGATCGACCCAGACTGATTTTCGACTACTTCACCCAGCAGTTCGCTCAGGTGACAAACCCGCCCCTGGATTCGATTCGGGAAGAAATCGTGACGTCGATGGCCAGCGGCTTGGGCCCCGAGCGGAACCTCCTCGCTGCTACGCCGGGCCATGCGACGCAAGTGTCGCTCGATTTTCCCGTCATCGACAACGATGAGTTAGCCAAAATTGAGCACTTGCGACTGCCCGATGGCGACCGTGCGTCTTTCACCCTCAGCGGCCTCTACCGCGTGGATGAGGGCGCCCAAGGTCTCAAGCAACGCTTGGACGAACTGTGTGCGGAAGCCGATAGCGCGATTGATCGCGGGGCCCAATTCCTCGTGCTGAGTGACCGTGATTCCCACCAAGACTTAGCGCCGATTCCGTCGCTGTTGATGTTGTCTGCCGTTCATCATCACCTGATTCGCGGACATAAGCGCATGCAGGTCGGTCTTGTGGTCGAGTCTGGGGATGTCCGAGAAGTCCACCATGTTGCTTTGCTGATCGGTTTTGGGGCTTCAGCCGTCAACCCTTATCTGGCGATGGAAACCGTCGAACTCCTGGCAAGAACGGGAGTTATTGAATTTGTCGCGCCAGAAGTCGCGGTGCGAAATGTGATCAAGGCTCTGGGGAAAGGGGTGTTGAAGATCATGAGCAAGATGGGTATCTCGACGGTGGCTTCATACGCCGGGGCACAAGCCTTCGAAGCCATTGGTCTCAGCCCCGAGCTGATCGACGCATATTTCAGCGGAACCACCACGGTCATCGGTGGTGTGGGGCTCGAGATCATTGCCTCAGAGAACGAATCCAGACACAGACTGGCCTATCCGATTGCATCGGGGACCAACCCCCACGAGGTACTGCCGGTCGGTGGAGAATACCAATGGCGCCGCGAAGGTCCCCCACACCTGTTTAACCCTGAAACCGTCTTCGCCCTCCAGCACGCCACCCGTTCTAAGAGCTTTGACCTGTTCCGGACTTACACCAAGAGCGTCGATGACCAAGCGGAGCGGTTGATGACGTTGCGGGGGCTTTTTGCACTGAAGACCGAGGGCCGGGAGCCCATCCCGCTGGGTGAGGTCGAGTCGGTTGCTGCCATCATTTCGCGGTTCACCACCGGGGCAATGAGCATGGGTGCGATTTCGCCCGAAATGCACGAAACCTTAGCCGTTGCGATGAACGAAATGGGAGCACGCTCCAATACGGGGGAAGGTGGCGAGTCACCGGAACGCCTCCGGGATCCGAAACGTCGCAGCAAGATCAAACAGGTCGCCTCGGGACGCTTCGGTGTGACCAGCTACTACCTCACGATGGCAGAGGACCTGCAGATCAAGATGGCTCAGGGCGCCAAACCGGGCGAAGGCGGCCAGCTGCCGGCCAATAAGGTGTATCCCTGGATTGCCACACTGCGTCATGGCACCCCCGGCGTGGGACTGATTTCACCCCCACCCCACCACGATATTTACTCGATTGAAGACCTGAAACAGTTGATTTTTGACCTCAAACGTGCCAATCCCGTGGCCAGGGTTCATGTGAAGCTGGTGAGCCAATCGGGCATTGGGGCAGTCGCTACGGGAGTGGCGAAGGCCAAAGCCGATGTGGTGTTGATTTCTGGCCACGATGGTGGCACCGGAGCGAGCCCCCTGAATTCACTCAAACACGCTGGCACCCCCTGGGAAATCGGTCTGGCGGAGGCCCAACAGACTCTCGTGGCCAACAACCTGAGGGGTCGAGTGACCCTCCAGGTGGATGGGCAGATGAAGACGGGCCGCGATGTCATCATTGCTGCCTTGTTGGGAGCGGAAGAGTATGGTTTCGCAACGGCCCCGATGGTGGTCAGCGGCTGCATTTTGATGCGCGTGTGCCACCTGGACACCTGTCCGGTAGGCGTGGCCACTCAGAACCCAGAATTGCGCAAGCGCTTTAGTGGAACACCAGAATTTGTGAAGACCTTTTTCGAGTTCCTTGCCGAGGAAGTGCGGGAATACCTGTCCCAACTGGGTTTCCGGTCCTTGGAAGAAGCTATCGGCCAGGTCGGGCTCTTGGATGTTGACCGCGCGATCCACCATTGGAAAGCTGACGGGTTGGATTTCACTCCCATCCTCTCAGACCGCCACCTCGCGTCAGGTGCTGCGTTGGCGAAGGCGGAAGGTCAAGACCACGAGTTGGAGAAACACTTCGACCAGCAGCTCCTCGAGCTATCGCAACCCGCGCTCACCTCGGGGACGCCGGTCACGATTAAGCTCCCGATTCGTAACACCGAACGCGCTGTTGGCACCCTCCTCGGACACCACGTGACAGTGCTACACGGTGAAAATGGGCTCCCTGCCGACACCATTGGGGTTGAGCTGGAGGGAGCTGCCGGTCAATCTCTGGGAGCATTCTTGCCCGGCGGTATCTCGCTGCGCCTGACCGGGGATGCCAACGACTACGTCGGCAAAGGGCTTTCCGGTGGCTCAATCGTGTTGCGCCCTCAGGCGGGCTCGATTTTTGCGCCCGAGCGCAACGTGATTGCTGGGAACGTCATTGGATATGGTGCGACCTCTGGCACCATGTTCCTCTCCGGTGTCGTGGGGGAGCGTTTTCTGGTCAGGAACTCTGGCGCAACCGCTGTCGTTGAGGGGGTGGGGGACCACGCCCTGGAATATATGACCGGCGGCCTAGCCCTGATTCTGGGGGAAACAGGCCGCAACGTGGGTGCCGGAATGTCCGGCGGGAGTGCATATATTCGACACCTGCGCACGGAGCGTTTGAATAAGGAAGCGATGGTCGCGGGAGAGCTCGAAGTGAGCGGGCTCGGCAGCGCAGACGCCGAGATTGTGCTGGACCTGCTGGAGAAGCATTGGGAGCTGACAGGTTCGCCCTTGGCGCGAGTGTTGCTCGATGACCCAGAGGCAACCCTGGCGTCCATCCAGAAAGTAACCCCCCGGGACTTTCAAGCGGTTCTTCGCACCCGTGCTCAAGCCACCGAGGAAGGCCTCGACCTAGACGGGGATGTCGTGTGGAGCAGGATATTGGAGGTGACTGGTGGCTGATCCCCGTGGTTTCATGAAATACACCGAGCGTGAGCTTCCCCCTCGCCGTCCGGTCGAAGTCCGCATCGGGGACTGGCGCGAAGTGTATGGGGCGGGTGACCCGGCGGCCCTGACTCGCCAGGCCAGTAGATGCATGGACTGTGGTGTGCCGTTCTGCCATGGGGGGTGCCCGCTGGGGAACCTGATCCCAGAGTGGAATGACCTCGTTCGTCGGGGCGATGGAAAAGCGGCCATCGAACGGCTCCATGAGACGAATAACTTCCCCGAATTCACGGGCCGGCTATGTCCGGCGCCCTGCGAATCTTCGTGTGTGTTGAGCATCAACCAACCCGCGGTAACCATCAAAAACATCGAAGTGTCGATCATCGACCAAGCCTGGGCAAATGGGTGGGTTCAGCCCGTCCCGCCGGACCGTCTCAGCGGGAAGACGGTCGCCATCGTGGGAAGCGGACCAGCAGGTCTGGCCGCCGCTCAACAGCTCACCAGGGTCGGGCACACTGTCGCGGTCTTTGAACGCGACGACCGAATTGGTGGTCTGCTTCGCTATGGAATCCCCGACTTCAAGATGGAAAAGCACCACGTGGACCAACGGCTCGCCCAAATGCAGGCTGAGGGGACGCGGTTCCGCGCTGGCGTGGAGATCGGGCGCGACATCACGTGGGAAGACCTGTTTGAGCGATACGACGCTGTCGTGGTGGCCACCGGCGCGAATGTGCCGCGGGAACTAGATATTCCTGGGCGCGATTTGTTGGGTGTGCATCACGCCATGGACTACCTGACACCGGCCAACCACGTGCAAGCTGGCGACTCGGTGACCGCGCCGCTGACAGCCGAAGGCAAGCACGTCGTCATTCTTGGAGGTGGTGATACCGGAGCTGATTGTTTAGGCACCTCCCACCGCCAGTTAGCGCTCTCCACCACCATGCTGGCGATTGGGAATAAACCCTCCACCGAGCGCACCGAAGATGCCCCCTGGCCACTGGACCCGGTGTTGTTCGAGGTTCAGAGCGCTCACGAAGAGGGAGGCAGCCGCGAATTCCTGGCCTCTACCGTCGAATTTTTGGGCAACGATGCGGGTGAAGTTCGCGCTGTTGTTGTCGCTGAGACCGAATATCGTGATGGCGGCCGGTATCCCAAACCCGGCACCGAACAGGAAATTCCTGCGGACCTGGTGTTGTTGGCCTTGGGCTACCGGGGTGCTGAGCACCAAACCCTTACCGACCAGCTGGGGCTGGGTGTGGATAGCCGGGGAAACCTCGA
>Ga0075123_10001307_pt1 | contig 12626 bp, 8 predicted proteins | sample AntAceMetag02UKX_FD_69808 | JGI IMG/M metagenome (GOLD analysis project Ga0075123, IMG submission 69808) | Saline lake microbial communities from Ace Lake, Antarctica - Antarctic Ace Lake Metagenome 02UKX | ecosystem: Environmental > Aquatic > Non-marine Saline and Alkaline > Saline | place... | reverse complement strand
CTGTTACTGTTGAACTGGCGAACTATGCTGAGAGCGCTGACTCAATCACTATAAATGTGTTTGATCTGGATTTGGGCAGTTCTCCCTATGGATTGTTTCATATGAGCGGGAATGTTGCTGAATGGATTTCAACGGTCTATAAAGCAGATTATTATGAGACTGGGGCCTCGTTTACTGGCGTTGAAACCGAGAATCAGGTCAGGGGGGGAAGCTGGTTGTCGCCGGCAAATGAGTTGCGTGTGAGTGACCGTCAGCCGATTTCCATGGAGATTGCCTCTGCAGATTCTGTTGGCTTCCGCTGTGTACTTTCATCCAATTCAGAGAACCCAGCTTATGCAACAGCAGGGACAGATACAGAAGCATCCGGTGATGAGACAGAGATTGGCGCATCCAGTTCAGCTTGCGAAATGACCATCCCAGCCGGCTTCAAGGCGGAGATCATTACAGAAGGTCAGTTGGACAGGCTGCAGGAATATGCTTATTCCGGTCAAGCCGGGTCATCTGATCAAAATCAGACGCTGCTCGGTTTCTGGGAGGCAGAACAGTTCGGGTTGGGGATCTTCATTCCGGGCAACCAGAACGTTGTCAAATTTAAACAAACGCCTTGCGGCACCCTATATCTATATGTCATCCAAAGTGATGGGGGTGTGCCCTCCTATGATGATTGGATTTCGTTTGAATTTGTGACCCATACTGTCGTGGCGACTGCGCAGGATAAGTCAGCGTTCATGTTCTTCACTGGCGAGGCGAGCGCAGAGGAGAATGAGGACGGGAGTATTTCTATTGATATCCTGGGTGCAGCTTGTGAAAGCTCGGAAATGGAAGCCAGTGCTGAGGAAGTAGTTATTTCAGGCTCTGGGGTTGATACCTTCGAGTTGACTACCCTCGAAGATGGCAGTATTGAGCTTGTGATTTATATTGATCTTGAAGCATACCCGGAAGCCTTTGATGCATGGAAAGAGACATTAATGGGACAATTGAGCAACCTCTTGAGCATGAGCTCCTCGATTAATAAAAATGGCGATGAGGTTATCAGTGCATTCTTTACCGTCACTCTGCCTGCAGGAGCTTATATCATGCAAGAAGGTGATGTACTGAACATTTATATTGTGCCGTAAAGCAATTCCATAGGTAAGCAAAGCGACAACAAGAAGCCGGGTTCGTCGTACCCGGCTCTTTGCATTTAATGTCAGTGATGTGATTGCATGGAGAATAATCGCCATTCTGATGCCTAATAGAAGGTTCTCGATTCACCAATCAATTAAGTAGGCATGATTTCTGAAAGCATAGCATTGGTGATTTCCCTCTGGATTCCTTTTGCGGTAAATTGCCAGATGATTTGTGCGAACCGGTCGATGAAATATTGGTCATGTGCAATGGCAAGGATCGTGCCCTTAAAACTGCTCAAGGCTGCTTCAAAGGCTTCCTGGGAGGTAATGTCCAGGTGATTGAGGGGTTCGTCCAACAGGAGTAGGTTGCAGTGGCGGGCAACCAGCAACCCCAGCATCAGCCTTGACCGCTGCCCATAGGAGAGCGTCTCAACTGGCTGGAACACCTCTTCACCAGCGAAAAGGAATCGGTGGAGGAATGTCCGGGCTTCGGTGTGGTTGAACATTTCCGGAACCTGTTGAATGGTTTCAAGAACGGTCAATGCTGGGTCTAACATCTCTTGTTCCTGCGAAAGGTAACCAGGTTGGATCCCGCTGCCAAAGATAAGCGTGCCCTTGACTGATGGTATCTCTCCCAGCAGCGTCTTGAAAAGGGTCGTTTTCCCGCTACCGTTTGGTCCTATCAGGGCGACTCTTTGCCCAAGTGTAACGGTTTGGGTGATGGGCGGTAGGAGGGCGATGCTGTCATACCCAATCTCCAGGCGATCCATTTGGAGGACGATCTTTCCACTATCAGGTGTCTCAGTGAAGTGCATTCGCATATCCCAGGCATGGCTGGGTTTATCAAGTTTTCCATCGCCATTAAGAAATCCAATCCGTTTTTCGAGCTGCTTAGCTCGACGCACTGTCTCCAGAGAGCGGTCGGCGAAGAAACCTACCGAGAAGCCATCTGTGTTCTTCACGTCTGCCTTGCCGTTTTTATGCGGACGGGCTTGATCCCGCACGCTGCGAGCAGCTTTTTTCAAACGTTTGACCTCATCCTGCTGGTCGGTATAAGCCTGCATCGCTGTTTCAAATTCTGATTCCCTGATGTCAAGATAGCGGCTGTAATTGCCCGGGTATTCTCTGACTCCTTCACCCGAGGGAGGGAATGCGATCACTTTATGGATGACCGCGTCCAAAAACGCCCGGTCGTGAGAAACAAGCAGGATCCCACCTTTATAGGAAAGAACCCAATCCCGGAGCCATTGACGCATTTCAATATCCAGGTGGTTGGTCGGTTCGTCCAAAAGGAGGGCCTGAGGTCCCTGCAGTAAAACACCTGCCAGAGCCAGCCGGACCTTCTGTCCGCCGCTCAGGGCACTGATGGGTGTATCTTGAGGGACATCAATAAGCTGGAACCCGGTGAGGATATCCTTGCGTGCCCCTTCCATTTCCTGAGCATGATCCAAAGCTCTTAATACCTTTTCGTAGCGGCTGATTAAATCCGGGTCTTGCGGTTGATCAACAAGCGCCTGGCAGATTTCTTCCAGGGACTTTAAGGTCTCTGTGAGGTTCGATGCGAATTGATTGAGGTAGCCGCCGACTGTATCATCAGGGGCAAATACAATACCCTGGTGAAGGTACCCAATCCGAAGATCTGAGGGTGTAGCGGAGACATGACCTGAATCCGCAGTCTCGACACCGGCAATGATATCCAATAGGGTTGACTTACCACAGCCATTCGGGCCGACCAATGCAGCCCGCTCACCGCGGTTGAGGCTGAATGAAATTTTCTTGAGTACGGGATTTAGGCCGTAAGATTTCGAGAGATGATGAACTGTGAACACAACAACCTGCCTTCTTAAAATAAAAAACCAAGGGAAAGTCCTCGGTTAATAAATCTCAACCCACCCCTGACTTTCCTAAAACGTTAAGAATGTTACAGATTGATGCTAATCACACACTTCTCCTCACTTTTCGGTCTGAGGATGATTATAGCGCATAATTCAGAAAAACGGCAGTGGCTATCGACAGGACTGTCCTGTTCTTTGCCATGTCCTATTTACCTCCTATAGGACATTTTAACTTTGCTAGAATAGGACATTACTACTTTGCCGTAACACAATCTCCGAATTAACTTGACATTAACGAATGATTAATGTAGAATAGATTTTAAACGTTTACGTAAACCTTTACGTAAACCTTTACTTGATGAATGAGCAATATTATTATCATACTAAATTAACCTAAGAGGTTCTGACTGAATATGACAACAATAAGGGATGTAGCAAGATTAGCTGGGGTATCAATTGCAACTGTCTCTCACGTCATTAATGAAACGCGCTATGTGAGTGATGAATTGGTTTGCCGTGTTAACAAAGCGATGGAAGAGTTGGATTATTCCCCCAATTTACTTGCAAGCAGCCTTCGTGGGGGCGAAACAAAGACGATCGGTTTAATTATTCCAGACATATCAAACCAATTCTTTGCAGAAATATCCCGGAAAATTGAGGACAATGGTTTAGCGCATGGGTATAGCCTAATTATTTGCAACACGGATGATGATCCGGAGAAAGAAAAACAATACATTGATGTTCTTTTATCCAAACAAGTCGATGGATTCATTTTTATTTCCGCCGGGGATGAGGCAGATAGTTTAATGAAACCAATTTCCAAAGGAATTCCAATTGTTGTTGCAGATAGGTATATCGAAAATCCAAACGTCAATACCGTAATTGTTGATAACTTCGATGGTGGATATCAGGCGACAAAACATCTAATTGATTTGGGACATAAGCGAATAGGATTTATTTCCGGTTCATCTACTGTCTCGCCTTCATCTGACCGTTTAGAAGGTTATAAGAAGGCATTGATTGACTCAAATTTATCTGTAGATCCATCTATTGTTGTACACGGGGATTATCGTTATCAGGGGGGAGTCGATGCAATGCAAAAATTATTGAGTGCTACCCCAGATTTAACAGCCGTATTTTCTTGTAACGATATGATGGCCTTGGGGGCTATTCGAACTGTATATAATTTTAGCCTGAAAATTCCTGAAGATATATCCATTATCGGATTCGATGACATACCTTTGGCAAAATCATCTTATCCAGCGTTAACAACAATGGCGCAGCCAACAGAGGAGATGGCATCTCATATTATTAAACTCTTGGTTGATATGATAGATTTCCTTGGGTCAAAAAAGAGTTCGAAAAAGGGAGATTTCTGTTACCAAAAAGTGGTCTTAAAGACGCGTTTGATTGAACGTGATTCATGCAAAAAATTATAGGAATTAATATGAAGAAATCAGTTGTTTTAGGTAGTATCAACATGGATTTAGTAGTAAATTCTGATCGACATCCCAATGAAGGTGAAACCATAATTGGAAATAAGTTTGATTATTCCAATGGAGGAAAAGGCGCTAACCAGGCTGTGGCAATCGCAAAACAAGGGGGGGATGTATCTTTTATCGGCAAGATAGGCAATGATGAATTTGGCAACAAATTATTGAATAATCTCATCCGGAATAATGTGAAAGTTGATTATTTAACGAAGGATACTGATGTTTCGTCAGGTGTGGCTGTTATTATGGTGGAAAAGGGTGGTCAAAATAGAATCGTTGTTGTTTCAGGCGCAAACGAAAAAGTTTCTTTAGACGATGTTATTACTGCTGAGGCATTGTTGGATGATTGCAGTTATTTAATTATGCAATTGGAGATCCCAATTGAGACAATTGAATTTGCCGTCCGCCTGGCGAAGGGAAAAGCGATTAAGACTGTTTTAAATGCTTCGCCCCTGCCTGCCACACCTTTGGATGAAGAAATGCTGATGGCTATTGATTATTTGGTCGTTAATGAAATTGAGGCAGAAGGACTGACAGGGATTTCGGTTGTTGATATTGATTCCGGATATGAAGCGGTAAAAGTCTTACATGAAAAGACAAAAGGCACGATTCTACTTACGCTCGGGAAGGATGGTTCAATTGTGGCAGATAAAGATGATATCTGGCACACCCCTTCTTTTTTAGTGGACACAATTGATTCTACCGGCGCAGGTGATGCATTTATTGGCGGTTTTATTGGCTGTTTACAAAAAGGATCATCAGTGAGAGATGCAGTTATCCATGCAAGTGCTACAGGTTCGCTTTCAACTTGCTTTGCTGGCGCAGAATGTTCGTTGCCAACTTTTGAGGATACAGTCAATTTTATTAAAACCTATCATTGTTCCTGACAAAATGGGTTAGGGATGACTTCTATTTTAGCGGAAGGATACAACTATAAGAAAAAAATCAATTTACGTTCTTGAAAGAACCAGAGAAAAATAATTACACAATAAGGAGATAAAAATGAAATACAGACTTATTTGTATTCTTGCTCTAGCAATGTTATTGATTAGTTCCTGCTCAGTTAATGAGCCAGTGGAAGTGCCGACTGAAGAAGAGGTTGTCGAATCTACTGAGTCGTATAAAGCAGCTTTTATTACCTCGACGGCTCGTGGTAATGAATTTATTGACCTGATTTGGTCTGGATTTGAGACGCTAGAATCTGAGGGATGGGAAGTCAAATGCATTGAGACTTTCGAAACCGCCGAACAGCCAGAGCAAATTAGAGCGTTGGCTGAAGAAGGCTACAATCTGATCTACACTCAGGGTGATGATGTTATGCAGTCCGTGCTGGATTTAGAGGATGAACTGGTAGCTAACTATCCGGATATGCATTTCTTCTTCCTTGACACCTACACAGATACCACGATGCCCAATTCGACTTCGGTCACGATTGATCCCTTTGAGTCTTGTTTTCTTGCGGGATTTATAGCTGCAAATGTGACCGAGACAGGTACTATCGGGATCATGATGCCGATGGATACGCCGATTATGGATCGGTTCAAATATGGCTATTTAGCTGGTATTGATTACGCTGATAGTCTATCCGGAAAAGAGACGGTGACCGTTATTGGTTATACAAATGACTGGGTGGATACAGTAAAGGGACAGGAAGCCACCTTTGCCATGGCTGAGAACTACCCGGTAGACCTCATCATTCACTGTGCCTACATCTCCGGTTATGGTGTCATCTCAGCTTGTGCAGATCTTGGCATCCCATGTATTGGTGTTGATGATTGGCAAGGTGATATTGATCCAATCGTATTCTGGTCAGCGGTTAAATCTATGAATGTTGCTGTAGAAAAAACAGCTTATGCCTGGATGAATGGGGAAGACCTGCCATTCAAGATGGAGTATGGGCTAAAGGAGGGTGGCAAGGCTTATGCAGAGCAAGACCTCGCAAATCTTTCTGAAGAATTACAGGAATCTGTTTTGGGGTTGGAACAGGACATCATTAATGGAGAGGTTGATGTGTTCTCGGGTGATTATGAGGAGTGGCGAGAAACCGGCTCCAATTAAAGTCGTATTAGACAATGAAGTGAAATTGCAAAATTTGTAACAAATAACGACGTTTTATTGCCAAAAAGAGGAGTGACCTCCTCCTCTTTTTGGCACAATCAAGACCAGCACTGTTTTATAGATGTTTTGGAATCATTCATATTTAATAATAAAAAGTAGATCATTATGGAGATAATCAAAATCTCATGACCGATAATAACTATATTTTACAGATGAAGAACATATATAAGACATTTGGTGGTCTTATAGCCAATAATGATATTAATTTGAATGTGCGAAAAGGCACTGTTCATGCCATTGTTGGTGAAAATGGCGCAGGAAAAAGCACATTGATGAATATTCTTACAAGTTACCATAAAATGGATAGCGGCGAAATTATTCTCAATGGTAAAAAAGTAAACTTAAGGGATACGCTTGACGCCGCTAGGCATGGTATTGGCATGGTTCATCAAGAATTCATGCTCTTTAAGGGATTAACTGTTCTTCAAAATATTATGATGGGGTTTGAACAAAAAAAGGCAGGAATATTTATCGACAAAAAGAAAACAAGGGAAATGGTAGAGGATATTTGTGAAAGATACCATTTTAACATTCCTTTAGATGCAGAAGTTGAGGATTTAGCAGTCTCAATGCTTCAACAGGTGGAGATTGTGAAGGTTCTTTATAAGGGGGCTGAAATTGTGATCCTCGATGAACCCACATCTGTATTGACTCCCCAGGGGATTGAGGGTTTATTCGATGCCATACGATTTATTGTTAACAAAGGGAAAACGGTTATATTTATCACCCACAAATTAAAAGAAGTTTTTACCATTTCCGATTTTATAACCGTGCTGCGGAATGGCAAGGTAATGGGAAATGTTTCACCAAGCGAGGTCACTGAAGAACAATTGGCCAGTTTGATGGTTGGACGGGATGTTATTCTCAAAGCGAGTAAGCTTCCACTAGAAATTGGAGCCCCTTTACTAGAAGTAAAGAATCTGTTTGTGACGGATAAAGATGGCGTGATGAGGGTCAAAGGGGTGAATTTTGAAGTAAAAACGGGAGAAATTGTTGGCATCGCCGGCGTGGCCGGATCGGGTCAACAACAACTGGTTGAGGCTTTATATGGGTTGAGGGCACCAAAAGATAATAGCGAGATTTATTTCCAGGGTGAGAATATTACGGATAAGACGACCAGAGAGCGGCGATGTTTGGGCATTGGATATGTACCTCAAGATCGAATGACTTCAGGTGTGAATGCCAAGTCGAGTATTTGGGAAAACACGATCATGGGTTATCACATCGCACATGGTTTTAAAAATAAGGTTTTTTTGGATCACAAGGAGATTGTTAAACTCACAGACCGCGTGGTGGATCAATATGATGTGAGGCTTCAAGATATCAATGACAAAGTTAAATCTCTATCCGGTGGCAATATTCAGAAACTTATTGTCGGTCGTGAGTTTATTCAGGAAAATAAATTGCTAATCATTGAGGATCCAACAAGGGGTATAGATGTTGGCGCAATCGAGTTTATTTGGAAAAAAATAATTGAATTAGCGGCTTCGGGGGTAGGAATCCTTCTCGTTAGTCATGAATTAAATGAAGTCATGCAATTATCTGACAGAATATTAGTCATTTACGATGGAAAACTTGTTGATGCTGGACGGTATAACGAGCTTGATGAGAAGCAGATAGGTTTATTAATGCTTGGAGGACACAATGAAAGAAAAAATTAATCAGGTTGGAAGAGTCATAAATAAAATATTCAACCCTGAAGTAAAAATCTCCGCTATCCGATATGTTTTCTCATTTATAGGGGTTATGATCGTTGGCGCAGTTCTAATTGCGGCTCAAGGTGAGGATCCGATATACGCTGTTAAAGCAATTATTAAAGGGGCATTTGGGAGTATGACGGCTTTAGGAAATACAATCAGGTGGGCAACTCCATCGTTCCTTACTGCAGCGGCAGCACTTGTTGCTTTCAAGTCGGGTGTTGTCAACTTGGGTATTGAGGGCCAGATGTATGTGGGTGCGTTAACCGCTGCAATTATTGGATACTCCCTCGATCTGCCAAATGGCGTACATCAAGTAGTCTGTATTTTATTAGCGGGTATCGCAGGCATTCTTTGGGTCATTCCTTCAGCATTAATGAGACTTTTCTTCAATATCAACGAATTCATCACAACGATGATGTTAAATTTTGTCGCAACTTTGTTGGCTGATTTCATTGTCCTGTGGATCATTATTCCTCAAACTGGGGAGACCACAACCACAATCAGGACACCAAGCATTTTGGATTCCGCTAAGCTGCCGAACCTTATTAAAGGTACGTCGTCTTCCTACGGCTTTTTTATTGGTTTGTTGGTTTTACTTATAATCTATGTGATCTTTAAATTTACAATCAAAGGTTATGAACTCAAACAGGTGGGAGAAAACCTTCGGTTCGGTAAAGTCGGCGGCGTCAATATTATCAAGACATTCTTATCCATCTTCATTATTTCAGGTTTCATCTCTGGCATCGCGGGAGGTGTTGAGGTGACGGGTGGATATAACAGGTATATATCAAGATTCAGTGCGACAATGGGATGGGAAGGCATCATGATAGCCAGAATTGCTGCACAAAACCCCATTGCCATTGTGGTTGTATCTCTCGTCTGGGGGGCCTTGAAAACAGGTGCAATGAGTATGGAACGTGTTACTTCGCTAAACCGATTGACAGTAAATCTCCTTCAAATGCTTTTTGTTCTATTTATTGCGATAGATTACGAGGGGATTTATACATCCATCAAGAATAGAATTATGAAGAAAAAAGAAGTTAAGCGATTGATGCACGAACAAGAATCAACTCAACAAAGTTGATGTGAGAAAAGAGACACTTAGGTCTACCAGGAGAAACGTTAATGTTTTCAGAAGTATTGAAATGGTGTGTAAATATAACCACATTCGCTGCTGCTTTTCGTTTGTCTGCGCCATTAATCATAGGGGCAATAGGCGGATGTTTTAATGAAAGCACAAGTACAGGCAATATCGCATATGAGTGCTTTATGTTGACAGGCGCGTTTTTTGGTGCTTATGGAAGCTTTTTATTTGGCTCACCATACTATGGATCCTTGGCAGCAATGGTTTCTGGGTTGGTTTTAGCCGGCATTTATGGGCTTCTTGTTTTCGAATTCAATTGCAATGCGATGATCGTCAGTATTGCTTACAATAGTGGGGCGTGGGCTTTGACGACCTTACTCTTGACATCTATTTGGGGTGTAAGAGGAATCTATGTTGACCCAAAGATTGTCAGTTATCCCAATATCACAATTAGCGCATTTGAAAACAATCATGTACTCGACGTATTGTTCAACGGTAATATTATTTTAGTCTACTTGGCCTATGTTATAGCCATTATCGGTTACATAGTCATGTATAAAACACCTTTTGGCTTGCGATTACGTGGCGTTGGGATTAATCCGGAAGCCTCACAAGCAGCGGGTGTAAATGTTCATAGATATCGTTGGATTTGCCTCCTGATTATGGGTGTATTCATGGGTTTGGCGGGATCTTATATGCCCCTATCAGGTCTTTCAATGTTTGCAGAAAATATGACTGTGGGACGAGGTTTCCTGGTCCTTACTGCAATTCTTGTCGGTAGAAGTAATCCAATTAAAGTTACTCTAGTTGCTTTGTTGTTTGCGTATTCTATTTCATTAACTCTGGTATTGTCCACATATGGTATTCCGACCCAATTGATGAGCATGCTTCCTTATTTAATGGTTCTAATTGTCCTGCTATCTGCGGGGTTACGCTCATTCAAAGGGACAGCAGACTTGTCTGCTTAGTGAAAAATGTCAAGTCTCTATTGAACTCTAATATTTAAGAGGAGTCTATTCTATGGTTGAGCAAGAATTAATTCGTATTGAGCAAGATAAATATATATTCCGTGTTGTTCATAGGATCATGGAGGGGGATTGCCAAATGGATCATGGCCCGCGTCTGGTTGAAGTTGGGCCGCTGCTTGCACAGAGATATGCTGTGACAAATCAAATGTATTTTGATTTCTTACAGGAATCCTTATATAAGCCCAAGAACTCAAAAAACTTTCTAAAGCATTGGAAAAACGGAAAATTCTTACCTGGCGAAGAAGACCTCCCTGTTGTGAATGTTTCTCAAGATGATGCGAAGGCTTACGCTGAATATTATGGGATGAGATTACCAATTGAACAAGAATGGCAATATTTAGCGGCTGGTCCCGAAAAACTCAAATGGCCGTGGGGAAATCAAAAAGATTATTCCAGGTGCAACGTATATGATTCAGGGTTGGAGCCTGTGGATAGCCACCCCGATGGCGTTTCTCCTTTTGGTTTATTTAATATGTGTGGAAATGTTTGGGAGTTTACAAGCGAGTATTTCATCGATGGCGATAATAATCACCATTTCATTGTTCTGAGGGGAGGATCTTTTTATACTGCTCCCAACTATTGGCATACAGAAGGTGGTGCTATCCCAAACGACAGTCACTTAAAAGTCCATCAATTAGGCGATGCAATGAACAGGTATGAGGCTGTTGGATTTAGGTGCGTAAAGGAGATTGACTAAGATGATAAAGGTAGATAAGCAGAAACAAGTGATTGAATTTGCTAATGACATTCTGTCTGGCACCTTGGACTACTCAAATGGGGTGCTCATAAAAGATTTCACTCATAAGGGACTTGGTCGGAAAACGAATATAGATCGTGAATTGTTCTTGCTGAACATTTATAACAAGGAATATTCAAGTAAAGACTTTGACCTTGTTGACATTGCAACTGCACAAGATAATAAACAAGAAATGGTCTCCATTTTACTTATACGCGATGTTGACTGCCTAAAAGTAAAAGTGCATTTCATTGTTGAACACAAGGAGACGATCAGCATTTTATATCAGGTGTTTGATTCCTATAAACTCGGGGATCCATATAATGCGGATTTCAGGATCCCATTACTTGCGGGGATTGAAATAAATGGGGATGACGATTTATTTTATTGTCCCAGTCAGCCGATAAGTACACCGGATGGCCGAGAAGTTATTAAGCCAGTAAGAGAATATCATTATGCATCGGATATCAGGCTACCTCTGGTTGTATGTGATTCGAAGAATAAATTTGGATTCAGTATAGCGTTTCCAACTCTAAGTGATCTTAATGATGCTGGGTCAACCCAAAACAATAATAAATTATTGTCCCTTTTTAAGACTAAGGAAGAATTTGTTAATCATCGGTTGCATATTAATCCTGACCCATCATTTAATGATACTTTTGAAATAAGGATCTCAGGAATCAACAATGGGTGGGTTGAAGCCTTTGATAAATATCGAGAATGCTGGGCTTCAAATTATGATTTTTCTGAGTATGAAAAAGAAGATTTAAAGTGGTTCAATGAATGTGCAGTTCACAACTTCACATTTTTATTCGGCAGTGAAGGTTACAACCACGATCAAGAAAAGATTGATGTTGAGAAATTAATGAAGCAGGGCGAAGAATTCGGTGGGTATGATACCGTGACGATTTGGAATCAATATCCTCGCTTAGGCATAGATTCACGTACACAATGGGATTTCTATGATGATTTTCCGGGTGGGCGCGAAGCGATCAGGGAAGCTGCTGATGAATTACATAAGAACAACATCTATATGTTCTTGCCCTATATTCCCTGGGATCAGGGTATGAATGAATCAACAAATTCCATGGGGGATGAATTTGCACGCATTGTAAAAGACACTGATGCCGACGGGTACCAATTGGATACATTGCATGATATCCCCTTATCATTCCGAAAGAAATTGGATGCGGTTCGACCTGGTATTGTTCTCACATCACAATTCCATCCCATAAAAAATTTGCCACTCGAAATAATCACGACTTCATGGAATGAGTTTTGGAATTTTAACCCTATGCCCGAAGTGGATATCCTGCGGTTCATTTGTCCAATCCATATTGCGCCGGTTATATCCAGGTGGTTCCGGCATGAAGATAAGGACTTGTTGATTAAACGGGTCGTGTTTAATGGCGCTCCAATCGTAATTTGGCAAGATATATTTGGAAGGTGGTTGCCTTTTAGCGATACGCAGAAAGCAAGAATTAAACACTGGAAGAAAATATACCTGCAATATCGAGAAATTT
>Ga0075123_10001305_pt1 | contig 12645 bp, 17 predicted proteins | sample AntAceMetag02UKX_FD_69808 | JGI IMG/M metagenome (GOLD analysis project Ga0075123, IMG submission 69808) | Saline lake microbial communities from Ace Lake, Antarctica - Antarctic Ace Lake Metagenome 02UKX | ecosystem: Environmental > Aquatic > Non-marine Saline and Alkaline > Saline | place... | reverse complement strand
GGAATTCAGTTTGGGATTCAGTTGGGAATTCAGTTTGGGATTCAGTTGGGAATTCAGTTTGGGATTCAGTTTATGGATATGTTTCATCATTTTTCAATATTGATAAATGGAAGTTTGTTGAACACGAAAAAGGAAAGAATCCATTTCAGTGCTGTATTGATTTATGGGAAAGAGGAATTGCCCCTAGTTTTGATGGCAAGATATGGAGATTGCATACATATAAAGGGATAGTTAAAGAATTTACCGTTAAAGAATTAAAAGAGATTAAGGCATTTTAAGGAATATTTTAACCGTAACACGATAGAGGGAGGATTGAGCAATGGAGAAGGAAAGAGAGTTGGCAGAAATAGCTAATCAATGTGTATCAGACCTTATGAATCAAACAAAAGCAGAAGTTTCGATGCTTACATTTACAATAGTTCTAAAGTACCTCAATAGGGCTAATGGATTAACTCGCCAAGAGCAGACAGAAGAACTATACCACACCAATAATGCACTTGTTTCATGTACGCAAGAGTTGTATGCAGCTAAAGCAGAACTCGATGCGGCGAAGAAAGAGAACCAAAGGTTGAGAGGGTTATCAGTATTAGCAGTACGCAACGAAGAACATGAAAAACTTGAGAAAGAAAACTCCGAACTCAAAGCTCAGTTGAAGGAAAAACTAATGCCTAAACCACGACTAACCATTAGCGATTTACGGGAATACTTAAACGACTTTGAGAATGGAGCAGATACATTCAGCAGGTTTAAGGAACGGATAGATGGGCATTATGAAGCTCAGTTGAAGTTGGTTCCCATTGAAAAAGATACGGCTAGGCATCTTGCTATTGAGTGTTGCTATCGGTTTAAGATTGACAGATACGATGAGTTTATCGAAACATTAACTACGGTACTAACACGCTTCGGCACTACAAAACTATCACCAAGTAAGGTTGCTGATGTAATGAGGAACGCAGTTGAAAGATGGCAACATGAGAGATTTATATGGACATACGAAGATATGGCAGAAAAGTTGAGCGAAGCATTTGAACGTGGAGAGCTAACGGAGGGCAAGGAATGAGCGATGGAATAGACTGTATATGTGGGGCACAGGGGGAGAGCGAGTGCGGGTGCGGGGCAGATTGGACACCGCACGAGGTTTATGAATTAAGGGAGGAAAATAAGATGCTTAGGGAGATGCTAAAGAAGTCTGAATGGGTAAACAAGGTTTACAGGAGGGGATTTGCTAAACCGAAACAGGATGGGGAGTGATTCTAATATAGAATAGACGGCGCAGGGAAACGATTCCATAAGAGTATAATATACTAATAGACAACGAAAGGGGTGAGGGGATGAGCGAATGTAAATATTGTTCAAAACGCAAGAGCGTAGCCTGTACTTGCAGCGGCGAAGTTGATAGCAAACATTTCGGAAGTGTTAGTTTTTACACTAGAGGTTGCGGAAGCGAGAAGCTAGTTGTCACAAATGATGATGAAAAATCTTTTGGGTATAAATTTGTACGGAACGAAGATGGAGAATGTAAATTTTATAAACGAGCATGGTGGGCAGTATTCATAAAGGTGAAGGGGGAGTGATGAATCAGGGGCATAGTGACGGAAATATGACCAGTGATTGTTTATGGTGCAAAGGATACCCGAAGTTCTTACAGGGTGGCCCAAAGTGTGCCAATAAGGCAGAAAGGATTAAACGTATCAGCAGGGAGGGTAAGAAATGAGCCAAGAACAGAAGAGACAAGCATCATTTGAAGAACAGATTAGCGCAATAGCGGGTGTAGCCACAGCGGACAAGCCGAGACTTGCTTTCTTTAATAAACTACCGGGAGAAACGGACAGGAACAAGGCAATATATTTGCTATTAACGATAGGGCTATCAGCCGAGAGGGTAGCGGACATAACAGGGCTATCAACGTCCACAATAGAAAGAAGGATAAAGAATGGCTTTTAGTGTCAATAGTTTGACAATCTCCACGATTTTTAAGTATCTGGGATTACTGTACTTACATAAGTGAGTGGCAGTATACCGGCGTATATAGTATGAAACTCTATTTATAAGACATCCTTAAAACAGGCTCTTAAAACAGAAAGATTACTATTTATGTCATATTGCCCCGCTAAAGACTCCACTGCTCAGAACATCAAAAGAGCTAACGAAAAAGCCAAAAAGAACAAAGCCCAATCTAAATCTTATCGCACTTCTAAATCACGAAATTCATACTCAATCGGTATATGCCTCAAGCGAGACTGCTCAAACAGAGGGCCACAATGTACATCCTGTTATGCATTTGCTCATTATGAGGTGTCAAAATAATGACTAAGAAGAAACTCACACCAAAGCAGGACAAATTCACGAAAGAGTACCCGGTGGACTTAAATGGCACACAGGCTGCTATTCGTTCAGGATACAGCAAAAAGACGGCTAGACAGGCAGCGGCTAATTTATTGTCAAAAAGTTACATTCAGGCAGCTATCCAAATAATCATAGACAGACGGGCCAAGAAAACAGAGATTACAGCCGAATATGTACTGAATAATATCAAAGAGATAGGCGAGAGGTGCATGCAGAAGGTTGAGGTCAAGGATCATAAAGGCAAGGGAACTGGCAAATATGTATTCAAAGAGTCAGGAGCACTGAAGGCCAATGAACTATTGGGCCGACATTTGAAGATGTTTACAGATAAGATTGAAGTCGAAGCAGGGAACAACACATTAGCTGCTATATTCGGGAGGACACCAGACAGTGAGCGATGAATTTGAAGTAAGCCTAGAGAAAAGTGACTCACAGCGCATCAGATGGCGCAGGGATCCTATTGCCTTCTTCACGGAGGCCCTTGACGTTGAGCCGAAGAATGTTTGGGAGATGATGGAGATTATGGGTCACATGATCAGGGACAATCAGAAGGTGGCCATTAAGGCTGCTCACTCAGTGTCTAAGACATATACGATGGCCCGAGTAGTCTTATGGTTCCTCTACTGCTGGAATCCAAGCACCGTGGTAACAACGGCCCCTTGCTATGATAAAGAGACGGAAATACTTACCGATTCAGGATGGAAACTATTCAAAGATCTTGACGGAACCGAGTGCGTAGGTCAATTTACAGACGAGGGAGAATGCAAACTGACCAAACCGTTGGAATATTTTAAGTTTCCGTATAAAGGTGAACTTATCGGGTATAAAAGCCAATTATGTGATTTCTTAGTAACGCCTAATCATAAGTGCGTTATCGAAAAGGGCGGGGGATATTCGTTTGCTAAAGCGGATGAGTTATACAGGAAATGGGATAAAAAGATACCAAAAGTATATCGAGACACAAAGCCAGGCGTTAAAAGGTCATTGGCCTTTTGTGAGTTTTTAGGGTTCTGGTTTGCTGAAGGGACTGTCCAGTATAATACAGATAGACGAAAGTACGTTGTGCAGATAACACAGAAGAAATATTGTGATTACCTAGAGAAGCTACTGATTGCTAACGACTACAGTTATAGAAAATACAAGAAAAGCGGCGGGTATTCTGGTTGCTTTAATGGATGTTATTCGTATGAGATAAACTCAAAACAGTTAGCAATGTTTTTTGTGAGATATAAAGAAACAGCAAAGTGCAAAAAATTAGACGATTTCATATTGTCTTTTAATGCAGAACAGGCAGACGCGTTTCTTCAGGGATTCTGTATGGGCGATGGGAGTTTTACCGAAGGAGATACACGGAGGCATTACACGTCTTCCGAAGAGTTGGCTGATGGGTTGCAGTTATTGGCAAATACATGTGGGAATGCGGCGACTATTTGCAAGCAAAAGAACGGAATGTATGTTATTGGAGAGTGGAAGAGAAGAGGAAAAACAATTAACACTAACAAGAAATACTGGTATAAAGAGCAGTATAATGACTTTGTTTACTGTGTGCGAGTTCCTAGCGGGAAGTTAATAACGAGAAGGAACAAATCAATTGTAATCAGTGGCAATACACATACCCAGGTTGAGGAGCTACTATGGAGAGAGATAAGAGAAGCACACGCGAATGCGCGCATACCTTTAGGTGGGAACATCACCAAGACTAAACTTGATCTTCAAGAGAAGGTAAAGAAGGGCCAGAAGGCAATTAGATGGTTTGCATTCGGGTTTTCAACTAAGCCGGATCAGGGCCAAGAGCATGCGACTAAGATGCAGGGCTTTCATAATGAGTACATGCTGGTCATATTTGACGAGGCAGACGGGATATTACAGGCAATATGGAATGCTATTGATGCTCTTTTAACAAATGTACGGGTTAAATTCTGTGCAATTGGTAACCCATTAAGACCTACAGGACCATTTGCTGACTGCTTTAAGGACTCCTCGTATGCAAAACTAACCATATCTACACTGGACACGCCTAATTACAAAGAAGGCAGGGAAGTAATTCATGGACTATCAGGCCGTGAGTACGAATCTGACATGCGTAAGAAGTGGGGCGTTGACAGCAATATGTACAAGTCTCGCGTACTTGGTCAGATCCCTGACAGTGATCCGGAGTCAATTGTGGCTGTATCGTGGTATGAGAGGGCAGAGAAGGCAGTGCTGCATGATGTAAGCGGTATCATTAAGCGTTTCGTTACCGTGGACGTGGCAGACGGCGGTAATGACGAGACAGTGGTTAAAGGATGGAAAGCTGGCAAGAAGATGCTCACACAGACTAATGAGTGGCGTTACCCTGGAAAGAGGGCAGATGAAATTGATTCTGATGTCATAAGGAACGTCCGGGAGATAGAAGGCAATGCGATAGTGTTTGATAATGACGGGTGTGGCCGCATACTTGGTGGCTTGCTTACTGGTATACTCGGCAAGGACAGAGGTATCCACGTTATACCATTCACCGGGAGCGCTGAAGCGTATGTAGATGAAGACTACACAAACCGTAGAGCAGAGGCCCACTTTGATATGCACTTGAAGTTCAGGGATCATAACATAAGCGTATTCCCGGGTAATGAGAAGGCAAAGAGAGATGTCACAACGGTCAGATGGGATACGCAGCGTAAGGGGAACCGTAAGGGCAAGATTGACGTAGAAGCGAAGGACAAACTGAAGCCACGCCTCGGAGGGGATAGCCCGGATGATGGCGATAACATAATGATGGCATGTGGTTCAATGGATGAAGTGCCAGCAATTGAGAAGAAAGACATGTATGTAAGACGAGCTAAACGTAAATCACGAGGATGGAAGGCGGCCTAGATGGAAGAAAAGACAAAGAAACCAAGCAACGAAGAGGGACAGCTTTCTAAGATAAAGAATAGGAAGCAGTATTTTGAGACGAAGTATTCGAGTCAGTTAGCATGTGCGGACAAAGAGAACGCATATTTCCGCAGCGAACAGTGGACACAAGCAGAGCTTGATTTAATGAAGGATGAAGAGGGCAACCTAACGAAGCCAGCACTCACTCTGAATCATATCAAGGCCCATATTAACTTCCTAAGAGGTGAACAGGCAGAGAACCGGTATTATTTCAAAGTCATTCCAGCGGACAATATTGATCCTCAGGAGCAAGTGACCTATGACGGGCAGCCTATTCCTATAGAAAAGCTTTCAACGAGGCTCACAGAGGAGTTAAAGAAGGCAGAGAGTGACAATGACGGAGAGTATGAGATTTCTGATTGTTTCCTTGAAGGTATTAGTGGTGGTGGTCGGTCTTATCTTGAAGTGATGGTTGATGTCGATAAGAGTTCGTTCCCTTATAAGACTCAGGCATTGTTTCAGCACGTAGGACAGAAGAACTTCTTTCCTGATCCGGACCATAAGAAGTATGACCTTACCGACTGTAAGGACGGTATTAAGATTTCAGAGTACACGAAAGATGACCTGATTAAGATGTTTCCTGATAAGAAGGATGTCATTAAAGAGCTTACGAGAGATGAAGAGACTCTATATAAAGGCGACGTTAATGATGATAATGAGCTGAATTACACAGATAATACTAGAGAGGGAATTATACAGGGGTTAGATTCGGATATAGAGGACGATGGCGATTCCCTTATATTGGTTGAATATTATGACTCCCTTTGGGCTAAGTCATACATGCTTGTCACAAGTACAGGTGAGCAGCCTATGCCAGTAAGTGAAGAGAATTACGCAAAGGTTAAAGAGCTGAATGATAAGAGGGTCGAGATGTCAATGGCCGAGATAACCATGAATCCGTTTGATGAAATGGGACAGCCGCGCGAGTCTTTTGAGTATAAGCTATTCGATATTGAAAAGAAAGAGTGGTTCATCAGCAGTTACGTGAGTGGTATGATTCTCCACAGGGAACGATTAGAAGTGAATGGCGTTCCTATATCCCGACTTCCTTTCTCAGAGTACGGGGCAGATGTTGCCAAGTACATTGAAGAGTTGAGCCAGCGTTACATCTCAGCGACAAAAGACATGATCAGCCCTCAGGATCTATATAACAAGTCCAAATCAAGTACCCTTGACCATTTACTCAAGAGTGTGCACTCAGGTATCGTTGCAGAGGAAGATACTCTTGTTGATGTTGATCATTGGGAGGAATGTGGATCTGAAGCTGGGTTTGTTGGATTGGTTAAGAGAGGCAAGTTTGACAAGTGGGCGAAGATGGAACCGACAGCATTAAGCAGTGGTCATGTGTTCTTGGCTCAAGATGCTGCGCAGGAGATGCGGTACATAACTAATATCAACCTTCAGATGCGCGGACAGAACGAAGGGGGCGAGTCAGGCAAGGCTAAACAAGTGCAGGTTCACCAGGGCGAGAAGGGTATCAAGTTCTATTTCGATAACCTACGACGGACGAAGCACATTCTAGCTAAGATCCTCCTTGAGTATATATGCGCGCTTAAAGGGCTCGACTTCAAGAAGCTGAAGGTAGAGATTGATGATACGCTTGAGAGTCCTACGGCTCGATATGCCAATTGGATGGAAACAAAGCAGATGTTTGAGTCAGGTATCCTTGAAAGTCCTTATGGTGATCTGGTCATTGATAAGATGAACTTCAATAACCGTGAAGAGTGGAAGGGCAGATTCGAGCAAGTGAATGAGTTTAAGCAGTACCAGGCACAGATGCAACAGAAGGCCGAAGCTGAGAAGCTTGGGGCAGAGGATGCAATGAAAGAGCTGAAAAGAAGAGGGGCTATAGCATGAATAAAAGGGCGATAGGCTATACAGAGGAGCAATATTCTCGTTTTCTAGAATTAGCAAGAAAAAGAAATTCGAGATACGAGGAGAAGAATAAGGTAAAACTCAGAGAAAAAAAGAAACTCTTTGCTAGAAAAGAGCGAAAGACCCCGAACGGTGTCACTAATGCAATTTATAACGACCAAGTGTCGCATAGAAAGAGAAGCCACAAAGCATTGCCTGGATATACACGCAATCAATTTAGAGCATGGTGTTTTGAGCAAAAGATTTTTTGGGATTTATATAAGTGTTGGGTATTATCTGGGTATAAAAGAGAGATGAAGCCATCTGTTGATCGTATTGATAGATTTAGTGGTTATTCCTTTTGCAATATACAGTTGATGACGTGTTTTGAGAATTGCTATATTAAAGGTTCTGAAGAAAAAAGGAGAAAAGTTGTTCTTATTGGGGATGATGTTGTCGAATTCGACTCGCTTACTTCAGTCGCAAAGCATTTAAACACATCGACAGGGCATGTTTGCGATACGTTGAAGGGGATATATAAAACATGCAAGGGGTTTAAGATGGAGTACGCCGATGCTCGTAAGTCAGGCATATTACCAAAAGAGGGGCAGATGTAATGGCAGACCCAATGCAGGATCTTATCAAGTATGCTTTTGAAGACGGAGTAAACATGACCCGTGACTTCGAAGGGAACGGCAAGCAAGGACGCCCATTCTACGCCTACGATGATTCAAAAGGTAAAAGGACAGTAGGGTATGGCTCTTTAGTTACAGACGCTAACAGGTCAATATTGGGCGAAGACGTTATCAGTGGGAAGACACCTATAGAGCCGGGTCTTGCAGGGCAGTTAATGACTTCTGATTATAGAGGGGCAATTGAGGACGCTATTAAGTATGCCGGATCAGATAATTGGGCGCGGATGTCAGCTAATCAACAGATGCGTCTTGCAGATATGTCATATAATCTAGGGCTAACAAAACTTTCAGACTTCACAGACATGCGGAAAGGTCTTGATGCAGATGATGATGCGAAGGTCAAGGCAGAAATGGAAGACTCTGATTGGTTTGGGCAAGTGGGAGATAGATCAAAAGAACATCAAGCTGAGTGGGGGGCATAATGGTAAATACAGATCTCCTAAGAGATATTGAATCAGAAATCGAAAAGTGCCTCTCACCCAACTTTTACGGTAACCTGTCAATACGGATAAACGTACAAGGCGGGAAGGTAAGGAACGTAAACTATGCACCTGAAAGGAGCAAGAAGTATGAATGACCAATTTGTATTAGCGCACCTTGATGAAGGCGTTGTCCTTACACAAGAGCTGATCAATACACTTTGGCGGTTACGGATGCAAGGATGCTTTAATATACATATAACGAAGTAAATACGTTCTTTGACAATTAGGCACGAAACACATAACCGAAAAAGCGGCGTGTTGGCGACAGAGACTTAATTCCTTTCTGTTTAGCTGATGCGCCTTTTTTATTGACTAAACGTAGCGGTCACGCACAACATCTCGCGTTAGTAGATGAAAAACCTAAAGAATAGGAGAACAAAGCTATGGAAGAATTAGAGACAGAAGTAATTGAAGTTGAAGAAGAAGTAAGTGAAGCAGCAGAGAATGAAGAAGCTGCTGAAGCCAAGTCATTTGATGAAATGTCAGATGACGAAAGGCTTGAATTATCTGATGATGACCTTGTTGCGGCACTGGACAAGGAAGAAGAGTCCGCAGAATCCGGAGCGTCTACCGAGAAAAAAGACGAAGAAAAAGCGGCCGAAGAAGCAACAGATGATAAAGCAAGTGAGTACGATAAGATTGCTAACATGAGCGAGGAGCAGTTTCAAGAGTTGCCAAAGGAGAAGAAAGGAGTCTTCTTTGAAATGCGTTCTGAACGGAATAAACGTCAAGACATGGAACGAGAGCTTGACAAGGAGCGAGCTATTCACGAAGGACAGATGAAGGTCATTGAAAACCTGAAGGGGTTACGCGGTACTGAAGGGGATCAGTCACAGAAGTTCGCCAATGAATACGAGAAGGCAATGGCAGATATAGAAGCGAAGGCTATAGCTTATGAAGAGGAATCAGGAGAAGAGTATAGGTTGACCCTGAAGGATCAGCGGTTACTTAACTCGGCACAAAAGACGGATGCAGATACAGCGCGACAAGAGAACGAGGCTACTCAAGCAAAAGAGCAGCAAGTGAGAACAGTGCAGGTTTTCCAAGAGAGAATCGAGGCTGGGATCAAGAGCATGAAAGAAGCAGGTCACGATGACTTTGATCATGTGTATAAAACTCTTATCGAGCCGATGGTTAATCCAGACATTGCAAAGGACTCTGATTTAGCAAGAGCAAATGCTCAAGTGCTCATTAATCTGGCAATGAAAGGAAAGAATCCTGCTGAATATGCATACAATCATTTAGCGCGCATATCACCAGAAGGACAGAAATACTTTCAAGAGAAGAGTCAGAAGAAAATCAACAAGCAAGACCTCGTAAATGGGGGAAAGACAACAACTAAAACAAGCGCACACACCGAAGGAGCGCGATCAACGAATGGCAAGACAAAGATTGATATGTCAACCCTTAATAATAACTTTGAATATTGGGCTGGCAAATTGACCGATGAACAGTTTACGAAGGTCGTATCAGGCGGTGAAGTGCATTTATAAAGGAGAGTAGATTATGGCTGGTTCAGCAATAATTAGTACATTACAGCAAGCTTTATTAGGAAAAAAGATTTGGCTTGAAACGTATAAGAATGCTGATGTATTCAGTGGCCTTATTGAAGTCATCACAGATCCGAAAAAGAGAATCCCTACAGAGGGTAAGCCGATTGTTATTCGTCGTGACCTTAAAACATATGATGGTTCATTGTCGCAAAAGGTTACTATGATCGGAAAAATCGAAGGTGAAATCGTCGAAGGCGACAACACTCTCAAAGGAAACGAAACAGCAGTTGACCAGTACGTACAAACTGTAAACGTGAAGCAAGGTAGAAAAGCTATCCGCACAGTTGGTCGAGAAGATGAAAAATCAAGTCCGGTTAAATTGTTTCCAAATTTCAAGACGCTTTTGGCTGAGTACATGGGTAACTACAAGGTGCGGGATTATATTCGTAAACTTGCCGGGGCCACTACGAAGGCTTTCGCTAACACTCCGACTGCATCAACGAGTAACCGTGTTATTTATGGTGGAGAGGCAACCAGTACAGTAACCATCGAAGCAGGGGACAAGATGACAGACTTGCTTATTAAGAAGTGTATCACTCTTGGGGACAATCAGTTCTTAGCAGGTACAGATGGGAAATACATTCCTCCGATTGGACGTATTAATTTTGGTGGAATGAATGAAATGGGGCTCTTGCTTCTTACTCCTGATTCGTATGATGATTTGTTGACATCCGCGTCAGTGCAGCAGAAGTTTCGCGACACAGCAGCGTTGCAGAAAAAGAATCCTTTACTTATGGCTGAAGACATCGTGCTTTATGGCGTTGTTTGTCGTAAGTGCGAGCTTCTTAGAGAATCAAATGTTGGTACGTTTGATAATTGGGGTAACGGAGTGAATCTTGATGGGGCAGTAAACTTGTACTTGGGTGCTGGTGCACTTGCTGCGAGTGAAGCTGATGATGCTCGTTACGTTCCTGATACGGACGATTACGAAAACATCAAAGGTCTTTCATGCGGGAACATCTTTGGTAGTCAGAAAGCTCTTTATAACGGGCAAGACTTGGCTACTATCGCAGTAAAGGTTTACACCGAAGGACTGTAATAACATTATCAATTTAATTCGATAAAGGAGAATAGATTATGTCAACGATTAACGATACTTTGGGGTCAGCATTGGTCCCACAATTAGCATGGCAGAAGTTCACCATTGCGAAACTTGTTGATTTCACAGTGCTTTCGCCAACTGCTGCGGATGTAGTGCAGTGTATTAATGTAAAAGAGGGAATGTATATCACAGACGTAAGGACAATGATTATCGTTGCAGCAGGGGCTACAATGACCTGTGACATCGGTGATGGGACAGATCCAAACGGCTTTGATAATTCTGTTAATCTCAATGCTTTAGCACAAGTAGTCACAATCGGTGTTACTGGTACAGATGATTATATCACTAACGGTAGATACTATACCCAAGATGATACGATTGATCTTACTATTGATAACACAAACTCAACTGGCAAGGTTCTTTTGATGGTTGATGGATTTTACATCCAGGATACAACGGTACACTCAACACTGTAAACTAACAAGATGATGGCGGGGGGCATGGTTGCCTCTCGCCCATAATAAGGAGAGATAGAGATGGCAATTTTAACTAATCCAAAGAGTGTCGGGGAAACAGGTGTTGAGTACGGGGATTTAGTGACTATGATTCTTCATCTTCAAGCTACTGTGATGGCACTTGCAGCGCAGCTAGACAACGATGGCGGCATTACTGACACTGATTATGAAGCAAGAGTGCAGCAAGTCTATTTGAGTGGCGCACAGCCAATCGTCGATAAGATTACGTTTGCTGAAATCGTAGCAGAGTACAGAGTGTAATAACCTAACACATAGGAGAAATAACGATGGCAAGATTTGTATACTTAGGCAAGAAAAAAGAATTTAGACTTAATTCTGTGTACTCATTCCAAAAGGAACTAAATCCCGGGGATGAATTTGAGTTGTTTGGTCCGGACCTTGTTTTAATCAAAAGATGTCTTTCAATTTGTACTCTAGGAGGAACAAGACCTGAGGACATGGATTTCAGGCTAAAGGACGAGATTGAAATGAGCAACGTGGAGATTGAGACAGAAGTACCAGTGTACGAGGACGGTGATCTTGACAATGTTATTGACTCGCTAAGCGAAGAGTCCGATAGTGAGGCCCCGGTTGAAGAAGGCTTGGGGGATGATCCGTTAGACGAGCAGAGTGATGATCCAGAAGATGCGCCGATTGATTTAGGGGCATTGACAAAGAATCAGCTACTTGCCATTTGCAAAGAAGATGGGATCGATGCAAGCAAAAGGAACATAAATAAAAGCGAAATAATTGAGTTGATTAAGTCAACTGTAAAATAAGGATTAAATTATGATAGATATTGAGACACATGTATTTACACAAGATTTATCAGCCGGGGCATTGTCTTTCTCGTATACGTTTACCCGGAGGATGAAACTGTTACAGGCACTATTTGGCATGAGTGGTGCTATTACCCAAACATTGCAGATTATACACGATGCTAATGAGGGGGGAGATTATGACTCGGTTATTGATAGCAAATCTTTATCCGAAGCCTCTGACTATGTGTTTCGCCCAGCTGGTGAATGCGTATTCGAGAAAGGTGACAAGATCGCTGTCACATGCACAAACGCAACTGAAACAGAGTCAATCTTCGGGAAGATCCAATTGGGGGTACTGTAATGGCCGCAGAGGATATAATTAAAGAGCTCGCCGATATTGAGGAGAAAGTCAGGGGACTTGTTGCTTATGCATCGAAGCAGGGCGAACATAATAAGACCCTCAAAGAAGAGGGAGAGAAGCTAG
>Ga0075123_10001302_pt1 | contig 12663 bp, 12 predicted proteins | sample AntAceMetag02UKX_FD_69808 | JGI IMG/M metagenome (GOLD analysis project Ga0075123, IMG submission 69808) | Saline lake microbial communities from Ace Lake, Antarctica - Antarctic Ace Lake Metagenome 02UKX | ecosystem: Environmental > Aquatic > Non-marine Saline and Alkaline > Saline | place... | reverse complement strand
TTATATTTTGAAATAAATTTTTTGAGATTATCTTTATCGATTATTTATTATGAAGAAATTATTCTATTTAATATTTTTAATAATTATATCACTAATTGTTTTATCTATTTGGATGGTTTTTTCGGATTTGCCGGGTGAAAAAGAAATATTGGAATATAAACCAGAGACTACTGTGACTACATTGACCAATTTTCTTTGGAATAGGGAAATTGTTGTGTTGGTAAGAAAATACGTTCCATTAAAAAAAATATCACCAGAATTAAGACAGGCAGTTATAATAAGTGAAGATGATCTTTTCTTTCGACATTCGGGAATAAATGTGAATGAAGCAAAAAAAGCTTTTGAAGAAAATCTGGAAAAGAAGCAGTTTGCCAGGGGCGCCAGTACAATTACAATGCAGTTAGCGCGTAATGCTTTTTTGTTCAAAAAGAAAACAATTACTCGAAAACTTAAAGAAATTATCATCGCAAAAAGGATTGAAAAATATTTAGATAAACGAACAATTTTAGAATTTTATCTGAATGTTGTTGAGTGGGGACCTAATATTTATGGCGCTGAAGCAGCGGCACATTATTATTTTGGAAAATCAGCTTTAAAATTAAATCTTGCTGAAGCAACTCTTATGGCAGCTATTTTACCCAATCCGATTTACTATAATCCGTTTACTAATTTTAAGGGAGCGAGAAGAAAACAATCTCGTGTTTTGAAGTTGATGAAAGATTCTCATTTAATTACAAGTTCAAAAATGAAGCACGTAATGAAAAAGCCCATTCACTTGAGAGATGGGAAACCTGACCAGAAAGATGGTATCCTCAAATTTGACATGTCAAGTTTTGAATCAATGCTACAAAATCCCCAACTTCCTGATAGTATTAAAATTAAAGCAGACTCAGTTGGTATAATTTATTTGCCAGAGAGATAAGAATGATAAAATTTAAAGCGTTTTTTTTTAGTCCAATTTTTTTCTTTTTAAGCATGCATATTTGTTTTGGCCAGGCTAAAACAATAACAACCACTGATTTAGTCATTAAAACAACAGCAGATTCAATTGCTTTTTTAGAACAAGAAATTCTGCAAGAAAAAAAGAATACTCATCTGAAAATAAGGCTTGCTGAAATTTATATAAAAAATGAGAAATTAAATAAAGCAGAGGAAGTTTACAAATCATTGGTTGAGATAGATTCGCTTGCTGTGAAGGCATTAACAGGTCTTGGTAAAGTTCACTTTTACCGGACACCGAGTAAGATTATTCCGATAGAAAGATTAAAGGAACTTCTTAAAATCGATTTTTGTTCAAAGGCAATTAAGAAATTTAAACAGGCTCTATCAATCGAGCCCGAGTATTTACCTGCCCGTTATTATTTAGCCCGATCTTACATGAGGAAAACTGGTAAAAACAATTTAGAAAATGCAGAAAAAGAATTCAAGTTTATTCTGTTAAGGGATCAAGATTATCGAGATATTATTTATCAACTCGGATATGTATATCAAAAAATGGACAGCTTTAAAAAAGCGCTTGTGTATTTTGACAGAATATCCGAAGAAATGAAGGATTATGCACGCGCAAGAATCAGGATGTCTGAAGTTTACTATGAGTTGAATAATTATAAACGATCAACTCAATGTTATTATCAGTCATTGGAGACGCTTGTTGATAAAAACGTTTTGGATTATCTATTTGATGAGCAGAAAATGTTATTAACTAAAGAAGAAAAAAAAGAATTTTCTTCAGCGCCTTTCGACAAAAAAAGAACCGTTTTTAAAAAATTTTGGAAAAGCAGAGACCCGGATCCCAGTACTCCGGAAAATGAACGTTTGATGGAGCATTTCCGACGGACTAAATTTGCCAGAGAACATTTTCATTTTACAGCGCCGCCCTACTACGATGACCGGGGTAGAATTTTTATAAAATATGGCAAACCTGATTCACGATATAATTCATCTTTTGGCGCACTTCAGGCAAAAGATAACGAATCCTGGTCTTATGAAACTGTAACAAAAGGATTAGTATTTGATTTTGTTGCTGATGGTGGTTATTATCGGTTAGTACAGGATTTAACTGACGCAGCCCCGCCGGGTTACAATTATGATCAAAAGTTATACCTGGCAGCAAATCTATACCGGGAAAGAGATCATCTTAGCGAGACATATTCCCGATTGAGCGTGGGATTTTCAATGGATCGGTTGAATGATTTTCATTCGACTCAGGCAGAAGCTTTAATTAAACATCCGGGAGAAATTTTTAGACCAAAAGAACAGACGTTTATTTTCCCGTTTATTTCAAAATGGGTTCAGTTTAGAGATAAGAATAAAAAAACCAGGCTTGAATTTTATACTTCCTTTCCTGGCTCAGCTTTAAAATTGGATGCCTTTGAAACACAGTTAATCAAAAATGTGGATTTTTTTATTGAAGTGGATGATACGAATTTCAATACGATTCAGATTGATAAAAAAAGATTGACATATAAAATCACTTCAAAAGAAAAGCTGCAAAGTAGTCAATATCTTTTTCAAAATGATTATTTTCTTTCACCGGGGAAATATAGTGTCGCACTTGTATTAACAGATGTTGAAGCTTCGGCAAAAGGTGTGCATAGGCAGCCTCTAATGGTTAGGAATTTTTCTAATTCTGATGAATTGATGTTAAGTGGATTACAATTGTCAACAAACATTGAATCCCAGGGTGAAAATACAAATGAAACATTCACAAAAAACGGTTTAAAAATTGTGCCGTACACATTTACCAGGGTGACGCGAAGTAAACCAATTTTTATTTATTTTGAAATTTATAATTTAACATTGGATGAACAAGGACTTACAAATTTTGAAGTTACTTATAGTGTAGAAACTACGAAACCAGAGAGAAACCTCTGGCAAAAAACATTTGGAAGCATTGGTAGAATATTTTCTGGTAAGAAAAAAAATGTTATAACAACTTCTGCAAAAAGAGCAGGTGATTCAGGGGATTCCTTTGAATATATCGCTTTTGATTTGAAAAATATGGAGAATGGTGAAACTGATTTGCGAATAGAAATTAATGATTTGAACAGTCAACAGGTTGCAGAAGCTTCAATTGAGATGATTTTAATTGATTAGATGAAAAATGGTAACCGATCATGGGGTGTTAAAAATTATTCATTTCTAAAACCGCTGAAGCGGTTTAGGCTTCTTTTTTTAACTTTTGTACCACCACAATAAATTGTGGTGTTGCTACAAAATTATTTTGAACAAACACCATGATTTATCATGGTGTGCAAGTATTTCACGGCAGACCATGAAAACTGTTTCAACAGTTTTGGGAATGTTTAAATACCCTGTGATCGGTTACGAAAAATGTTCAGCAAGCAGTGGTTTATTTACAGGTTACAAAATTCTAAAAGATTAAAATGGAAAAAAAGCTAAAATCAATCTAACTTGAAAGGTTCAAAATGACTGAAGAAAAGAAAAAAGGTTTATTGCGTTCTTTCTCAAAAACCTACTGGGTGGTCGTATTTTTTGAATTTATGGAGCGCGGATCTTACTACGGAATGATGAGTGTACTTTCAATCTATCTCACCGAAGTTCTTGGTTTCGCAAAAACGAGCGTCGGACTCATTAAGGGTACAATTCAACCGATTTTGTATTTCCTGCCCATTATCAGCGGTGCATTAGCCGATAGATTCGGTTACCGCCGTACTTTGACGGTTGCTTTTGCTTTCTTAGGGGGCGGATATTTCCTGACCAGTCAAATGACCTCTTACACCGCTGTCTTTTTAGCTTTGTGTGTGATGGCGCTTGGTGCTGGCACTTTTAAGCCGATTATTTCTGGTTCAATCGCCCGCTTAACTGACAAGAAAAATAGTACCATGGGCTTTGGAATTTATTATTGGTCAATTAATTTGGGTGCATTTCTATTCCCACTGATTCTGGTTCCATTTTTGAAAAACAGCCCCTTATTTGGTTGGCGCTGGGTGATTATCGCTTCGGCATTGGGAACTGGCGCTATGATTATTCCGACCCTGTTTTTTTATAAAGAACCTAAGAAAGAGAAAAAGGAAAATAAAGGCAAACAGCTTAATCTTATAAAAACAGTGGCTAATGCGTTTGAGATTATTTATAGCCCATTTGTTTTAATTTACCACTATTTTCGTTCATCAAAAAATAGAGCGGTACTGGTTTATATTATAATTGTTTTGCTATTGGTGTTATCGCTCTGGCAATATGGTCAGCGAAAACCATTGGAAGAAAAACTTAATGAAGCAACGCTGATTGAAAATGGTACAACTCTCACTTTCACCATTGAGCGGGATGTTATGAAAGCTAATCCATTTCAGTTAGATAAACAGTACGTTGAAACAATTGAGAGCTACAATTTAATTTTTGAATTGGCTGCGGATCCTGCCGCGGAAAAGTGTTTGAAGAAAATTCAGCAGGATGGGAAAGATTTAGCGATCACAATTCTGAAGCCGGAAACTAATTTATTATATTCTGTCTTACAGAGCCAACTTAAAGATTTTGTTGATTTTTCCAGGACCCAATTGGATACCGTTTTAAAGCGATTTGAAAAAAATAAAGTTAATCGAATATTGGTTACTATTTCAAAACCAGATCAGTTCTCTGATTTTGAAAATGATTTATTGAGTCAATTACAAACAAATCCATCACTAAACAAGCTTACTGGTGAAGCTGTCAATCTATTATTTGAAGGCGTCACTGAAAAGTCGGCTTTTACAGTTAAGATTGAAACAAGGGGCGAGGAACACAAGCCATACTCAATTGAAAAAATTGCATCAAACAACCTGATTGTTTCTATATTCCAACCGGACAATTTTGATTTATATAAATTAGATTTATTGAAAGAGGTGCGAAGTTATTCAAATTTTATCACTTTCACTCAAACAGAACTTAACGAATTAGTTGATAAAGCACAACAGCGGTCGTTCTTTTCATTCTTTATTTTATTACTTTTTATCAGCAGTTTAATAATACTGGCAATCCAGAAACGATATGAAAAAGCCGAAGGTTTTGCAAAGGCAATGTATAATTTGATTGCCTCTGCAATTATTGTCGCTGCAATCTGGCTGATTCCGGGACTGGACATTTTTTCGAGAATCATCAGCACTGTTATCTATTTTACAGTATTATCATTATTTACTATTGAAACAGACGACACTGAAAAATTCAAAGATAATTTCAGATTTCTATTGATGATCTTTATTTATTCAGGTTTCTGGATTCTCTATTTCCAGATGTTCGATTCTGTGCTCTGGTACGTAAAGGCTTACGTGGACGCAACTTCGTTGAATAATTTTGTGAATGGATTTTTAGGCAAATTAGGATTTAACATCAACTGGTTTTTTGATGTCGAACACGTAACTGTGATTAATGCTGGTACAATAATTTTATTACAGTTGTTTGTTTCAATGATTGTAAAAAATACCAAAGCTCTGCCTACGATGATTGCTGGCATCGCAATGGGTACCATTGGAATGGCGATTTTAGCGATTTCTCCCAGTATCTGGGTGTTTATGTTAGGAATTATCATTTTCTCAGTAGGGGAGATGACCGCTCATCCAAAATTTATCAGCTATGTCGGGTTAATCGCTCCCAAGGACCGCGTAGCAACTTACATGGGTTACATTTTTCTGTACGGTGTTATTGGCAGCAGCATAGGAGCAATACTCGGCGCAAATATGTACGTCCATTTTGTTGATAAATTGAACCAGCCGCGCACGCTGTGGTTGATATTCAGCGGGATTGGAATTGCGACGATTGTTGCGTTATTGTTGTATAATAAATTTGCGCCTAAAAAGGAAGATGATGATTCGGATAAATCTGATTAGTGATGGGATAATAAATAGACGATATAAGATTTAGGGTAAAATGATTTTTGCTTTAATCATTTTGCCTTAAATTTATATTGTATCGTTTCTCCTCAAACAAATAGGTACTTATTTATAATGTTTTACAACTATTTTTTGTAAGATAACATTATTTGGAAAATTAATTTTATTTGTAAAAATTCCAATTAAAAATACAATAATTGTCATCAAAATAGAAGAAAAATAGTTCGTTAGCATAATAACCTATCTAAAATTACTTTTTATTTTTAGTCATAATTATAAATCCAAAAAAGAAAACGATACAAGAAACAAGTACACCGAATACGCTTGGTTGAATAATTTCTTTAAATGATGTAATCATATAAATTAATGTCGATAGAGTAGCTGTTATCATTGTTATAAAAATTAATAAATTTAATTTTTCAGATTTCATCTTTGTAAAAACACCGATAATAACAGGCAAAATAATCCCAGGCGCCCATAAATTGTAAGTTAAAAGTAAAAGGTCAATAACGTTTGGTAAAATGAGCGCTAACAATATCCCCAGAATTCCTAGCGTTATTGAACTGGTGCGGGCAATAATTAGCCCCTTTTTAATATTCGGATTTGATTTTGCAATGTATTCTTCATAAAGGTCTTTAACAAAGATAGCGGTTGATGAATTTAAAATCGAGTCCGCTGATGACATGACAGCGCTCATTAAGGCAGCGATTATCAATGCACCGACAAATGGATTATTTAATTTAAGGATAGTTTTTGGTAATGCCATTTCCGGATCAATGTTGGGAAAATGCAATCGAGCATAAAGCGCAATAAAAAATAATATGGCAGGAAAAGTAAACGCTAAAAATACGCCAGAGCCGACTATTCCCTTTTTTGTCTCTTTAATATTTTTTCCGACACAATACCTTGTGGCATATCCTGGAGAAAATGTTTCTCCTAATAAAAAGGCAAAAAAAGTCGAAATTAAAAAAAGCCAGCCCTTGCCTCCTTCCAGTTGGAAAAATTCGGCTGGTACAACAGCAGAAATTTCCGCCGTATTTGAAACTAAATCAGGCACACAAAGAATTAGTGTAACTGCAAAGCCAACGATTAGAATGATAAATTGATAAACGTCAGTATGAATAACAGCCAGGAGTCCACCAGCAGTACTGTAAATAATTACCATTCCTCCGCCAATGATCACCGCCCAAAGATATGGCAAATCGGGAATCATTGAAGTAATAATTTTGCCGAAAGCAACCATTTGTGCCCCTAAAACTCCTATTGAAAAAAACAATGAAAGAAGAAAGGCAACAAAACGGCTTTTTGGACCGTAACGAAAACCGAAATAATCAGCCACCGTGTAGAGCTTTGCCTCACGAAACCGTGGCGCCACAAATAAACCCGAAAATATAAAATGAACATACCAGCCCGCGGAAACAGCTAACATTAAAATGCCCCATTCGTAAGTTTTGCCAATCGCCCCAATGGAAGCGCCGCCGCCAACAACGGTTGCTCCCATCGTACAAAGCAAAAAAAACCAGCCAATATTTCTGCCTGCGACTAAAAAATCGTCATTATTTTTAATATCTCTTGAATGACGAATCCCTTTAGTAACAATAAAAATAAAATAGGCGACAATAATGGTGTATTGAATCCAGGGGTGAGACATTAATTGATCTCCCAAAGTTTAAATAATTTTTCAAGATGATTACCTCTGTCCAGGATTGCCATTTGTGCTGGTTCTGCACGCAGTGCATCAAGTTCTTTTGTTCTTATATGATAAGTTTTACCTGCCCAATAGTGTTTTATTAAATTGTCAATATCATTAAAACTATACCAATGAGATTTATAATTTGAATGGGTGCGAATTTTACCTGTTTCAATGACTGTATTAACCAAATCAGGAGAACGTTTTAATGTGTGATCGTTTTTAATGAGGTTGCCCTTAAGATCATAAACATCTACGATCAGGTTTTGATTTTCGCTGTGAGCGCGTTTATAATTTTTAGCAATCTGTTTGAAACGCGGGTTTGCGTATGTGTCAGGAATAAGCCAAAGAGGCTGACCAGATACATCCAAAGTTGATTCATATTGACCCAGTCCATAAGATTTTATATATTCTTGTTGATAACAGGAAATAATGGCAATTCCTTTCGCAGCTTCAACCACGTTGCGCATGGATTTGAATAATTCAACAGCTCCCTCAGGTCCTTGCATAACGCCAATTGAATTTACTAAACAAATGGCGACTGGTAAAATATCATCAGGCTGTTCTTCCAACTCAAAAGCAGAGCCTACTGCAAAGTTTAATGCAGTAGATCGCTGTCCATTTAAACCAGCCTTATTTAGCTTATCTTCTGCCAATTGAATCATATTTTTTGAAAAATCGATTCCCCAAACCTCACCCAATTTTTCGGCTAATAACGGGTCGTAAGCAAAATCCGAATTATTCTCTTTTAATTCAGCGAGTTTATAATCTGATTGTAATTCTGAAGTTAAATTTGTTGTTTTTGCGCCATAACGTAAATGAAGGCGCCCAGAACCGCATCCAATGTCCATTAATTTAATTTTACGATCTTGTGTTTTTCCCAAATGCCGAAGCAGCCTGTCTAAAAAATCCTCTTCAAAATTTTCAAACGCTAAAATATCGGGGTGACCAGCAACTATCTGCTGCTCATAAGTTTCAGCGCATTCGTCCCATGTCTGTTGATCCATTTTGTACGTTTCAATTAAGTTAGTCATTTTTTCTGCTTCCTCCTCTTAATAATCTCATTTCCAAATATTCATTTTTAAAACCCAATTTTTTATATAGATTTATAGCAGGATTAGATTTTTCTACATGCATTTTAATATCACCCACTGTACATTCGATAGCTTCATTTATCAACCGTGTGCCTAATCCCTTACCTCGAAAATTTTTGTGGACACAGATATAAACATAAATATTCTCTGGTATAATCCCAATCTTATCCACTTGCAAGCTAATTATTGCACCAATAATCTTTTTTCCTGTCGTTGCTAAAAGTACGAAACCCTTTCCCTGTGGATCAGATGATAGCGCATAATCGACTGCTGTATATATTATTTCTTCAGGGTCATCATAGGGAGTTAAATGATTATTTAAAAAGTTAACTATATCATAAACATTTATCCAGTTGGGTAATTCTTTTTCTGTTTGAAAATAGTGTATGTGAATATCGTCAGTTTCTTTTTGCTTTATTGTAATTTCTGTAGAAATTGTTTCAGTTTCAGATTCATAAGTTCTGGCGATACTTTTTCCGAATCGAGTCATTAATTCTGCCGCAATAGTTTCTGATTGTTCAGCGAGTTCATTTATCGAAATTTGATTTTCATTTTGTTTTCCGATTATGGTTACTTTGTCACCAATTTTCGCTTCGGGTACATCGGTTATATCAACCATAGATGCGTTCATAGAAATGGAACCTAAAAAATGGGCTTTTTTACCTCTTAAAAGCACATATCCGCCACGAGTTATTTTGCGATCTAAACCGTGGTAATATCCTATTGCAATCGTTCCAATGATTGAGTCGCGATCTATTTTATCTCGTGAATGATAACCCAGTCTGCTTCCTTTTTGCAAACTGCGAACCTGTACCAATTGAGTCTCTAATTTCATTGCTGGTTTTATTGGTAACTCTGTTTGCTTCTCTTTAAACTGTTCAGGCGGAAGGACGCCATAAATTAAAATACCGAGCCGCACTCCATTGGCAATTGTGTCGGGCTGCGCTAAAAATGTAGTACTGTTGTTAAAATGTAGTATTTTGGGAGCACAACCTTTTGCTTTTAAACCGCCATAAATTTTTTTTAGACGGATAAACGCATTTTTCGCGCTGACTGTATCTCGTGGCTGTGCAAACAGACCTTCTAATTTTAGGTGCGGTTTTGAATGTGCTTGTTTGGCTATCTTTAATAATTTAGAAGGTGCAATTCCCATTCGGTTTAAACCAACATTGACATTCAAATGAATTTTACATTTTTTGTTCAAAGATTTAGCGGCATCTTCTAATGGTTGCAATATTGACTGATGAATTACTGAAACGCTCAAATCTTGGCGAACTGCCAATTCAGCCATCCATTCAGGAATAGGGTTCATTAGTAAAATCTCACCAGAAATATCTTCGTTACGAAGCGCAATGCCTTCAGATGGGGATTCAACAGCAAAATGTTTGCATCCAACTCCTGCTAAAGTTTTCCCTACTTCCCTTATCCCATGACCATAGGCATCCGACTTTAAAACAGTATAGAATACTGCATTTTTAGGAAGTTGAGATTTTAAAAACCTATAATTTGATTTTAATGAATCAAGATCAATGGATAAAATATTCCACGGATCTTCATATTCTTTTTGAATTTCTGGAGGCGATAGGCTATTTGTATTATTAGTTTTCATTTTTTGTTTTTAAAATCGTTATTCAACAAATTGAGAATCGTCAAATTTTATAACGATTAAAAATCTCCTTTCTTGTAGGACAATTGCATATAAAGTTACAGCCAAAAGACGTCATATAATTACATTTTTTTTCAGGCGTATATTTGACAAAAAGGACAGTACCACCAACGTTTTGTTCAACTTCGCAACAAGTCCGTATTTTTTGGTTAAAGCAAGAAAAATTTGTTTTACATTCGGTTGTTTTTTTTATGGTCTCGTTTTTAATTTTTAGCAACATTTGGATTAGCTCCCTATTTAAGTTAAGGCTAATTTTATAAAAAGTTTACATTTTAAAGAGGATAATTATCAAAACGATTATAGAGAAGACTAATTTAAAATTTTTACCAACTCGATGTCATATATAATTTCCCTTCCCACTAAATCATGATTGCCATCTAATATTACTTTTTTTTCTTCAACTTTAATAACTTTCGTGCTTAGTTTTTTTCCATTAGTCAATTTTATGGAATACCTCTCTTCAACTTTTGGCGTTGTGTTTTTAAAATTACCGATACTAACAGCAAACACCAATTCTTTATTAAATTGGCCGTATGCTTTTTCTGGAATCAGCCTAAAGGTATTAGTTTCTCCTTCTTGCATCCCTACTATCTGAATTTGTAAGCTTCGCTTCATCCCATCTTTACTTAATTGATATTCTCGAGGTTTTTTATTAAGAGTGGATCGGACAATTTGACCATTATTTAACCTTTCAGTATAATGCAATAATATTGTGTCACCATCTTTTGCTTTTCTTGTTTCAGCGTTTTGATCTGAATTTGTCATTTTATAACTCCTTAAGAATTGATTATTTTCTCTATATTTTAAATCTTCCTTTTTATAAACTAATTCTTTCATTTGAGCAATTTTATTGGATATTAATTGAGTGTTTACGGGTTTTGAAAAACAACACTTTTTGCATTTTAACCAACAGGTATCATTCGATGGACCTAAACGGAAAATTTCCATATCTGTTTTTATTTTACAGTATTGACAATAATATTTTATTTCTCCTAACTTATGTTGTCTAACATATTTCATATTTTTTCATTACACAGTTGTTTTATTTTGAATGTTGAAATAGATAAAATTCTTTTTATTCGAGAATTATGGACTAAAAAATTATCATAGTCAAATGCCATAAATGCTAAAAATTTTCTTCCTTGTATGACAATTGCATATAAAACTATCGCCCAAAAACATCTTATAATTACAATATCCTTTATTGAAACAATTAATAAAAAGGACAGAACCATTAATACGATATTCAACTTTGCAACAAACCTGGTTTTTACTGGATAGACAGGCAAAATTTTTTTCACATTTGGTAGTTTTTTTTATGGTCTCTTTTTTTACTTTGATTTGCAGCAGCATTTGAATTTGCTATTTAATTAAGGGCAAACATTTTTAAATTGATAAGAACCCAATCATTTTATTTTTAAATTGAGACTTCTTATGTTAAAGTTGTGCATCAGACAAATTTGCTCCATCGAAATCAGCCGTATTCATATCAGTGTTTTTTAAATTTGCTTGAGCCAGGTCTGCACCACAAAAAAAAGCATGCTTAATTTTTGCTGATTCTAAATTTGTACCATGAAGATTTGAAAATGCTAAGATTGCTTCATTCAAAATAGCGCCTGTGAGATCTGCGCCTGAAAAATTTGAATATGATAATAAACAACAGCTAAAGTTAGTAAATTTACAAATTGAATTTTTAAAACTCACATTTTGTAAATCTTCTCCTGTAAAATCCAAATGTGATAAATCGAATCCATCAAGATTTCTCTTTTCTTTTAACAGGTCTAAAATTTGTTCTTCTGTATTAGCCATATTTAATTCTCTCAAAAAATTAAATCAACAGTAATAAAGTTCATTCTTAAATATCTGATCATTATATAGAGCTGGGATAAAAAGATTACTGTAATATTTTCACTAATTCAATATCATAAATAATATCTTTGCCAGCTAATAGATGATTTCCATCTAAGGTCACCTTATCTCCATTGATTTTTATTACCCTCACACTCAGAGATTTATCATCTTTCAATTTTAAACGATACCTGTCATCAATTTGTGGTTTATCTTCTTTAAAGTTGTCCATATTAACACCAAAAACCAATCCCTTATTATATCTACCGTATGCTTTATCGGGTGAAATAGAAACTGATTTTTTTTCTCCTTCAGCCATACCGACAATTTCAATTTCAACAGGAAGCATTAAATCATGATTTCCCAATTTGTACATCTCAGGTTCTTCCCTTTTTCTTGATGTTCTAATAATTCGTCCATCATTTAACTTTTCAGAAAAATGTATCAGAATCTCATCGCCGAGTTTTGCTTTTTTAATTCCTTTTTTATTTTCTGTTTTTTCCATTTTATTTCCTTTCAAGTTTAATTTATATTTTTAAT
>Ga0075123_10001301_pt1 | contig 12666 bp, 11 predicted proteins | sample AntAceMetag02UKX_FD_69808 | JGI IMG/M metagenome (GOLD analysis project Ga0075123, IMG submission 69808) | Saline lake microbial communities from Ace Lake, Antarctica - Antarctic Ace Lake Metagenome 02UKX | ecosystem: Environmental > Aquatic > Non-marine Saline and Alkaline > Saline | place... | reverse complement strand
GGGACAGTTTCGAGTTGCACATGTTCGAGAGCAATGAGCCGATCAGCCTGGGCAAAGAGCGTCCGGAGAATTGTGTCAGCGGTGAATTGGTGGAACACATCTGTCAGTCGAACAAGGTCTGCACGCTCGAGGATCTTTTCGCGATGGGTCTCGAGGGCGACCTTGTCGGACTGAACAAGCTTTCTGTCGCGACGATACCTATGGGTCAGCTCGGACAGTCGTTTGGGTTCATATTGATATATCGCTCGAACGAGGATAAGTTACGTTCGGGTGAGATAAACAATGTCGCGGCGGTAGCTCCGGGATTGTCGCGTGCGATACGATCATGTCGTGAATTTTCACAGTGCTGCGATTGAGGATTTTGCCTTGATCGGAGCATCATTTCGGCCCTGATAAAGATTGAACAGGGTTATCCCCTTTATTTCCAATTGCCGGGCGGACGGTCTGAAAACGTCTTGGCGATGCCGGAAATTGGCATTACAATGTATTGGTCGGTGCATGTTGTTTTGAGCCGCCGGTTGTGACGGTGAATCAACGGGGCGATTTTATAAGGGGAATCAGTAAAATGACGAGATATGTTTTGCGGTTGCTTTTGTGTGCGTTGTCGGCGTTATGGTGCGGGGCGGGGTTTGCGAAGGAAGAGTTCAGGATAAAGTACAGTCACCTGGGAATGGCGGACCCGATGGTTCAGTCATCGGGGGCTAAGTCGGTGATTTTCAAGGCGGAGCTGGAGAAGCTTTCAGGCGGGCGAATCAAAGTCGATATTTTTGCGAACGGGCAGTTGGGTGGGCAGCGCTCTTCGATACAGCAGGTTCGAAAGGGCACGATACAAATCGCGGATATCAGTTCGGGTGTGCTGGCATCGCTTTACTATCCTAAGCTCGAGATTGTCGATCTGCCTTTTGTGTTCTCCTCGCGGACGACGGCGCGGATGGCGCTGGACAATAAGAATCCGTTTATCCGGGAGATGATTGAAGATTGCGCCAAGAGGACGCGTATCAGGATTCTCTCGCTCGGGCCTTTCGGATTTCGGCATATAACCAACAATGTCAGGGCGATAAAGTCTCCGGGGGACATGAAAGGTCTTAAGATGCGGACAATGGAGATTGTCGCGCACAGGAAGCTGATGGAATCTTTGGGTGCTACTGCTGTTCCTGTTCCGTGGCTCGAGCTTTATACGAGCCTGCAGATGAATGTGGTCGACGGGGAGGAGACTACTTTGCAAAATATTATGATGGCGAAGCTTTATCAGGTGCAGAAACATTTGACGCTGACCGGTCATGTTATGGGGGTGGGTGCGTTTCTTTGCAATGAGAAGTGGTATCAGTCTTTGCCGGATGATTTGAAAATAGCGGTCATCGAAGCGGAGAAGGTTTCCCGGCTTACATACGACGGCTTCGGCGAGTTGCTGGATGCGATGGCTTTGGAGAAACTCAAGGCCGAGCAGATAGAGGTTTATTCGCTTACCCCGAAGCAGATGCAGGCTTTTCGGGATAAGGCGTTTCCGGAGGTTCGCAAGTGGATGGAGAAACAGCATGGCAAGGAATTTGTGGGTGAGTTTCTCGCATCAGTCAAGGCGGCGGAGCGCCAATTGGAGCAGGAGATGAAATCGACGGTGACTGCTCGGTGAGTGAAGGGGTAATGATTTTGGGTTCGAAGTTTCGCGGATTCGATCACTGGCTGTTGAAGCTGGTTCGGGTGACAACGGCGGCACTGTTGGTGATAATGTTCCTTGTGATAATGGTGGAGGTGGTCTCTCGGTATGTATTCGACTCTCCGGTTTTCTGGGCGGAAGAGCTGGCGCGTTATGTGATGTTCTATATGGTTCTGATTGGCTCTGTTGCTGCGATGAGGGAGCAGAAGCATCCTGCACTTACTTTTATCGTTGCCAAATTTCACTCGCGGTTTCGCAGGATAGGGCGTTTGGTCATTGACCTGGTCGTTTTTTCCGTATTGGTCGTGGTTTTGATCGAGGGGTATGAGATGGCCTTAGATGAGCGGATAATGCAGACACCGGCGCTGAGGATTTCGTTTTTGTGGGTTTATTTTGCATTGCCTGTTGGCGCGTTGTTGATGATGTTGGAGTTGATTGCCAAGCATTTGTTCGGGCGCGGGGCCGATGACGGCGGCAGCAAGGCCGAATCGACTTCGGGAGGTGGGGACGTTTGAACTCAGCGCTTCTGGTAATGCTCTGTCTGTTTGCGTTTCTGATGGTTTTCGGGGTGCCGCTTTCGTTTGGTATGCTTTTCAGTTGTCTTGTTTACCTGCTTTTGACGGGTCAGGATACTTACACTATTGTCCAGCAGATGTTTACGGGAATCGATACGTTTACGCTTATGGCGATACCGTTTTTCATGTTGGCCGGCGAGTTGATGGTTTATTCTGGGACGGCGGAGAGGCTTTTGAAATTCGCGAATATATCGGTGGGTCGTTTTCGCGGGGGATTGGGGTATGTCAACGTGCTGGCGAGCATGCTGTTTGGGGGGTGTTCGGGTTCGGCTATTTCGGATGTGGCGGGATTGGGGCCGCTTGAGATTAAGATGATGGAAAAGGGAGGGTACAGCAAGGGATTTAGTGTTGCGCTGACGATCAGTTCGGCCATTCAGGGGCCTATTATTCCTCCGAGTATTCCGTTGGTTTTAGTTGGCGCGGTGACGGGTATCTCGATTGGCGGGCTGTTACTGGGCGGCGCTATTCCGGGTATATTAGTTGGGGTTGCGCAGTGCGTAGTCATATTAATTGTGTCGAGGAGGAGGAATTTTCCTCGGTATGGTGGCAAGTTGGGCCCGCTTGAGATGGTGAAGATTGTTTTGGGGGCGGTACCTTTTTTGCTGATGCCTATTATCATATTGGGCGGGATAATCGGCGGCATTTTTACGCCTACGGAGGCGTCGGCTGTTGCGGTTGCTTATGGTTTTATTTTGATCCTGGTTTATAAAAGGGGCAGGATCGATGCGAGGGCTCTTGGTAAGGTCTTTGCGAGGGCGGGCATTCTTTCGGCTTCGATTTTGATGCTTGCGGGGGCTTCGAATGTTTTCGGGTGGGTATTAGCGTCGGAGAAGGTGCCGGATATGGTTGCGAAACTGCTGATGTCCATATCTGAAAGGCCCTGGGTGATACTGCTTATTTTGAATGTATTTCTGCTTATCTGGGGTATGGTGATGGACTCGCTGCCGGCGATAATGATTCTTGTGCCTATCCTGCTGCCTCTTGCGGATAAGTTAGGGATGAACAGGGTGCACTTCGGGGTGATGGTTACATTTAACCTGGCGATAGGGCTGATTACTCCGCCTTACGGGGCGGCGCTTTTTACGGGGAGTATTGTGAGCGGCTTGTCGATTGAGAAAATAGTGAAGGAAATGCTGCCGTTTATTGTTGCAAGCGTATGCATACTTTTGTTAATTACTTATGTGCCGGCGATTGTGACTTATTTGCCGGAGCTGTTTGGGCTTGATAAGTGAGTGATGATAAAGGGAGTTTTCGTATGACGGGTAGGGAAAGGATTAGAAGGACGCTGGAGTTTGAGACGCCGGATCGCGTGGCGAGGCATCTCTGGAAGCTGCCGGGGATTGATATGTTCAGACAGGATGATTTGAAGGCTGTTTTGGGCAAATATCCTGAGGACATTGCGATTATTGATTTTAATTACGGCCAAGGCAAAAAGACCAAAGGTGAGCGGTTCAGGCGAGATGAGGTTGCTACGGATGAGTGGGGATGCCGATGGTGGGCGGCTGAGGATGGGGTAGCTGGCGAGGTTAAGGAGCCGCCTATTAAGGAGATGTCGGAGGTCGAGCAGTTGGAGGCGCCTTATGAGATATTGGAGGGGGCTGAATTTGCGAAGGTCAATGAGAGGTGTGCGGCAACGGATGATTTTACGTTGGCTTGGACGACGGTGAGGCCTTTTGAGAGGATGCAGTTTTTGTGTGGGACGGAGAAGCTGTTTATGGAGTTGGCCTTCAAGTCGAAGGAGGTTTATTACCTGCGCGATCTTGTCCATGATTTTTTTACCGAGGAGATGAAGCGCTGGGTTGAGACGGATGCGGACGGAGTGTCTTTTATGGACGACTGGGGGTCGCAGAAGAGTTTGCTTATTTCGCCGGATTTGTGGCGGGAGTTTTATAAGCCTTTATACAGGGATTACTGTGATTTGATTCATTCGGCTGGCAAGTACGCTTTCTTTCATTCGGACGGGAACATCGAGGCGATTTACCCGGATTTGATAGAGATTGGTATTGACGCGGTGAACTCGCAGTTGTTTTGTATGGATATGGAAGAACTCGGCAAAAAGTATGGAGGCAAGATAATGTTCTGGGGTGAGATTGACAGGCAGCATATATTGCCATTCGGGACGACGGCGCAGGTGGGCGAGGCGGTTAAGAGAGTTAAAGAGGCTTTGTGGAGAGCCGAGGGCGGCGTTATTGCTCAATGTGAATTCGGGTTGAGGGATCCGGTTGAGAATATTGAAACTGTTTTCCAGACATGGGAATCTATCGTATAAATTCTCGGTGGCAGAAACGTATTAACAAAATCAGGAGCAGCTTATGTTTGACAAAGATTTTTATGGCAAGATATTGGTTCCGATGGTGACGCCTTTCAAGGAAGACCAGAGCGTGGATTACGATGCGGCGGCGAGTGTCGCGGAGAAGTTAGTGGCGGATAAGAAGGCGGACTCGCTGATCCTTACGGGGACGACGGGTGAGTTCTTTACTATGACGGCCGAGGAGCGGGTTAAGATTTTTGCGACCGTCAAGGAAGCTGTCGGGGGCAAGATTCCTCTTATTGCGGGGACCGGTTCGGCTTCTACGATTGAGGCTATATCGCTTAGCAAGAAGGCCGAAGAACTGGGTTTTGAACTGATAATGGTTGTTGCGCCGTACTATACCAAGCCGGGACAGAAGGAATTGTACAACCATTTCAAGACGGTTGCTGACGAGATCAAGATAGATATGATGATGTATAATATTCCTATATTTACGGGTGTGAATATCGGGCCGGAGATTGTGACTGAGTTATCTAAACTCGATAATATTGTCGGGATCAAGGAGGAGGCTGAGATTAATCCGAAGCAGATGACGGAGTTTATCAACCGCACGCCGGATGATTTTGTCGTTTACTGCGGCGACGACGTTATGATTCTGGAAGCGTTCGCCCAGGGCGGGGCCGGCAGGATTGGCGGGGTTGTCAGCGGCGGGGCGCATTTGATCGGCGATCGGTTACGGAATATGGTTGATCTTTTCTTAGCCGGCAAGATCGAGGAGGCGGCGCTTATGCAGAGGCAGTTTTTGCCGCTGTTTAGGTCGATGTCACCGGGGGACAGGTTCAATCCGGCTTGCCTTTTGAAAGACGCGATGAGGATGATCGGGTTTAACGCCGGGATACCGAGGCTTCCGTTGATGCCGGGCAGTGCAGAAGAAGTGGCTGAGGTAAAAAAGATAATGCAGGAACTGAAGATTTTGTAATGGGCTTTCGGAAAAAGGGGTCAGGACAATGGCGATGAAACCGAAGGAAGTCAAGGACAAGGTAAAAGGTGTGATTCACCTTGTGATGTCGAATTTTGACGATAATGGCGACCTGGACGAGAAGGCGCTTAGTACCTCGGTGAACCATGTGGCAAAGGCGCTCGAAGGCGAGGATGCTGTTTTTGTTACGACGGCGAGCACGGGTGAGTTTTATGCGATGACGGATGAGGAGTGCAAGGCGGTTTTTCGTGTCACGGTTGAGGCGGTGAACGGCAGGTTTCCGGTGTTTGCAGGGACGGGCCGGTCGGGTACACGGCGGACGATTGAGTTGAGCCAGTATGCGCAGGAGGTGGGGGCGGACGGCGTTATGGTTATTAATCCTTATTATCAGCCGGTGACAGAGGACGGGCTGTACAGGCATTTCAAGGATTTGGCCGGGAGCATCGATATTGGGATAATGATTTACAACAATCCTTATACGAGCAAGCTGTGGATTCCGCCGGCGCTGATGGCGAAGATATCTAAAATCGAGAACGTTATTGCCGACAAAGAAAATGTAGCCAATGCGGGAGCATTTTACTGGATGCAACGGGCGGTCGATCCGGATGATATGGTGATTGTCTGTGGGATCGGGCAGCTTATTTACCCGTTTTTTGCGTTGTTCGGGTGTCGCGGCTTTGTCACTGAGTTCGCCAACTTCGCTCCGCGTACGGCTGTTGATCTTTATAAGGCGGCTATGCGAAAAGACGTTGATAAGATGGTCGAATTGACGGATCTGATAGCGCCGTATTATGAGTTTAGGGCCAGGATTTCAAAGAAGCGCAGCAGCGTGCCTACCGTGATGGGGCCGTTTACGTCGGCGAATGATCTGCCTTTAGTTCAGAGCATAATCAAAGAGGCGATGAATCTGATTGGTCTGCCGGGAGGGCCTGTGCGCGATCCTATCGAGAGAATCACCGCCGACGAGAAGCAGGAGTTGAAGAAAGTTCTCGAAGGTATGGGCGCACTTTAACTGCGGTGGCATTGTTCGGCAGTTATTAAATTGAGCTACACTTTTCGCGGAAAGACGGTGCGTAGATACTCAGCATCGTAGCGGCAGCTTTCCTCGCGACCCAGCGGAAATTTTGTGCCTTCAACCACAATCCAGCCTCGGTAGCCGATGTCGTCCATCGCCCGGCGGACTTCGGGGAAATCGATGTTTCCTTTGCCGTACAGGTCTTTGTAATCCTTGGCATGGAACTCGCAGATGTTTTTGCCTAAGAAGCGTATTTCCTTGTATATGTCGTAGCCGGCTTTGTTTGAGTTGCCGACGTCGTAATAGACCTGCACTGCGGGCGAGCCGACGCCGTCGACGATGTACATGTGCTGTTCGGCGTTGAGTTGGCTTTCGATACCCAGGATAATGCCGGCTTTTTCGGCTTTGGGTGCGACTTTTCTGAGCTTTTTTATGACGGCATCGTTAGCGGCTTTATCGTTTCGCAGGTCGGCCTTGCTGAAAAAGGGCAGGAGCACTACGGTGACACCCATTGCTTTGCAGACGCCGATGCTTTGTTCGACCCATCTTTCGGCACGCGGGTCGCTCTGGTAGGGGACGTTGTTTAAGGTTCCCATCGCCAGCGATGCGACTTCGACGTTGTGCTTTTGTGCTTCGGCTAAGAATTTGGCCTGCAGTTGGGGATCAAACAGCGGCAGGTCTTCTTCGCCGCTTCCGAAATCGACCTGGATTCCGTCGAGGCCGAGACGTTTGGCTAATTCGAGGGAGGTGGGGTCGGTTCTCTTTCGCAGGGTCCAGTCGCAGGCGCCGATTTTGAAGCCGGCGGGTTTGGCTTTTGCCGACCGGGATTGTTCAAGACTGCACGAGGATGCAAGCGTTAGGGTGGCGATGGCCTGGGCGCTGCCTGCTAACATTTGGCGACGGGTAATTTTCGGATTCTTCACTTGTGTGCTCCTTTATGCTTTCAAATCTTTGAGATCTGCATCTAATTTCTGGTTGCTTTTGATAATCTCATCCCACCTGACGAGTCGTTTTTCATACGCGGCGGTTCGGCCGAGGATTGTGACGAGGTTGCTGCGTACGCTTGGCGCAACGGTGGGATTGTCGAATTTATTGGCGGTTATGTTTTTGTGGAACGTAGCGATATTGTTTACCGCGCCATTAGTGAATATGCCGGAGGTTTTGCCGCCGCGATAAAATTCCTTGCCGCGGATTATTACGGTTCCGCCATATTGCGTTTCGAGGATACCTTTTGAGCCGAACAGGCGGTTCTTGATGCCGTCCGGCGTGTCGTAGCCTTCGAATTGTCTGGAACTGAAAGTGATTCCGACGTTGTCGGCGTATTGGAAGAGCACCGCGAAGTGGTCCCAGCAGTTGCCGGCGTTGGTGCGAACCTTGAGGCCGCCTGTTCCGATTGCATATATCGGGGGCTTGCCCATCATCCAGTTTGCGACGTCGATGGCGTGAATGTTCTGCTCGGTGATGATGTCACCGGATAGTGTTTTGTCGAGGCCCCAGGCCCGCAGGCGGTTCTCCGGACTGACGGGCTTGCTTTCTGCGTACTTGAATTGCCTCTTCCAGGGACATCCGGCATGGTAACTTGCCTGGCCGAATGCGATATCGCCGATGGCGCCGCTGTGAACACGCTTGAGCGCCTCGATATAGAATTCGTTGGCGCGCGTCTGGAAATCGATAAGGAAGCAAAGATTCTTTGCCGTCGCCCTTTTGCCGCTTGATTCGATAGTTTTACAGCCGGGGACGTCTACGGCTATTGGTTTGGCGACGTAGACGTGGCGACCTGCGTCGACGGCGGCGGCGGCTTGCTGCGGGTGAAAATACGGGGGACTCTCGATTGCGACGGCGTCGAGCTTTTGTTCGAGGAGTTTGCGGTAGCCGGACAGGGTGGTGTAGCGGTGCTGTGTTGGTACGCCGAATTTCTCACCGAAAGCATCGACGCGGTCCTGGAAGTAATCGGCGGCCGCGACGATATTGTATCCGCCGTTTTCTTTGAAAAGGTTAGTGATCCATTTTCCTCGCCCGCCGCAGCCGATCATTCCGAGATTGACCTTCGAGTTTGCCTCGGCGCCGCGAACAAGATTTGGCTTTACGATGGTGAACGACATGGCGGCAGCGCCGGCTACAAAGCTGCGGCGGGTGATTTGCTGCCGGCCGTTGTCGGCGGTCTTTTCCTGCGACATTTGAGAATCCTCCTTACGGGCCGACGGCTATTTATTCCACTGCTTGATCTGCTCTTTGATTTCTTCCGGTTTCCAGCGGTCGGACTTTTCGTAATCGGCGTTTGCTTCCAATTCTTCTATAGTCGGTGTTTTCGAGGGTACGCCGGCGGCGGGTACTTCGGCGCCTGTTATCCAGACGAGGCCATTTAGGACGACTTGGCGAAAATCGTTGTGGGCCCAGTTCTGCTGCCAGTGTCCGCCGGTGAAGCCGAAGCCTCTTCCACCATCGGGGCGTTCGATTGCCCAGGCGAGGTGCTGGGGCTGGCCTGCTTTTGCGCGGACGTCCGGATTGCCGCTGTGGGAACCGTCTTTTCGTTTGAGCGTACTGGCGGGTGGGACAGCGGTCAGGATTGGTGTCACGTTCTTCATGTTCTCCGGGAACCTCATGTGGTAGTACCATTCGTCGTCTATCGAGAATGGTTTAACGCCTCGGTTAATCGGGTGGTTCGGTATCTGCTTGAATTCGGCTCTCCAGTGGGGATTAACCGACCAATGCGCTTCGAAATAGCCGCCTGTCCAGTCGAGCAGGTAGTTTCCGGCTTCGCCTTTGGCCACTTCGACGCCATAGTGGAGGCATGCCATGCCGATTCCCTTTTTCATGAGCTTATCGACTTCCTGCAGGTGCGGTATGACGACGTTACGTTTGCCGCCGTCGCAGTAGATTGCGATTGCGTCGGCGTTGTCGAATGCGGTGGGGTCTGTCGGCCAGCCGTTTTGGTAGACGGCGGCCAGAACATTGGGCATGTTCTCGTTGATTACTTTGGCTAACAGCAGGCAGCCGGCGTTGTGTTCGTGTGCGCCGTAGCCGTGACTTCGCTTTCCGGCAACGATAACGACCTTCTTTGTTTTCCTCATTTTGACTCGCTTGAGCTGAATATCTTTGAACTGGACCATCATCGGCGGGCCGGCGTGCAGTTGCAGGGCCAGGACGCCTGAAAAGTCCCTGTCTTTTTCCTGGTTGTCAATGACCACGGACATTCTTTTGCCGTTTATCTTAAGGATTATCTTTTTGCCTTTTGCGATGACGTGGTATTCGTTCCATTCGTTCTTGCTCATCTCGGCCCAGAGGGCGTCTGCGTCGGCTATTGTTTTTGGTGTTTTCTTTCCCTCGTTGTCAATGACTACTCTCTGGCCTCTTTTGGCGAGGATGCCTCGGCCTTTTTCATCGTAGAGCGCGCCGGTCCACTTGCCGCCCTTGTCGATATCTGCCTGGTAGCCAATGACATGACCGGCTTTTGCCACCTTGCTGCGAAACTGTATTCCGGAGTTAGCGCCTGGTGTGCCGTCGATTCGGTACTTGAGCTTTAACTCGAAGTTGTCGACCTCTCCCAATTGCCAGATGATGAACTGGTTGCCTTTGGCGGGATTTTCTTTTGTTGTTTGTCCGGTGATTGCGCCGTCCTTGACGGACCAGTGACCTGTGTTCGGTACTTTCCAGCCTTCGAGCGTTTTGCCGTCGAAGATGGGTTTGAAGCCTGCGTTTTGAGCCGATGCAACAGTGGTGACAAGGATCAGGACGGCGGTCAGTGTGATTTGAGCGAGTCTTAAGTGAGTTCTTTTCATAATCTTTTCTCCTTCGAAAAATGGTCGAGCCGATTTTACGCTACGGCATCTAATTGTTGTTTTATGAACTTCAAGCCTTCGGTGTAGACCTCTTCGGCGGTTGGGAAGAAGTCTCTCCAGACGCGTGTGGCTGCTGCCAGGTCGGGCAGTGCTCGGCCGAAGGCTTCGATGACGACCCACTGATCGTAGCCACCTGATTTGAGTGCTTTGAATGTTGCGGGCAAGTCGATGTGTCCCTTGCCGGGTGTGCCGCGGTCGTTTTCGCTGATGTGGACGTGGTTGATGACATCGATGTGCTCGGTTATGCAGCCGATTGGGTCTTTCTCTTCGATGTTTGCGTGGAAGGTGTCGAAGAGAACGCCGAAATTGGGACTGCCAATGCGCTTTGCATATTCGGCGGCGTCTGCCATTGTGTTCAGGAAATAACATTCGAAGCGGTTGAGAAATTCGACGGCCAGGTTTACGTTTGCGTCGGCGGCATATTTGGCTGTCTTTTTGTGCACTTCGATTGCGTGCTGCTTTTCGGCGTCTGTGGCGCCGAGGCCGGTGAATTCGCCCAGGGGTTGATAAAACGGCCCGCACAGCACGTCGCCGCCCACCGCGGCTGCGCAGTCGATTGCCCACTTGAGGTGCTCGACGGCACCGTCGCGGTGTTTAGCATTGCCGCTTATGGGGTTGTGCTGCTCGTCGGGGATGACGGTTACGGTTGTGCAGCCGAGGCCGTTATCACTTAGTGTTTTGCCGATTTTTTCAAAGTGGGCCGGGTCGCCTTCGAAAATAGGGACCTCAACGCCGTCATAGCCTACTTTTTTGAGTGTTTCGAGCAGATGGAAATGCTCTTCGGTGACATGGGTGGTCCACAAAAGCATGTTAAAACCAGTTTTCATTATCAGTTCTCCTTTTGTTCTGCGGGACAATCAGTTCTTTATCATAATCTCCAGGGACTTCGCATTGTGCGTTTGAGCATTCGATTTGCGTGATCGTTGTTTAGGAAGCGCTCAGTGTTCCAGTCCCATTCAAGTTTTTGTCTGGTTCGTGTCGCGATATCGGCGATAAGAGTTACGGTCGTAGCGGCGTGGCCTGCTTCGACGGGGGAGGCGGGGTCGCGGCGACTTCTGATACATTCGAGGAAGTTGGCATGGTGGTTATTCGATTCGTACAGGTGCTGCTCGTGCGGTTTGATCGTTGCGGTCAGCAGTGATTTGGGCTGCGCCCAGATGCCGCTGCGATTGACATGCACCCAACCTTTGTCGCCCTCGAAGCGGCAACCTTGAGTGTGATGAGCGTTGTCGGAGAAGCTGACCCGCAGACCATCGGACGCGGTAAGCTCGACTCGCCAGGTCAGTGAGGTATTGCCCAAGCCTTTTGTCGGGAATATGGCGCGGCCTTGAACTTTAAGCGGTGAGGTGAGCAGGCTTGGCGCACCCCACAGGGCTATGTCGATATGGTGGACGCCCTAGGATTGAATCCAGCCGGCGCAGTAGTCGTAAATGTGATACCATCCTTCGGGGCTTGTGCATCGTCGCTCGTCGTATGGTTTGAACGGGGCGGGGCCGAGCCATGTTTCGTAATCGAAGCCATCCGGGACGGGGGCAGGCGGGGCGATTGGCACGGCGTGACCTCCGGGGACGCCTACCTTGACGGTGTGCAATTTGCCTAAGTGACCGTTGCGGGCCAGTTCGCATGCGAAGCGGAAGTTTCGGCTGGATCGCTGCTGTGTGCCAACCTGGAATACGCGGCCGTATCTTCGGACGGCCTTGCACAGGGCTCTGCCTTCGGGAACGGTTAGTGTCAGGGCCTTTTCGCCGTAGACGTCTTTGCCGGCCTCGATGGCTGCTATCATTGTCAGCGCGTGCCAGTGCTCGGGAGTGGCGATGACGACCGCGTCGATATCGGGGCGGGCCAACATTTCGCGAAAATCGTTGTATGTGTCGCAGCCTTTGTAGTCGGTGCCGGTGAGTTGTGAGTAACGGTTTTCGATTTTATTTTTTGCCTTTTCTCTGCGTGAGGTGAAAAGGTCGGAGACGGCGACTATTTGGGCCTGCGGGTGCTGCAGGAGGGTGTAGAGATGGCTTGAGCCTCGGATGCCGAGACCTATCTGTGCCAGCGTGATTCGTTCGCTTGGCGCGACGGCTCCGTTTCGGCCCAATGCCGCGGCCGGTATGAAATATGGTGCGGTTACTGCAGCGGCGGCTCCGGAGAGGAACTGGCGGCGTGTCAGATGGTTATGCCGCCTGGTAGTTGCCGATGACAGTTGTTTAGCCATGATTGGTTCTCCTATGACCAGGATTCCTTAAGCCTTCTGTAAAACACACAAATCTATATATTTCAATGACTTACAGTCATTAAAAACTTGCAAGTTCCTCCGTCTCGGCTATAATGCAACTTGTTGACAGTTAAACATTTACAACCA
>Ga0075123_10001299_pt1 | contig 12670 bp, 11 predicted proteins | sample AntAceMetag02UKX_FD_69808 | JGI IMG/M metagenome (GOLD analysis project Ga0075123, IMG submission 69808) | Saline lake microbial communities from Ace Lake, Antarctica - Antarctic Ace Lake Metagenome 02UKX | ecosystem: Environmental > Aquatic > Non-marine Saline and Alkaline > Saline | place... | reverse complement strand
TTTTTCGCTTGACATTCTGAATTATTTTTTGCAAATTTACATCACATTACTTCAATTAAATTTTAGGGAAACTTTTTCCCGAACTAACTAATATTCTTTCATATCTATTTTACACTACCAAGTGTTTAACCTCAGTTTGGTCAACTCAATTTTTTGTTGATTCCACGAACCGAATAATTCACTATTTTTTAATTCATATCGACCCAGCTCGAGCGTGGGCATAAAAACACGAACATTGATCTCCGGGTGCTTAAATTTACCGGCTGCTGTTAACAAGATATTTACATCCCCGTTTATTGGGTAAAACGCGTCTGGAAGCCAGCGTTGGAAATTCTGTCCCAGCCGGTTTGGATTTCCAGTTAGTTGTAATCTAATTTGCTCCAGAGAGGTTCCTTGTCCTTCACCTGAAGCTGCAAATTCTAAGTCCGATAGATAAAGGTGGCAGGAATCCAGTATCCACTTTTGTGGACTCCAGATTCCTTCTAATTCAAACGCTCGGGTAAAAAAAGGGATATCATCGTAGAAGAAATTTATTGAATCTGAGGAAAGATTTAATTGATAGCCATCTGGTTTTTCAATGGACGATTTAATGTTCAAATTACTGATACACCCATCGATCTGAGTCAGTTTATCCTTTATGCAGACTGAAGCATTTTTTAATTGAAATTGTTGGATTGAAAAATTAAGATTTGAGCTGGTTGAGTCAGCGACATCGCTTGTTGTTGAATCTGTAGTTAAGAAATTAAAATTTCCAAGACTGTCGCGCAGTACGTTTAAATAAAGACTATCAATGGTTATTTTTTTGATCGAATAATTTTTTTTAATCAGCTTTAAGATATTAAAATGAATTTTTGCTCTGCCGATGTACAAAAAAGGTATCGTATCATGATTGGTTTTTTTGAAAATTTTTAGTTGATCCAATGTTATGCTGGAGAACAGATTTGTTTCAAATTTTTTAATACTGACATCATTATCAAGGACTTTTTTTAATTCGGTTTCTAAAATTCCTGTTAAAATTGCTTCGCCCTGTTTGCTCATTAAAAAAATAAAGATCAACAAGCCAATCAATAAAATAATTACAATAATTCTGCAAAACCATTTAACAAGTCGAATCAAAACGTATGTTTTGTTTTTAGTTAAATTATACAAACGTACCGTCCCGAAAAACCAATTAATTCTAAATAGAAACATATCCATTAAAATTTTAAAATAGCATAGTCATTGATTCGCTGATGATGTAGCATTTTCTGCTGTTACGTTCCAAATATTAGCTACTCATGGTCGTTGTTTTGTTAGGAGAGCTCCTCTATATCTACTGAAATGTTAGCAAAGAAAATAAATTCAAATATAAAATCTGTTTCATCCGCATTTACTGGGAGCCATTTGTTTTTTTGCTTCATCGTTCATACATTCTGCCACATAATTTACAACCATTTTTTCTTGCGAAAATAATGAACCATTCCAACAAGTATTAACAACATTACTCCCCAGAGCACAAAATAACTCCCGTGCCATTTTAATTCGGGCATATATTCAAAATTCATTCCATAAATTCCAGCAATAAAAGTTAGCGGGATAAAAATGGTAGCGATGATGGTAAGCACTTTCATCACTTCGTTCATTTTATTACTAACACTGGACAGATATGTATCCAACATTCCTGCCATCATATCTCTGATCGATTCGACTGTATCTATAACCTGGATTGTGTGATCATAAACATCGCGTAAAAACACACCAGTCGATTCGTCGATCAAATTTGATTCACTTCTTTCCAGCGTGCTTATTGCTTCTCTCAATGGCCAAATTGATTTCCGAAGCACAATCATTTTTCGTTTCAGTTTGTAAATCTTTTGCAATGTGTCGGGTGATGGATTTTCTAATAACTCATCCTCAAGGACTTCGATTTTATCACTGAGAAGTTCAAGAATGACAAAATAATTATCAACAATAGCATCAATCAGTGTATAGGTAAGATAATCCGCTTTTCTTTTTCTAACACGAAGTTTACCTGCCCGAATCCGTTCACGAATAGGTTCGAAAACATCACCGACTTTTTCCTGAAATGTTATGACGAAATTTTTTCCTAAAATCAAACTAAACTGTTCATCTCTGATGTCATCATTTTTATTGTCGTGATAAAGCATTTTAATAACTACAAAAATATAATTTTCAAAAACTTCGACTTTTGGACGCTGCTCTGTGTGAAGAATGTCTTCCAAAACCAGGGAATGAATATCAAAATGCTGTCCCAATTCTTCAATAAGTCCCACTTCATGTAATCCATCAATATTCACCCAACTAACTGTCGGCGCATCTTTAAAGGGAAAACAGTCTTCAATTTTTTTTACTTCTTTTTCCTGCAGATGCTCTCCATCATAATCAATAATTCGAATTCGGGCTTTTTCCATTTTTTTTCGCCGATATGAACAAGCGTTCCTGGCGCAAGCCCCGTTTTTTTAGATGAGTGTTTAATAAGCTTAGGCATGTGCATTTATCACCTCCCCTTCATTTAAAATTAATCAATTATTCCTACGCATTTACTAGAGAAAAAAATAGTAAGCTAGATAATAAACAAAAAAATTTTAATTTTCATAAATCCTCCGCGCGTGTTTTCTTACCTAATTCTTTTTCTTACTTTTTGCAAAAACATAACCTAATAAAAAACCAATTAACAATACAAATGGGAAAAAAATAACTCTAGTCATGCTTATTTCCCAGAATAGAATGTTATAAGTTACGACTTCTACGTTTTGAACAAAAATGATTAAAACGATAGCAACTACGATTAAAATTAAAATTGATTTTGCTTTCATGGTGTTGCCTCCTTAGAATTTTAATAATTTATATGATTTCTTTGGGACCAATTATCCCGCCGGAGATAACAGACTGCATTGCTTCCTCCATTGACCAGCCCGGATCACGCGTTTTAGATTCTTTAATTATTTCCCTGAATCCTGATTTACTATACTAATTGGAATCGGATCTGTCACAGATCCCTTGTATAGTGACAGATGTGGGAATGGAATTTCAATTCCCTTTTCATCAAATCGTCGTTTTACGTCTTCGGCAATGCCATTCTTCAATTTTAACCAATCTGCTTTCACTGCCCATACTCCAAAAAGAAAATCGAGTGAGGAATTACCAAATCCAGTAAATATGACTATCGGCTCCGGATCATTTAAACATAACGGGTTCTTTTTCGCCACATCCAACAAAATCTCTCGCACTCTGCCAATATCTTCTTTATAAGCAACACCCACATTCAAATCTACCCTGCGGATGGGAAATTTTGTGATATTAGTTAATTCACTTTTTACAATTGTTTCATTGGGAATGCGGACGAATTTATTATCAAAAGTTCTTAATTTGATTGAAAGCACGTCCACCGATAAAACAACTCCAGTCATATCACCAATTTTGATAATATCATCTACTCCAAACGGTCTCTCAGCAATGAGGAATAAACCACTAATGATATTTGAAACACTCGTTTGTGAAGCAAAGGCGAGTGCAATTCCAATTATGCCAGCGCTTCCATATAAAGTTGCTAACGGAAATTTCAATTTCTGCAGAATAGAAAGCATAATAATAACCAGCCCAAAATACAGAATAAATTTACTTAAAATCATCGCTTGCTGTGCTGACATTTTTTTCTTTGTATATTGTCGTATCCATTTACTTACTAAAATAAGAATCGGTATGCCAAGAATGATTAATGCGCCAACCCAAAACAAGGTGCCAAAATCGATTTGCCAACCGAAAATATTTATTGTATTCATCTTAAATTCTCCTTAACTGGTTATTATTCCGAACCCTGGAAGGTCTTTCAGGGAGGAAAAAGTTTTTACAGCAAAACTTTTTTTAGCTGGTTCTCGAGGAGAACAGATCAATTCGGCAGAACTCGATTCTAGTGGTGCTTTTTGTGATGAACTGATTTCACTTCCTTTTTCACCACCTTTATAAACGACCTTAGTTGCATCGGACCAAAGTTTTTTTCCATCAAAAAACAGACTTAATCCCGATACCCGTAAACAAATTTTTTCTACCAACAAATCTCTATCCGCTCTATTAATTAATTCAATTGGACAAATTGCAAGATAAGGTTGCGATCTGTCTTTAGAAACTTCACGTCGCGCACCAGTAGAAATCCAGTAGCACAGTTGTCCTTCAAAAAAATCCCCGAACCAGGTATTTGATAAAGTGATAGTCGGTATTTCTAAAAGAGATAAAGTAGATGTACCGATAATTTCTATTTTAACCCATAAAGGTACTCTAATATATACTTTAGCACTCGCTCCTTTTGTGAGTTTGAAAGGGGATTCAGTTTGAACAACAACTGGACGATCAGGGAAAACAGGGAGCAGATGAATTTTTTCAAAATGTTGTTTTACTGAGAATCTTGACCATTTATTTTCGTCCGGTATTTTAGTTTTTTCTTTTTTCCCACTCTGTTGTTCGTAGGCAATTCTTATCTCGTTAGAAATATTTTTGCACCAGATTTTAAGTGGGCCAAAATGCCAGGCTAAAAGTTTTTCGGGAACAATGTCATATTCTTCCAAAAATTGTAAAAGTGATTTTTGATGCATGATATGCTCCATATTTTAGATTAATTATTCATCACTAATAACAATCCTCTGCCCCGCCCGGACAAATAAAATATCTTTAATCTTCTCAAAACTCTTAAAAATTTTCCCTTTATCCTGTTCAAATTTGTAAAGATAAAAATTAGAAATCACAAAATCTGCATACACTGAATGCTCATTTACTAATTTTTCCAATGCTTTAATACCTTTCATAAATGGTAATTTTTGTACATTTTTGCGGGAAATGGGAATGCGACCAGGGTCAATTAACCTGTTCAGTCGGTGAGGCTGTCTTTCCATATCTTCTTCATAAAACGCTGCAAAGATACTGATTTCACTACCCCTCCATTCCGGATGTTCCATTAAAATGTATGCCAATAGGAATTATATCCTGCAAAAACACCCAGTCCTTTTTGAATATTATTGTAAACGATAACCGATTCAGAAAACGGATTATCCCCTGTTTCCTGGTGTTTTTGAAATGATTTGTAATATTTATAATATGTTTCGCTTACAGTTGACAGCACAACACACAATTCATTTGTGACTTCATACCTGGAAATTCGTAGTTTTAGCTCATATTGTTTGCCCGCCAGCAAGGCATCATCAAAAACTGCCTGATTTCCATAAAACTCTTCTGTATCCCCGGCAATTCTTTCAGTAATTAACAGATCGCTGCTGTGAAAATAAAGTGGCACCATTTTCTCCTGAAAAAAATAGTCATTTTCGCCCCAAATAGCGATGTGATATTTGTTATCAATGTCAGGCGGATCAGTAAAAAGTATTGACAGTTCCAATTCTTCCGTGTAATCTGAACTTTTTATCGTATCAACCTTAACTTCAGAAATTTCAACCTTCTGTGGCACAATATCATTTGCTGTAACAGCCGTATAACCTGGCACAGAAACTCGAAGTTCGTAAGTTTTTTCCGGCAGAGGTTTGTTGTTTTCTGCCCGATAATTTCCCTGACCAATATGTTTCAACAGGGCAAAAAGTTTACCGCTTTCCCAAACTTCAACTTTGGCATCAGTAATATTCTGGATTGAACCGTTCTCCAAAGCGCCCCGGCTGCGAGTTAATTTTACTTTCCAAACACTGTCCGGATTGAAAAAGCTGTTGACCACGATAACTGGTTTGTGTTCAGGAAGATCGACATTCACAATTGTTTCGCAGGAATTTAAAAGCAGCGATAAAAAGAAAAACATGATGATATTGTGTGAAAAACCTTTGTAATGGCTAAATTTATAGTTCTCTTTCATAATGTTCTCCAAAAAGTAACTTTAGATTTTATGTTCAACAAACTAATAGAAAAACTCTGAATATTAATCTATGCCACCAAGATCAATATTTTATTCATTAATTATTTTTTCTTTAAGTCTTTGTGTCTTCGTGGCGAATAAATTTTTCAGGTTTAAAAATTCCAACAATAACTAATCGATGGAATAATCGGAAACAAGCTGACCTGTTTAAGAACTCTTTTGTTTTCCGTTTCATCGAAATAATAGAAGAAAGGATTTTTTCGAGAGTAGGCATTGTAAACTCCAATTGAAAAAATACGATTCCTATTTTTACCGCCAATAAAACGCACACCAATATCCAGACGATGATAGGCAGCCATTCGGAAACCATTTCGTTGATTATAATATGTGATCTCTTGAAAATAATCATATTGATTGGATTGATTTATTATGCCATCCATACCCTGGTAGCGGACTATTCCCAAAGAGATTGCATTGCCGGTTCCATAAACCCAATTACAGGAAAATTCAATCCCTTTTGAAAAAGAATGTGTAAGCACCAGCGCAATATCATGACGCCTGTCGTAGCGAAACGGAAAACGCCTGCCAAAATTCAAGCCTTCAAACTTGCGGTCAGTCCACGAAAGTGTATAACCAAGCCAACCGGTGGTTCTGCCGCTTTTCTTTTGTAGGAAAATCTCAACTCCATAAGAGCTCCCTTCACCGATCTCAATTTTATTTTGCCAATCCGTATCCAGACCCAAAAAGTCGGAACCTTCTTTGTATTCAATCAGGTTATCCATAATTTTATAATATCCTTCAACACTCAATTCGATCTGACCATTTCTTAAGGATCGAGCCATACCGATGCCCAATTGTTGCGCCCGTTGCGGCTTCACCCGGTCTGTTGCCGGCAGCCAAAGATCAGTTGGCAACCCGATCCCGGAATTAGTCAATAAATGAATATACTGGGTCATGTTAACATAAGAAGATTTAATTGCCCAATTACCAAAAAGATAACGAAGTGAGATTCTTGGCTCAACTGATGAATACAGTTTTTTATTCACGTAAAAAAGAGAAGCATGAACGCCAGGGTTCAATTTTAGCGATGAAGTCAATTTGAAATCATCCTCAATGTAGCCGTTAACTTCTATTGCAATATGTTTTGCCACTGGCGCAAGCAGTGTATCAATCGGTGCAGTATTTTCACCGCTCATTTTATATTGTGTGGCGCCGGGGTTAAAATTGTGTTGAATCACATTCCCGCCAAATTTAATAAAGTGGTTCGGACCTGGTAAATAATCAAAATCAATGCCTGCGCTGATATCCTTAATTCCGGAATTATATTTTGCTTGATAAGATTCCATGACCGTCCCATATTCTTTCCAACGGCTTTTAATATCAGTGTAAAAATTAAAATTACTGTAAGTCAGGATCATATTACTAAAAAGTTTTTGGGTGAAAAGATGATTCCACCGCAATGTGGAAGTAATATTTCCCCAACCCAAAGCAAAATCAAAATTGGAAGAGAAGTCATAAATATCTTCTTCCTGCTCTTTTGCATAAAATTTATCATCACCGGTATATATGCTTAAAAAGAGACGATCATTTTTAGAAAATGAATGATTTAACTTAGCGTTAAGATCATAAAAATAATATCCACCCTCGTTACCCTTTTCCATAAAAGGTTTTGCAAGAATATCAATATAAGTCCGCCGTCCTGAGATAATAAAAGACGATCTGTCTTTTTTGAGCGGACCTTCAAGAGTAAACCGGGAAGCAACTAAACCAAGAGTTGCCTGTCCGCTAACTTTTTGATTGTTGCCCTCTTTCATATTGATTTCAAGAACAGAAGAAAGCCGTCCTCCGAAACGAGCCGAAAATCCGCCTTTAGTCAGGTTTACATTTTTGATAGCATCAGCATTAAAAATTGAAAAAAATCCGAACAGATGATTCGCATTATAAACCGGGGCGCCATCTAATAAAATCAAATTTTGATCGGGACCGCCGCCGCGCACGTATAAGCCACTATTCCCTTCGCTGCCGGATTGAACTCCTGGCAAAAGCTGGATCGCTTTCAGTACATCAGCTTCTCCTAATAAAGCAGGAACCATTTCAATTTGTCGAATGGGAATGTTGATGCGGCTCATTTGAGACCTTTTTTCAATGCTATCATATTTTTCGGCAACAACTTCTACTGCCTCGCCAGCCACTATAGTTGGATTCAATTTAACAATAAGCCAGGTGTCTTTATCAAGCATTAGCTTTTTCTGCCAGCGCTTGTAGCCGATGTAGGATACAATAATCAACAAAGTATCTTTACCAGATGCTGGAAGAGTAAGGCTGAAGAAACCGTAATTATTGGAGATTGTTCCCAATTGTAAGGCAGGTTCGAAAATATTGGCGTAGAGTAATTTTTCACCAGATTCAGCGTCCTGAACATAACCGCTAATGGTAAATTTTTGAGCGAACGCTGTTGAAGTGAATAGTCCGAATAATAACAGAAATAGCATGATGTATTTTTTTTGTTTCATAAAATCCTTCAAGCTATTTTTCATTTCCATGTCGCTATCGTTTTGACACCATTTATGTCAATAACGTAAAATCCGAAGATATTGGGTCTGGATTGTAATTATTCTTCTTTAGACAAAAAAATGCAGTGAATCTTTTATACAATAATTGGCAAGGAATATGGTAATTGATTAATAATAAATCTGACTCATACAGTTTAAGTATAAAAATAGTGATCTCCTTCGGGATTGTAAATAATGTTCAGCGAGGAAGGAACACTGCTGATTTCAAAACGGGAGTTAAAATACAACTCTCCATCTAAATGTGCAGGAACTTCATTTTCAAATTCAAATAGCAGCTTTTTTGTCTGAAAATAATTTACGACGTCATCTTCAGTGTGAATTTTTTTCATAACATGCAATAGTTCTTTAACGCGGGCGAAAAATTTCAATTCCTGTATTAAACAAACGTCAAGCAATCCGTCATTGACAACCGCGTCCGGAGTTAAAAACAAACCGCCTGCGATTCTTCTGCCATTGGAAATAGTGTTCAGAAACGATTTGGATTGAGTTGTTTTCCCATCAATTGTAACCTTCATATCAAGCTCTTTGTACGAAACGAGCGTTTTAAGGATGTGCCACTGATATTTGAATTTACTTCCTTTTTTGACATCATGGTTCATATCACTTTTATAATTTTCAGCCGCAACTTGCGCATCAAATCCCAATCCCATGCCGTTTAAAAAATATTTGTCATTACACTTTCCCACATCCATTTTAATTGTTTTTTCTTTTAAAAAAATTTCCCAGTCGTTATCAGAAAAGCGTTTTGGAAAACCGAGTATGGATATAAAATCATTTCCAGTCCCGGCAGGAACTGCGCCAAAGACGATGTTTTCTTTCCCAACAAGGTTTTGAGCGACTTCGTTAAAAGTGCCATCACCACCGACTGCAATGATATGATCAAACCCATTATTTAAAAAATTTTTAGTTATTTCAACAGGGTGACCTTTTCTTTCTGTAAAGACGATCTCTGCATTCAAACTTTGCTTCTGGATTATTTCTTTTATTTTTTCAGTATAATTTTTAGCAGAACCATTACCAGCGATGGGGTTAATGATAAAACCCCAGTTTTTTTTATTCGTCATTTTCTCCTCCTACAAGAGTGCTATTCTAAAAATCGCGCAGCACAGCAATGAAAATCAATTCTTTTTATTATCAAACTTAAATCCATCCTTTTCTATCACTTTCACACAAGCATCCACTACTTTTGGATCAAAATATTTCCCTTTGCCTTTTTTTATTTCTTTCAACGCCGCCTCAATCCCCAAAGCAGGACGATAAGGACGGTGCGATGACATTGGTTCAACAACGTCTGCTACGGTAATGATTCGCGCTTCAAGTATGATTTTATCTCGATTGAGTCCTTGCGGATAACCGGAGCCATTCATCTTTTCATGATGCTGCAGAACCATTTGGGCAACTGGCCAGGGAAAATTAATCGTACGAAGTATTTCAAATCCAAATTGTGGATGCGTCTGCATCAGTTTATACTCTATATCAGTCAACCCGCCGGGTTTGGATAAAATCTCTGCTGGAATATTTAATTTGCCGATGTCGTGTAATAAACTGGCAATGCGAATTCCTTCAATCTGATTTTCTGTAAGTCCCATTTCTTTTGCAATAGCACAAGCCAATTTTGCAACACCGTTTTGATGACCTGCTGTATAAGGATCACGTATTTCAACGGCCGACATCAATGCAAGGACTGTTCCTTCAAATATTTTTTGCAAATTATAAATACTTTTTTGAAGTTCTTTTTTTGCTTGATTTAGTTCAGTGAGATCAACATCTAAATTGTAGAATTCTGGTTCCCCGTGGATATTTTTAAGCATAACATGGCTTGAGTGAGCTTCGAAATGTGAACCGTCCTTCCGTATCAAGCCCTGCTCTCCAGCAGGAATCGCTTTACCTTGTTTTACCCACTTTTCTATCTCGTTGATAACTTGTTGCCTGTTATATTCCGGAATTATCAATCTTTCCATTTTTTTTCCAATTGCTTCATGTTTCGAATACCCATATAGGGCTTCACTTGCTTTGTTCCAAAATATTACATTCCTTTTTTTATCAAATCCCTGAACAGCGATACTGGGAACATTTTCAATGAGAGAACGAAATCTTATTTCACTTTCACGCAACGCTTCCTCTGTCAGCTTCAGATCATCAATATTAATAATAATGCCTTCACAGGACAACAACTTTCCTTTTTCAAAATAAACACCGCGACCTTGCTCCCATACCCATATTTCTTTTTTCTTTGAATTAAAAATTTTATATTCGAGTTGATAAGCCTTTCTCTCCTTCAGCGCTTTTTGTATCGTTTCCCAAACATAATTTTGATAATCAGGATGTATTATTTCACCAAAAGAAATAGCCCTGTTGTCAATTAACTCTTCAGGTTGATAACCAGTTAACTGAACACATCCCTGGCTTACAAATTTCATCGTCCATTTTTTGTTGTTAAGACAACGATAAGCCATACCGGGCAGATTACTCATAAAATTCGATAGAGCTCTTTGACTTTCCAAGAAACTTTCCCCTGCCCGAATGCGCTCACTCACATCACGGACATAATACATCTGGGTAGTTTCACCGGCGTATTGTACTGTTCGTATGCGCAGTTCAACCGGTACACTTACATTGTTACTGGTTTTAAAGGATGTTTCATAATAATTTATTTTTCCAGACAACCATTTGGGGAAATCTTCAATGACCTGTTCTCGATTATTAGCATGAATAAGGTCCAGCATATTTCGCCCAATTAACTCCCCCTTTCCCATTTCATGGAGCAGACTCGCAGCTAAATTTACATCTAAAATTTTTCCCTCAAGATTTGTTACATAAATGCCATCTGGAGAACTTTCAAAAAATATTCGAAATCTTGTTTCACTGTTATTTGTCAATTTTTTTAATCTCTTTTTTTGTTTTACATGTTCCCCCGCTTCAAGCTGAACAGTGTTGCTTTTTTCTGTTCTCATTTTTTTCACTCCATATTCTGTATCAATCTGAATTATTCCTAATGCAGCACCGCGATAGATCGGGGCAAACAAATTGTATTTTTCACGCAAGGCTCGCAAAGTTGTGACACCATATTTTTCCTGGCGCTCTTTGCGGCTTTGCGTGAGATTTTTAATAAATTTCTGTAAGAACAATAAAGTTTTTGAGTGTAATAGAATAGCATAATTTAGTCTTCAGGAAATGTCCATAAAGTTGTTTCCTTTAAACCTGCTTCAGCAATTGCCCTTTTTTGTAAAAAGCGAGCTTTTTTTAGTATTAAGTTCTCGCCAATTACAACCTGATAATAAGGCGTAGCGCCGTATGGCTTATAAATTTTTGCATCAAAATTTTTTTTCATTGCATTGATTTTTTTCATTTGTTTTTTCGCATCATCAAGACTTAAAAAAGAACCAGCGACAACGAACCAAACATTTTTCGGTTTTATTCCAAAAAGTCCGCGTCTTACCTGCTGTAAAAAAGATTCATTGGGCATAGAAAACGTTTTCAACTGTTCTTGTTGTTTATCATTAACAGAGTCAGTCTGGGCATAGACAGAAGAAATGAAAATATTGTAACTAGTTTTTATTTCAGTTGCGGCATGAACCATTTTTGGTACTTCAACATTGTTGGCATTTATCAAAGCAGTGAGCAGAGCAGGTGCGATGATCCCAAATTCAAATATCTTGAACGGGCTTTTTTCGTCCTTATGAAGATAGGCAACCAATCCGCCGAGATAGAACAGAATAACAACTCTGACAAGGTACCCGAAAACTGCGAATAAGGTTATATCTAAAAAAAGCACAGTCAAATCTATTGCCAGTAAGTTTATTATGATTGGCGTTAATGCTCCTAAACCGCCGATGAAAATTTTTTTATGAGTGGTCATTTGTTTTATCTCCTTTATATTCATGATCGTGTTGATTTAGTTCCTGAAACCCTCTCGAAGATTTCTGAACTAACCACATATTGTGTAAGTTACCATTAATGCCATATATTGCTAATTCTGTTTTATAAAACCTTTGCTATGGTACATTTTCAACAGAATCATTCCTTACAAGTTAAAATTTTTTTGAACTCATTTTTTTTAAACAATACATCTTATTAATAAGAATATAAAAAAATAGTTTTAGCTTGTCAAGTTAATAATTCAATCCGCAAATATCTTCCTAAACGCGGGTTGCCTCAAAAATAAAGTAACTTTACTAATTTTGAACTTTTATCAAAATTGGTCGTTGCTTCATAATTTATGTAACCGTAAAACAAGGAGAATTAATTATGA
>Ga0075123_10001298_pt1 | contig 12673 bp, 12 predicted proteins | sample AntAceMetag02UKX_FD_69808 | JGI IMG/M metagenome (GOLD analysis project Ga0075123, IMG submission 69808) | Saline lake microbial communities from Ace Lake, Antarctica - Antarctic Ace Lake Metagenome 02UKX | ecosystem: Environmental > Aquatic > Non-marine Saline and Alkaline > Saline | place... | reverse complement strand
TTTGGACGCTATGCTCATAATTAATTCTCCTTGTTTTACGGTTACATAAATTATGAAGCAACGACCAATTTTGATAAAAGTTCAAAATTAGTAAAGTTACTTTATTTTTGAGGCAACCCGGATAATAAAAGAGTGCTAATTGTGTGAAAAAAACCTTGACAATTATATTTAATTTCTATATATTAGACAACTTTTTTTAGATAGCGGACACAACTTGCCCCTGTAGCTCAGGTGGATAGAGCAGTGGTTTCCTAAACCGCGTGCCACAGGTTCGAGTCCTGTCAGGGGTACTGGAAGTAACTATTAATTTTAATAACTATAAAGGGTGGAAGGAATGTTAAAACCAAGGAAAAAAATTACAAAAAGACAGATTAAAGAAGATCCATTAGTAACGACTTATTTCAAATCCATTGATTTTGTCAAAGAGCATTCTCAAAAGTTTACAACAGGATTAATTGTTGTATTAGCTATAATTGTTTTAATAGTCTTATTAATGAGGAGCAAAAGAACTGCTGAACTCGGTGCTTCTGAACAACTTTCAAAGGCAAATTTAGAATTATCGCATAATAGATCTCAGGAAGCGATAGATATTCTTTTAAATATGATTGATAATTACAGCGGAACAAAAAGCGCTGCTACGGGAGTTTATCTTCTGGCAAAAGCATATTATGAAAAAGGTGAATATGATAAGTCATTACTCCATTTTGGAAAATATTTAGATGATTACGGAGATGATAAAATTCTCGCCAGCGCTGCTTTTTCAGGAACTGCATCTTGCTATGAACAACTGGGTAAGTATTTGGATGCAGCAAAGAATTATGAAAAAGGAGCGAAAAAATATCCAGACCACTTTAATGCTGCACAGCAATTGTTTGATGCAGGTAGATGCTTCATTTTGGCAAATCAAAAAATACAGGCTAAACAATGTTATCAATTGATAGTTGATAAATATTCGGAGAACAGCCTTAAAAATGATGCAGAGTTATATTTGGCTAAATTAAGCGGATAACCAGTAATATTTAAAAATATTACTTGCAAATTAATTATATTATGCTTATATTCAAAATTTAAAGTGGGAAATGATTCCCACTTTTTTATTAGATAGATACGATATGAAACAACAAGTTAGTGATGAAGAAATCAAAAAGATCATTCTGCCAGTTCTTGAAAGCCAGGAAGTTGAATTAGTCGATATTGAAGTAAAGGGCAGAGTGGGAAGTCAAGTGTTACGAATTTTTGTTGATAAAGAGGGAGGAATTACTCTTGATCAATGTACAAGGGTAAGCAGGGAAATTTCGGACATACTTGATATAACGAATTTAGTTCAGGGTAAATATCGGTTAGAAGTTTCTTCTCCAGGAATTGATCGTCCTTTAAAAAATGAAAAAGATTTTAGAAGAAACATCAATCGCAAAGTAAAAATCGTATATTTAAATGACAAGAAAGAAAAGAGAACCATATCTGGAACAATTCAAGCTGTTGATATTAATTCAGTATCAATTCAGAGCGATAAAAAAATTATTAATATTTTATTAGAAAACATTCAATCTGCAAAAATTTTGCTGGTATGGTAATTTTATTTGTATCGAATTAGGAGAATTCAAACAATGAAAAGCGACATTGTTGAGGCCTTTTCTCAAATTGTTAAAGAGAAAAGTATAGATAAAGAATTATTAAGTTCTATTATTGAAAATACTATGTATTCAATGATAAAAAAGAAATATGGCACAGTGGACAATTTTGATATTTTTGTAAATATGGAAAAAGGCGAAATTGAAATAAGCCAGATAAAGACAATTGTTGAAAATGTAACTGATGAAAATTTTGAAATCGATTTAAAATCTGCACAAAAAGTTGAACCTGATTTAGAGATAGGTGATGATTTTTTGGAAATTATTAACCCTGCAAGTTTCGGACGGCGCTTGATCATTTCAGGTAAACAGAATTTGAATCAAAAAATCAAAGAAGCGGAAAAAAATATCATTTTTGATGAGTTTAAGAACAGGATTGGAGAAATAGTTGTTGGTGATATCCGCCAGATGAACCGCAATGAAATTTATTTGAATATTGAAAACGTTGAAGTAGTTCTGCCCAAGAGGGAACAAATTTATAATGAAAGATATCGTCGGGGGGAACATCTTCGTGTTTTAATTAAGGATGTAGTGCGGTCACATCGTGGACCAGAAATAATTGTCTCGCGAGCAAATGAAAATTTTCTTATTCGTCTTTTTGAAATTGAGGTACCAGAAATATATGATGGAATTATTGAAATAAAAAAAATCTCTATGGAGGCTGGGGACAGAACTAAAATTGCCGTTTATTCAAATGATAAAAGAATTGATGCTGTTGGCGCTTGTGTTGGTATGAAAGGTGTGCGAATACAGTCCATTGTTAAAGAATTAAACGATGAAAAAATTGACATTATTAACTGGTCTTCAGAGCCTGAAATTTTTATTTCCAGGGCTATAAGTCCAGCAAAACCAATAAAAGTAATAATTGATGAGGAAGCCAAAAAAGCAATTGCTGTTATTTCAGATGAAAAAATTTCTCTGGCAATAGGCAGAGGAGGGCAAAACAAACGTCTTGCTTCAAAATTGACAGGTTATGAGATAGATACAATTAAAGAATCAGATTACGCAGAGATGGTTTCTGATGAGGTTGTGGACGATATTGATGTTGTTGAATTAGAAGAATTGGGAGCATCGGTAATTAAAAAAATAATTGCTGGTGGTTATGAGACTGTAGATGAAATTGTTCAAGCGGGAAAAGATGCTATTCAACAAATTAATGGCATTGGTCCAAAAACAGTCGATAAAATTTTTGAACTTATCGAAAGCATGTATGAAGATTAGTGGATGTGGTTTAAATAATAAAAAATTTTAAATGTTATTTGATTATTTTTAATTTTGGAGTGATAAATTTTGACTAGTAAACGTAGAGTGTTTCAAGTAGCCCGGGAATTCAATATCTCCATTGAAGCACTGATAAATTTTTTAAATAAATTGAATTTTAAAGTCGGCAGTCGAATGAGTCAAGTCACCGATGAAATGTATGCAAAAGTCTATGAAGAATTTGCTCAAGAAATGAAAGTAACTGCTGTCGATTATGATATTAAGAGAGAGCTGAAGGAAAAAAAAGCTATTGAAGCGGAAAAAAAGAAAAAAGAAATTATAGAATTTGAAAAGCGGGTGGCAATCTCTGCAAAAGTGATGACTGAAAGTATTGAAAGAAGAAAGAAAGCGGCTGAAGAAAAAGTTGTTGCTAAGAAACGTGCAGAAAAAAAGAAAAGCTCTAAAAAGCCGATTGAAAAACCTAAGAAAAAAGTTAGCATAACAAAGAAAAAAATTGAAGTTGAGGAAATTAAAAAAGGCACTAAAAAAGATAAACCTGAAGAAATGACTGTCCCGGTTATTGCTGGAAAAAAAGTAATTGAAAAAAAAGAAGATTTGCACAAGCGTTTTATTCGCAAGGTTGGTGATAAGAAAAAAGGGAAACCGGAAAAGGTTGAAGAAGAATCTAAAGAAAAAAAAGATATACGAAAAAAGAAAAAATTAAAGCGGAAAGAACGTTTAGCGCTGACGAGCAAAGAAAAAACAGTGGAAAATAGGGAAGCTCCAGCTAAAAAGTTTAAAAAGAAAAAGCTAAAAGCAAAACAATTAGCCGATGATATAACTAATAAGAAACCGAGGAAAAGGCTTAGAAAGAAGAAAAAAATTGTTATCAGTGAAGAAGAAGTTGCCGAGTCCATCAAGAAAACTTATGCAGCCATGGAAGAAACTGGAAAATCGAAAAAGAGAAAGAAAAAAATTAAGGGAGAAGATGTTGTTGATGAAGATGAAACAAACATCATTCACGTTAATGAATTTATTTCTGTCGGCGAATTAGCTGAAGAAATTGATGAAGACCCCAGTGATGTTATTAAAAAATGTATGGAACTGGGATTGTTAGTAACAATCAACATGCGGCTTGATAAAGAATCTATTGAAATCATTTCAGATGAATATGATTTCACAGTTGAGTTTGAGAAAGAGTTTGGCATTGAGATTTTGACTGAAATTGAAGAAGAAGCAGAAGATGAAGAAAAATTGTTGCATCGTTCGCCGGTTATTACAATTATGGGACATGTTGATCATGGTAAGACTTCTCTATTAGATTTTATTAGAAAGAGTAATATTATGGGTGGGGAAGCAGGAGGCATTACACAACATATTGGTGCTTACAAAGTTGAAGTCGATGGGAAATTTATTACATTTTTAGATACACCCGGTCATGAGGCATTTACTGCCATGCGTGCCCGGGGTGCACAAGCAACAGATATTGTTGTGTTAATCATTGCTGCTGATGATAATGTTATGCCCCAAACTATTGAAGCCATTGACCATGCGAAGGCTGCTGAAGTGCCAATTGTTGTTGCAATAAATAAAATTGATAAACCAAATGCTAATATAGAAATGATTAAGAAGAAGCTTTCCGAGCATGATGTATTAATTGAAGAATGGGGCGGTAAATATCAGTGCATTGAAATATCAGCCAAACTGGGACAAAATATTGATAAATTATTAGAGAGCCTTCTGATTGAAGCGGAGATGCTGGAGTTAAAGGCTAATCCGGATCGTTTTGCTAAAGGAGTTGTAATTGAGTCTAAATTGGATAAAGGAAAAGGAGTTGTTGCAACTGTTTTAGTGCAAAAAGGAACATTAAAAATTGGCGATCCATTTGTGGTTGGACAATTTAATGGTAAAGTTCGCAGTATGTTTAATGAAATGGGCAAAAAACAAAAATATGCGGGTCCTTCTATTCCCATACAGGTTACTGGTTTATCAGGAATGCCACAAGCAGGTGATACATTTATTGTTCTTAAATCAGAAAAAGATACAAAAGATATTAGTTCAAAAAGACGTCAATTCAAGCGCGAACATGAGCACCGGTATTTTAAACACATGACTTTGGATGAAATTTCTCACCAAATCAAAAAAGGCGTTGTGAAAGAATTATCAATCGTTATTAAGGCAGATGTTGATGGATCGGTAGAAGCCATAAACGATGCACTTTTAAAACTTTCGACCGATGAGGTTACTGTAAAAGTTGTGTTAAAAGGTGTTGGCGCAATTTCTGAATCTGATGTGTTGCTTGCTTCTGCTTCAAACGCAATTATACTCGGTTTCCAGGTTAGACCGACAGTCAAAGCCAGGGAAGTTGCCAAAAAAGAAAAGGTTGATATTCGATTGTATAAAGTTATTTATGATGCTCTCTCAGATATTCACGATGCTTTGGAAGGATTATTAGAACCAGATTTTAAAGAAGAAAATTTAGGATCGGTTGAGGTTAGAGAAATTTTCAAGGTACCTAAAATTGGAACAGTTGCCGGTTGTTATGTTGTATCAGGAAAAATTACAAGAAACGATCTGGTACGGTTGTACAGAGAAGACAAGCTAATATTTGAAGGACACATAAGTTCTTTAAAAAGATTTAAAGATGATGTAAAAGAAGTTGTTACCGGGTTTGAATGCGGTATCGGATTAGAAAATTACAATGACATCAAAGTTGGTGATGTTATTGAATCATATAAAATGATTGAAGTAAGAAGGATTTTAGCAACTGCATAATTTATAAAAAATAAAAATGTTTGTAGCTCTTGGTCAGATTGAATTGTTTATACCGGAAAGCGGATCGTTAAAATCAAAACGATTTGTTTTAAAAAGTTTAAAGACTAAAATCAGAAATAAATTTAATGTCTCAATCGCCGAAGTTGATAATAATGAAAAATGGCAAAGAGCGACATTTGGCTTCTCAACAGTGTCAAACGACAAAAAATTAGCCGAGAGTATTATAAACAAAGTGATAAACTTTATCGAGAGTGACTATCGAGTCGAGGTAATTGATTTTTCAGTGGAAATATTATAGCCTGAATTAATTCCAATGCAGCACAAGGCTGCAAATAAATTTTATTTTCCACGCAAAGCTTATAATGCCCGAAGGGTACGCAAAGCTAGCAAAAAGGTGTAAAATCAAATAAACAAGTTTACTAATAATATCGAACATTTAATTAACCTGGAAGAATTATGAAGATATCAAATTTATTCATTGATATGCTTATAAGTACGTTATTAATTATTTCATTTGCTTGTCAAAATAAACCTGCTACTAGAGAACAAGAAAATGTCAAGAAAGGCGAAGAATCAGGTACTGAATTTGCTTTAAACGAGAGTTATGATGCAGTCATAAATGGTGCCCGCCTGATTCTCTCCTACGATGTGCAAATCAATTCCTTTATCGGTACGGTGGAGAACACCACAGACATAACCTTGAAAAAAGTGCGAGTTGAAGTTCACCTGTCAAACGGAATAGAACTCGGACCAACAACTCCTTCTGACCTCAAGCCCGGGAAAAAGATAGACATCAAACTTACTACAACAAGCAAGGATTTTGATGGGTGGACCGCTCATCCTGAAATCGGAGGTGGAGAACTTGGTCACGGTGAAGTACCCGGTGAACATGAGCGAGAAGGCATTGAGCACAAAGGCAAATATAAACATGAGCAGGGCGAAGAACACGAACATGGAGAACGACATTAATTGTAGTAATTGTTAGTAAGGGCTAAATCAGTTTCTCTTATTTTATTTATTTAAGCAAAATTAAAAGTAGTAACTGCAAATATTAACTTATAACAAGCGGTTTAACCGCAGACTGTTATCCTGCTGCTTTTAAAAATACTATAAATAATGCTGGATAGAAAATTAAAATGAAAGTAAAACGATCATTACGCGTTTCTGAGTTATTAAAAAGAGAAATTAGCAATATAATACAAAATAAAGTTAAAGACCGCCTGGTCAAAAATATAATTGTAACAAAAGTGAAAGTTTCTGACGATTTAAAATATACAAGAGTTTATTACAGAACAATTGATAGCAGAAAAAACAGCGAAAAAACAGAAAAAGCATTAGAACGCGTAACAAAATTTGTTAGGCATGAAATTGCTAATAGAACTGATTTACGATATGTACCGGAAATTCATTTTTTTTATGATTCTGGTGTTGATGAGGCAGAACGGATAGATTATCTGCTTGAAAAATTAAAACAATCCCAGATAGAATGATTTGGCTGGAAAATGAATTCGATTTTAGCGCTGGCGCAATTATAAACTTTGACAAGCCTATTGGTAAAAGTTCATTCTGGGTTGTTAAACAGGTTAGAAGAATAATAAATACCAAAGTTGGACATGCCGGGACATTAGACCCGTTCGCCAGTGGTGTTTTACTATTATGTACGGGCAAAGCAACAAAGCAGGTTATTAAACTAATGGATTTGCCTAAAGTTTATATTGGCGAAATTGAGTTGGGAAATGTTACTAATACAGATGACAGCACCGGTGAAATTATTGAAGAAAAAAATGTTCCCAATATAAAAGAAGATGAAGTAAAAAATGTTTGTAATAAATTTATCGGTGGTATTTACCAGGTTCCGCCGATGTTCTCCGCTAAAAAAGTACAGGGAAGGCGTCTTTATAAAATTGCACGAACAGGAAAAGTAATAGAAAGAAAACCAAGTTTAGTGCATATAAAAAGTATCGAAGTTTTATCTTTTGAGAAACCATATATTAAAATTAAAGTAACCTGTTCAAAAGGCACATATATTCGGGCGCTGGCTCGAGATATCGGGGAAAAAATTAGATGCGGCGGACATCTGAAATCTTTAATTAGAACTCAAATTGGCAGCTTTAAAATTGAAGATTCTATTAGTATTGAACAATTTCAAAAGATAGTAACGGACATTCAATCCAAAGTTTGATGTGAGTTGTTTTTCAACAAAATGGAAATTATTAGCAATTTAGAAAATTTAAGACATAAAAAAAATTGTGTCATTACAACCGGGACTTTTGATGGTATTCATTTAGGGCATCAAACGATCATTAATAAATTACACGATACTGCTGTAAAAACAAAGGCGTGTTCAACGGTTGTAACATTTGAACCGCATCCCCAGTTTGTGTTAAAACAAAACAAAGAAACTGAACTTAAATTACTGACAACATTAAAAGAAAAAATATCAATATTTGAGAATTTTCAAATTGACCGGCTTGTAATTTTACCATTTACAAAAGAACTATCAAATTTAATTTCTGAAGAATTTATTGAAAATATTCTCGTAAAAAAAATAGGGTTCAGTGCAATTATTTTTGGTTATGACCATGCCTTTGGTAAAGATAGAAGCGGAAATATAGAGGTATTAAAAAAACTGGGGAAAAGATACAATTATTCAATTATCCAAATGACTCCCTTCTCCATAGGTGATACAATTATCAGCAGCACTAAAATTAGGTGGTTGATTTCATCCGGAAACGTAACTTTAGCTGCAAAGTATTTGGGGCGAAAATATAAACTTACTGGAAAAGTGATTAAAGGCGAGGGGAGAGGAAAAATATTTTCAACGCCCACAGCAAACATTTCACCGTTATCTGATAAAAAATTAATTCCACAAAATGGAATTTATGCGGGATGGGTAAAATTTAAAAATAAAAAATATAAAACAGTAATCTATATAGGAGACAAACCAACATTTTCCTCTAAAAATTTTTCAATAGAACTCTATTTGTTTAATTTTGTTGGTAACCTTTACGACAAATTACTAGATGTGGAATTTGCTGCGAGGATCAGAAATGATATAAAATTTGATAATGCAGAAAAATTATATGAACAAATTGAGTTTGATAAAAAAAAGACATTAGAAATACTCTCAAATAATTAAATTTAATCAGGAGATAGATATGGCGTTAACTAAAGAAGAAAAAATTGATATTTTCAAAGAATTTGGTGAGAATGAAAAGGACACTGGCAGTACCAAAAGCCAAATCGCAATGTTGACAAAAAGAATTAAAGAATTGTCTGATCACTGCAAACAGGAGCCAAAAGATCATCATTCCAGAAGAGGTTTATTAAAACTTGTTGGACAGCGAAGAAGACTGCTCAGATACCTTCAGCGCAAAGATTTAAATGAATACCGTGCATTGATTGAAAAATTAGGTATCAGGCGTTAAATGTAAGATTATTTCACTTATGGAGTAAAAGAATGATATATAAAAAAGAAATGACTTTTGGTCATGAAAAATTATCAATTGAAACCGGAAAAATGGCAAAACAGGCTAATGGAGCTGTTGTTGTCCAGTACGGAGATACAGTTATTATTGCTACTGCTGGCGCTTCAAAAAAACCAAGAAAAGACCTTGATTTTTTTCCACTTACTGTAGAGTACCGCGAAAAAGCTTACGCTGCTGGTAAAATCCCGGGTGGTTTTTTCAAGAGAGAAGGAAGACCAAGCGAAAAAGAGATTTTAAGCGCACGTTTAATTGACCGTCCCATACGACCATTATTTCCCGATGATTTTTGTAACGAAGTTCAAATCATCCTGTTTGTTCTTTCATCAGATAAGGAGAACGACCCGGATGTACTGGGAATTATTGGAACTTCTGCAGCACTTTCAATTTCTGACATCCCATTTCATGGTCCAATTGCTGGAGTAAGAGTAGGAAGAGTAAATGGCGAATTCATCGTTAATCCGACATACCTTGATCTTGAAGAAAGTGATATGAATTTGATCATCGCTGGTAATGAAGATTCTATCAGCATGGTTGAAGGTGAATCTAAAGAAATTTCCGAAGAAGATATGGTGGCTGCGTTGGCGTTTGGGCATAACCATATTAAGGAAATTGTTAAGCTGCAAAAAGAGTTGCTAGCCGAGTGCGGAAAAGATAAAATGGAAGTAGAACCAGCTGTGATAAATGAAAATTTAGTAAAAGAAATTCATGAATCAGCAAAAGAAAAGATGAATAACATCGTTGCAATTCAGGAAAAATCTGAAAGAAGTAATGCCCTGTCTGAACTTGTTGAAAAACTCATTGAATCACTGGAAGAAAAATATCCAGAATCAGAAGCCATTATTAAAAATGAAATTGGAAAGATTGAAAAAGGGCTTGTAAGAAAAAATATTCTTGAAGATAATCTGAGATTGGATGGTCGCAATTCAAAAAAAATTAGACCGATAGAGTGTGAAGTCGGGATTTTGCCAAGAACTCACGGCTCTGCATTGTTTACAAGGGGACAGACCCAGGCGCTGGCTGTCACAACACTGGGTACAAAAATGGATGAACAAAAAATGGATGGACTTGATGGAGAATTCTGGAAAAGCTATATGCTTCATTACAATTTCCCACCTTTTTGTGTGGGTGAAGTTCGCCCTATTCGTGGCACCAGCCGCCGTGAGATTGGTCATGGAAACCTGGCAGAGCGTGCGCTTAAACTTATCATACCAAATGATTCATTATTTCCTTATACGATTCGAATTGTATCCGATATATTAGAATCTAATGGTTCATCTTCAATGGCTACTGTTTGTGCGGGTTCATTGTCGCTCATGGACGCCGGAGCCCCAATCAAAGAAGCTGTCGCAGGTATTGCTATGGGATTAATAAAAGAGGGCGAAAAATACGTGGTTTTGAGCGATATTCTTGGAGATGAAGATCACCTTGGTGATATGGATTTTAAAGTGGCTGGTACCAAATCCGGCATTACTGCTTTTCAAATGGACATCAAAATTGAAGGAATATCATTAGATATTTTAAAAGAAGCTCTTGACCAGGCAAAAGAAGGACGACTTCACATTTTGAATATAATGAACCAGACGATTGAAAAACCGCGTGCAGAACTTTCAGACTATGCGCCAAGAATTCTTTCTTTGAAAGTTGACAAAGAATTAATCGGTGCGATAATTGGCCCGGGGGGAAAAACCATTCGTGATATTATCGAAAGAACAGAATCTGCAATCGACATTAACGATGATGGTATTGTTACAATAGCTTCGGTGAATCCTGAAAACGGGAATAGAGCGAAACAAATAATTGAAGATATTATAAGACAACCTGAGATCGGAACAGTTTATAACGGCAAAGTAAAAAAGATCATGAATTTTGGTGCTTTTGTAGAAATATTACCTGGTAAAGAAGGTTTGCTTCATATTTCACAGATTGAGAACCGTCGCATCGACAAGGTAGAAGATGTTCTTAAAGTTGGTGATGAAGTAGAAGTTAAGCTGATGAAAATTGACGATCAAGGGAAACTTGATTTAAGCCGTAAAGTGCTTTTAAAACGCGATTAGCTAATATTCTTGAGACCGAAATTCAATAAATAAGGAATAGAATGCAGCAGTTAACGCCATTGTATCGTTGCCGTCTGGATAATTTTGTGATTGACGATTGTTCACTAAATTTTATTTATATTTTAAAATAAAGGCCTATCGCAAATTAGTACTGGACATTTGATAAATACATTTAACAAATACTTTTATGGAGGTGACTAATGTTAATAGGAATTCCCAAGGAAATTTTACCAGAAGAAAAAAGAGTTGCTGCAATACCAGAAACAGTGGAAAAATATGTAAAAATGGGATTTAAAGTTATCGTAGAATCTTCTGCTGGCAAAGGTATTTATTTCTCTGATGATGATTATAAAAGATCTGGTGCACAAATTATATCAGATGCAAAAGAATTGTTTGAAAAATCAGATATTATCCTTAAAGTAAAACAGCCCTATTTTAACGAAACTGAAGGCAAAAACGAAGCTGAAATGATTCGTAAAGACGGTATATTGATAACATTTCTACATCCAGCCACACCAAGCAATCATGAAATGATAAAAATATTGAGCGAGAGAAATATTACTTCATTTACGATGGATGGCATACTGCGTATATCACGTGCTCAAAAGATGGACGCTCTTACTTCCATGAGCACAGTTACTGGTTATAGATCCGTTCTTAGTGCTGCAAGTCAAATGAAAAAATTTGTTCCTATGATTGGTACTGCCATTGGTACTATCAAGCCAGCGAATTTTTTAAATATTGGAGCTGGTGTTGTTGGTTTGCAAGCGATAGCTACTGCTAAGAGACTTGGTGCTATTGTCAAAGCAGTGGACATTCGTGAAGAAGCTCGAAAAGAGGCAATGAGTCTTGGGGCTAAAGTAGTAGGTTTTGAGTTACCTGTGGAGTTGGCACATGGTGAGGGTGGTTACGCGAAAGCTTTATCACAAAAATGGATAGAAAAAGAAAGAGAAGGATTGAAGCCTGTTATCGAAGAAGCTGATGCTATTATTTTAAGCGCACTGGTACCTGGCGAGATCGCGCCGGTGATCATTACAGAACAAATGGTTATGATGATGAAGCCAGGTTCGGTAATTGTTGATGTGTCCATTGACCAGGGAGGTAATTGCGAGATAACTAAAGGTGGCAGTATTATTGAAAAACATGAAGTTACTATTTCCGGCGTTTCGAATATTCCTGGACGTATGGCAGTTCATTCAAGCTGGCTTTATGCTAACAATATGTATTACTATATGGAGAATCTGTTTAAAAACGGTATTGATTCTCTCGACCTGGAAGATGAATTAGTAAAACATTCTCTTGTTACCTATAACGGGGAAATTGTTTTCAAAGGTGCCTTAAAGGCAATGGGTAAACTCTAATTAATGAAAATTTTTAAGTAAGAAGGAAGGAATATGGTTGACTTAATAATAGCGTTGTCAGTATTAATTTTTTCTTTTATAATTGGATACGTACTAATATCACGTGTTCCTCCATTATTGCATACGCCATTGATGTCAATGACAAATGCAATTTCGGCAGTTAC
>Ga0075123_10001294_pt1 | contig 12691 bp, 15 predicted proteins | sample AntAceMetag02UKX_FD_69808 | JGI IMG/M metagenome (GOLD analysis project Ga0075123, IMG submission 69808) | Saline lake microbial communities from Ace Lake, Antarctica - Antarctic Ace Lake Metagenome 02UKX | ecosystem: Environmental > Aquatic > Non-marine Saline and Alkaline > Saline | place... | reverse complement strand
CGTATCCCTCAAACGTCCTTTATCAGTTTTTCGACCACCCCCACTACATGCTGCGCGGTGATACCGAATTTCTCATACAGAACAGATGCGGGCGCGCTGGCTCCAAATCCGTCCATGCCTATGACCGCGCCTCCCAGCCCCACATAGTGTTCCCATCCCAGTTTGATCCCCGCCTCCACCGCCACACGTACCTTCACCGATGAGGGGAGCACCTCCTCGCGGTACGTCTGCCGTTGTTCGTCAAATAATTCCCAGCATGGAAGCGAAACGACGCGGACCGGGATACCATTCTTTTCCGAGAGGCTTTTCCCGGCATCGAGGGCGACCTGCAATTCCGAACCGGTGCCTATCAGGATAACCTCCGGCGTATCCTTCGACGATTCCCATACGGTGTACCCACCCCTGTGGAGACCGTCAGCCGGGGCATACTGTGAACGATCAAGGACCGGGATGTCCTGGCGGGAAAAGACCAGCGCGGTTGGACCCTTGTCATTGAGCAGGGCACGGTGCCATGCCTCCACCGCCTCCGTAGCGTCTGACGGCCGAATGACTGTCAGTCCGGGCATGGCTCGCAGGCTCATCAGGTGCTCGACGGGCTGGTGCGTGGGGCCGTCTTCACCTACACCGATGCTGTCGTGGGTCAGGACGTAGACGACGTGGGCACCCATCAGGGCGGCAAGGCGTATCGATGGGCGCATGTAATCCGAAAAGATAAAGAAGGTGCCGACGAAGGGGATGATCCCTCTGTGGAGCGCCATGCCGGTTGCAATCGCCGTCATCGCATGCTCTCTGACGCCGAAGTGCACGTTCCGTCCATCGTAGCCCCACGCGTCCCCCACTGCCCCCTGGATATCCTTCGACCCCGTTCCGGCGGCCTGAAAATCGCCGAATCCCTTCAGCCAGGTCAGCGTCGAGGGATTCAGGTCGGCCGATCCCCCCATCAGCTCTGGAAGGACTGGCGCAAGGGCCTGGAGAACCACCTCGGACACCTTCCGGGTAGAGACCGGCTTGAGATCTCCGCTGAACGCAGGGAGGGCCGCCTCCCAATTCGGGGGAAAGTCCCCTTTCTGCACACGTTCAAACTCGGCGGCGGCCTCCGGACAGGCCTTCCGGTAGCGCTCAAGGGTAGATATCCACTCAGCCTCCTGCTGCCCTCCCCGCTCCCCCGCACTGCTCATATGATCTTTGACCTCTTCGGGAACAAAAAGTTCCGGCTTCGCCGGCCAGGAGAGGTTCTTCCTCGCGGCGGCCACCTCATCCTCCCCGAGCGGAGAACCGTGGCAGGAAGCGGTCCCCTGTTTGGCGGGAGATCCGTACCCGATGATCGTACGTACCGAAATGATCGAAGGGCGTGACGCCTCTTCCTTCGCGCGCGTGATCGCCCGGTCTATGGCCTCAACGTCGTTTCCGTCTTCGATCTGCTGTACATGCCAGCCAGACGATTCAAAACGTTTTCCCACATCCTCGGTGAAGGAAAGCCTCGTCTCACCGGCAAGCGATATCAGGTTGTCATCATACAGGACGATCAGTTTGCCGAGCTTCAGGTGCCCCGCCAGCGAGCAGGCCTCGTAGGATATCCCCTCCATCAAGTCGCCGTCCCCGGCGATGGCATAGGTATAGTGGTCCACGACCTTCGCATCGGCGGTGTTGTATACGGCGGCGAGATGGGCCTCCGCGATTGCCATGCCGACCGCGTCCCCTATCCCCTGGCCGAGCGGTCCGGTCGTGACCTCCACCCCCGGCGTCGCGCCGAACTCGGGGTGTCCCGGAGCCTTGCTTTCCCACGCGCGGAATGCCTTTATGTCATTGAGGGAAAGATCGTAGCCTGTCAGATGGAGGAGCGCATAGAGCAGCATGGAGCCATGCCCCGCGGAGAGGATAAAGCGGTCCCTGTCCACCCACCCCGGATGTGAGGGACTGTGTTTCAGGTGTCTCGTCCAGAGGGTATAGGCCATCGCGGCGCCCCCCATCGGAAGTCCCGGGTGTCCCGATTTCGCCCCCTGTATCGCGTCAACCGCGAGGAAACGGATCGTATTGATGGAAAGCTCCGCCAATTGTTTTGCGTCGTTATTACCCATGTTCTCTGTCAGCTCCTTGAAGAATATTTAGATGTACACGCCCAGGTCTTTGAAAACAGTGGAGATGTGCGCGCGAGAGTGCCCTGCTGTTGAGATACGAACGCCCGGCACAGGCATGGCGAAACCACCCCGTCTATCCGGGTTTTACTACTTGATTCCGTAGTAATTCTCAAGAAAAATGTAAGACGGACCAGGGACGAAGGTCACGGAAGGTCACGGAAGGTCACGGAAGGTCACGGAAGGTCACGGAAGGTCACGGAACTCGGCAACCATGACGGTGTGGTCGGACGGTTTCTCCGCACGCCTCGGACCAAGATCGATGGAGCAGTCGACGGAAAGATCAGCCAGGGGCCTTGTCGCAAGGATATGGTCGACCCGCCAACCCAGTCCCCTGTCCACCGCCGCGGGGACCCGGTAGTCGAAGAACGCGTACTGATCAGCTTCCCCCGGGTGATGTTTTCTGAAGACATCGGACAGTCCCCACGACATCATGGCGTCAAAGGCCTCCCACACCTCCGGCGTAAAATCGGCATGTCCCAGGAGTCGTTTGGGATCATGGACGTCGATCTCCTCGCGGGCGACGTTGAGATCACCGCAACAGACCAGCGGGTCATCCGGCGAATAGTGCCGCTCCAGAAAGGTGCGGAGGCGGGAAAACCAGTCCAGCTTGTACTGGAACTGGGGCAGTTCTACGCCTCGCCCCTGGGGCACATACAGATTCAGGACCGATATGCCGGAGAAGACCCCCCGTATCAGGCGGCTGGTGTCGAACGGTTCCGTATCCTCCAGACCGAACGTGACCTCATCGGCCTTCTCCAGCGACGCTATGGCCACGCCGTTATACCGTTTCTCCCCGCTGAAGACCACGTGGTAGCCGGACTGTTCAAACTCCGTCGCGGGAAATTTCGCATCCTCGACCTTCGTCTCCTGCATACACAGGACATCGGGACGATTCTCCCGAAGCCACGGGAGGACGATATGGAGACGGGACCGGATGGAATTCACGTTGTAGGTGGCAATCTTGAACATAGTCGTCATCCCTCTTTTTTATTTCCCTACCCGGGCATAAGGGTCTTCAGAATATCCTCTTTGCCGACAATGCCGACCAACCTGCCCTGATCGAGGACCGGCACCGTGTGTATGGTATGCTTTACCATCAGCGTAGCGATCTCTTCCAGCTCTGTTTCGGACTCAACCGTTATGGGATCGGAGGACATAACCTCAGCCACGGTGACCGCGGCCATCTTTTTCAGCGCCTTTTCAATATCCTTCTGGGAGGTCAGGGGAATCAGGCTGTCGAGGATGATGAAGTAGGAGGGCAGGGGCAGCTTTTTCTGCTGCGTGATCAAATCGTCCTGACAGATCATCCCCTCCAGGCGCCCCTCCTGATCCACGACCGGCAGGCCGTTGATGTGGTGTTCAAGCAGCAGCCGTGCGGCCTGGACAATCTCCGTCTCGGGATGGACCACGATTACCTTCTTTGTCATAATATCTTTTGCCTTGTACATTGTATCCCCCTCTCCATTACTTCATTGTACCTGTTAAGGGCCCTTTTTTTCGTCCGGATTATGAAACAGACCCATGACACCGGCGATTTTCTCCGATGATCCGACGGCAAAAAGTACATCACCCGCATGAAACGGCATATCCACGTCCGGACTGGACAAGACCTCAGTCCCCCTCCGCATGGCCAGCAAGGTGACACCGTATTTTTTCCTCAGCTCGATCTGGGCCAGCGATCTTCCGATGATCGGCGCCTTTTCTCCAATCCGTAGCGCACTGATCTCGATATCGGGGACCTGAATCTTCAGATCGGCAAACGATGCCGTCTCCCGGGCAAGAGACCGGAACATCTCGTACCCATCCGACCGCACCTCAGCGGCGAACTTCTCTATCGTATCCCGGGGAACGAGATATTTTGCCAGGACCCGGTTGAAGATCTCCACGGATGTCTCAAACTCCTCCGGAATAACCTCGTCGGCCCCCAAGTCGTACAGAGGGGCCATCTCCTGAACATAACGCGTCCGTACGATGAGATACACGTTCGGATTCAACCTCCGGGCAATTTCGGTGATTCCGCGGGTTGCCGCGGGATCGTTGATGGCGACCACGACGATCTTCGCATCCTGTATGTCCGCGTGTCGGAATACCGCCTCCTGAGTCGCGTCACCGTAACAGATCGGCTCTCCCTTCGCCTGTTCACTCCTCACCGTTTCGGGATTCATCTCGATAATCACATAGGGGATATCAGCAACCCCGGCCGCTCTCGCAACGTTTCTGCCGTTGACCCCGAACCCGACGATAATTACGTGGGCCTTCTTGCCCTCGGCCACCATCTCCGGGACGGGATACAACCCCGTTCTGAGCCGCCCCGGAACGGGCCCCCGCAACACGAAATCCGCCACGCGGGGGGCACCTCCTATGATGAAGGGCGTCGCTGCCATACTGAGGACGGAGAACGACAGGAACGTCTGATACCCGCCTCCGGAAAGCAGACCATACTCAATGCCGGTCTTGGACAGGATAAACGAAAATTCACCGATCTGGCTGAGGGCGAACCCGACCAGGATCGCGGCGCGCAGTGGCAGGCCCAGCAGTACGGCAGCCCCTCCGGCAATGACTGCCTTGAGGAGAAGAACCCCCCCGGTAATTAGGACGATCACCCCGAGATTTTGGAAGAGAAAACCGATATCCAGCAGCATGCCAATGGAAACGAAAAAGAAGCTCATAAAAACATCCCGGAAGGGGAGGATATTGCCGAGCGCCTGGTGGCTGTATTCGGATTCGGAAACAATCAGCCCCGCCAGAAACGCTCCGAGGGCGAGAGAAAGGCCGATGCTGGAGGTCAGCCACGCAACCGCAAAGCATATTACAACAATAGTCAGCAGGAAGAGTTCCCGGCTTCGCGTCCGGGTGATCTGATACAGGACTCGAGGCACGATCCATTTTGCACAGATGATAACCAGCGCGATGATCCCGATTCCCTTGGCGATGAGAACCAGGGAGATACCGGCCAGGTGTTCCGTTGCACCAGCCAGCAGAGGCGTAACCAGTATCATCGGCACAATGATGATATCCTGGAAGATCAGGATGCCGAGCGTGGTGCGCCCGTGAGGACTGTCAATTTCAGCCCTCTCCTGGGTGAGCTTCATGACGATGGCCGTGCTGCTGAGAGCCACCAGAAATCCCATAAAGATCGCCTCCCCGACGGGCTGCCCCATCTCCCTGGCCACAAAAAAGACGACCAGGAGGGTCAGCGACACCTGAAGCATGCCCCCGGCGATAACGGCCCTCTTGATCTGCAGCAGTCTGTTGAGTGAAAACTCGATCCCGATGGTAAAGAGCAGCAGGACCACACCGACTTCGGCGAGAAATTCAACCTCATGGACCGCCTTTACCAGCCCCAGCCCGTGAGGCCCCGCCAGTATCCCGGTCAGGAAAAACCCCACGATCGTCGGCACGCGGACCTGATGGCAGACGAAGGCCACAAAAACCGACAGTCCCAATATGATAATAACGTAATCCAGCAGTTGGCTTTCCATATCCCCGTATGCCCCTTACGCAACTACAAAACCCGAGTTTACAAATCAAATAAGAGATACCCTATCATTCCGGCTGGGGTTTTTCAAAAATATTGTATGTATCGGGCGGGATACCCTTGCGAGCCTCAGCCTCAGAACATTTTCAAAGGTCTTTCGAGATTCTACCGTATATTTTCAATGTCCGATAAGAACCAAGTATGATAGAATATATCTCTGAAGTGAAGAAGTCAGTTGCTACCGCATCATACCAGCACTGAGGGGAGGGATCACCATGATAGGGAGAAATATAGTCGTTATAGGGTCATGTGTTGCGGGGCTTCTTTTGGGGGGCATTACCACCGGAACATTCCCGAGAGACGCCACCGCCGCACCCCGCACAAAGACCGCCACCTTTGCGCTCGGCTGATTCTGGGGAGTAGATGCCCAATTTGGGAGCATCGAAGGCGTCACGCGGACCCGTGTCGGATACACGGGGGGAACAAAAAGAAATCCCACCTACCGCAATCTCGGGGACCATACCGAGGCGGTCTGGATCGAATTTGACCCGGGAAAGGTCCGCTACAGCGAACTGGCAGATCTCTTCTGGAGCAGTCACGATCCCGGAAGCAAGCCCGGATCACGGCAGTACATGGCCGCCGTTTTTTATCATACCGAAGATCAGAAGCGGTTGATCCTGGCGGCGCGAGACCGCTCTTTGTCGGATACAAAAGGGAAGATCTTCACGCAAATTCTCCCGGCCTCAGAATTCTACCCGGCGGAGGAGTACCATCAGAAGTACTCCCTGCAAAAAGAGCGAACCATGATGAAGGTGCTGAGCGAAGCATATCCTGACAGGCAGGCACTATTTGACTCTCCGGCTGCGGCGCGCCTGAACAGCTATTTTGCCCGCCACATCACGATTAAAGGACTCAGGGAAGCGCTGTCCAATCTCGATGATCTCCCTCCGGGGGCACGTGAAAAGCTCCTGGACAGTGTGTCGAGTCTTGAAAACTAGCTACAGCAATAATCGTGGAGTGGCAGGCTCAGTGACCTCGAAGCTCACAGGCTGAGAATTACCCTGCTCTTTCTGGCGAACAGGAGCCCGCTTTCAAACCGTGGCCTTTTTCCTTTTGACTTTCCCCTTTTTTTATCCTAGGGTACAATAAACTCGGTCGTAACGGGAACATACCGGATATCTACCCGATAGATCGGGATAAATCCCGTAACTGCTAAACCGTGGACAGTGGTGTCCATATAGAGGGGAGTTCGGCGAGAGCCACCAGTGAAAGGTAAGGAAGTATTATGGGAACACCAGAGGACCACTTGGGCAAGGTACGCATAATTTCAAGGCTGTACGAACTTATCAATTCCCTTAATGAAGAACAGCAGACATCTCTCATAAAACAGCTTTTCCAGGGTGAGCTGCCAAAGTATATTTTCAAGATGATTATCGACATGCCCGACGCTCAGCAGTTGATGATTATCGACCAATTGGAGGTGATGATAGAGGGAGAGCGCCTCTGGGATGAAGAAAATGTAAACGTTCTCGACATCGATACACGACGGGGAACAAGAACACCCTGCGTTATCCTGGTTGACTTTTCAACGGAAGACCTCTCCGCTCAGGAATTTATCCACGATATCAGTATCGACGGGGCCTTTATAAAGACCGACCACTCTCTCGTGCTGGGCCAGGAGGTTGCCCTTTCCTTCTCGGTTCCCAATTTCGAAAAATCATTTGATCTGGCGGGAAAAGTCGTGCGGTCCAACGGCGAGGGGATAGGGGTTCAGTTCACGAATCTGAGTAAAAAGCAACAAAGCATAATGAAATCCTTTATCAAAAGTATGGATAAGGCCTAACCCCACGCATTCCTTTCCATAAGACATCTTAAGACATCAATTATTCCAAGCGTTTGATCTGAAGGGAAACGCGCTTTTCCCCCTGCTGTGTCTCCTGACGACCCGTTTCCTCGAAACCGTAGTTTCGATGAAAGAGTCGGGATATCTCATTCTTGGGCCGGAGGTTGTATTCACACGCCATGAGCGACACGTTTTTCTCCCCGGCAAACACCTCAAGGTCCCTGTATAAGAGAGACGCAACCCCGTACCGCCGGCCATCGGGAACAACGACGATCCGATCGATATATACGAAGGACTCGAACCGCTTTTTGAACCAGAGAAAATTTAAGCTGTCATATTCGGCAGACGGATCAAAGGCGATTAAAAATCCCACGATGCGGTAAGCGGCCTCCGCCACACGAAAATATATGGCGCGCTCATAAAGATTCTCCAGGTTCCCGAGCGAAATCGATCCGACATGGGGGGTATTGGCCTGATTGAGCTCGAACAACTCCTGCAGCTCAGCGGTAGTGACATCGCGGATGTGAAGGTCTTTCATGGCTGATGATATAACGTGCTTTGAGGAATATATCAACGGGAGATGAGGTCTAATCTTCTTGACACACAGGTGCCCTCTTTTTATACCCAACCAGCTAAAAAGCGGTAAAGAACCGTGTCTCTGCCTGCAAAAAAACAGGCAAATGCTGATATCACGCTGTGAAGAACCCACAAAAAAACGAACCCAGGCACTAGACGCTATTCGGTCTGAGATGCCTGGCTTCGGGTAACGAGGGTCCTTACGACGCTCTACCGCATCGAATTGTAAGCATCGGAATTAATATGTCAAGGGTCCCTCGAAAAATTATTTGTACAATCTTTCGAGGGGTGGCTTTCTACATCGTGTACTTCGTGCCTGAGAAGAAAAACTGCGCGAGTATCCCCGCGATAGGCGGAAAGATGAAGGTTCAGGCAAGGCGGATGAGCGTGAACCTCCAACCCAGGATCCCCACCTCCATCGGAAGCCTGCTGACCGCCCACAAGGACCATCCCGTCAGGAACGCGACCATCGTTCCCGCGCCGGCGCCGGACTTCAGGAGTGCTGCCGCAATAGGCAGGTTGACATACCGCCGCCCGGATTATTGTAAGGATCTTGAAATAGCGCCGCCTTTTCGAGAGAAGCCCCGGATGTGTCGTCACCCCCGTTCGGGGCTTCACCTGTTTCCCCTGCGATACGACCTCAATCAGATGTCGGTTGTATACAACGTGGGTCGTTGTTCACGGGAGAATCGACAAATTTTGAAACCGGATACGTTCTGACCCTGGTAACGCGGCCCTGCTCCAAAATCATATTCAAGTTGTCATAGTCAGTAACCGCGGGATCGAGCCACGCTTCTATTGCCTCAGGCTTGAGAATAACCGGCATTCGATCATGGATTGGCCGTATCGATTCACTTGCCTCCGTAGTGATAATCGTGCAGGAGTGATAAAGGGATTCATCAGTCCCTTTCCATGTCTCCCAGAGCCCCGCAAAGCCGAACAAACTGTCGGTAGCCGGGGCGCAGTACCAGGGCTGCCGGTCTTTCCATTCATAGAAACCATCGGCCGGTATGAGGCAGCGCCTTTTCTTGAAGGCTCTTTTGAAGCTCGGTTTTTCCCGGAGTGTCTCGGCACGGGCATTGATAAGCCTGGAAACCCCTGACAGGTCCTTCGCCCACGGTGGTACAAGGCCCCAGTGCAGTTTCCCCAGGCGATTGTCTTTCAGCCGGATCATCGCATACACCTCATCGCCGGGGGCTATATTATAGCTGGCCTCCATCTCACCGGTTACGGTACCAACGCCGAAGACCTTTTTTATATTCCTGAGCGAGCTATATAGCGTAAATCGTCCACACATGGCTGTTATGACACCTTGGGTAGTTGGTCCCAGTTGGTTGTATAGGAAGGGGAACATCTCTGACGAACGGTCTTCCACTTCTGGTTCCTGGTGGACCCCGTGGCGGCATACCTGACCGAATTCGACCCAAATCTTTGGTTTATGCTGTCGAAGGCCCGCATGATCTCCTTTGACGTTTCTTTTTGTCCATAATCAAAGAGAGTCGTCTGGATGTGGCTATCGGAAGACAGATCCCTGAATATAACGCCGGCCTTCTTGTACCGGTACCCTTCCCGGTAGATCTCATCGAGACCGCTGTGCGCGTATCTTATGAGCTCTGAGGTGTCACTGGTTGAGAAAGGGAGCCGTATCGTCTTCATGTTAAAGTATCTCGATTCCCTGTGGTAGGGATTGGTCATAAGGAAGACCACCAGTATGTTCGCCTCACGGTGCGCCGCTCGCAGCTTCTCCGCCCCCCTGGATGTGTAGGCGGCTACCGCTTCGTTCACATCAGCCCTGTCTCCCAGGGGATGCTTGAATGACCGGGATACGGTGATCTCATTTTTGGGAGGGGGGCATTGTTCAAGGGGGTAACAGGACACTCCCCTGAGCTCCTGGAGGAGCCGAAGACCCGGTATTCCCATTTTCTTCTTTATGAGGCTGTCGGGGGCATTGCGAAGCTCCAGCGCGTTGTTGATGCCGACACTCCTGAGAAATGTGGCGTAGCTCCTTCCCACACCCCAGATATCTTCCACCTGCGTTATTGCAAGAGCCCTGTCCCGATACAAAGACTTGGTCAGATCCAGTACGCCCTGTGCCTTCTCAGACTTTTTTGCTATGCGGTTGGCGATCTTGGCAAGGGTCTTTGTTTCCGCGATACCGACGGAGACAGGGACGCCTGTCCATGTCCGTACCGTGGACCATATAGACCGCCCATAATCGGCCAGGTCGCCTCTCTTGAAACCGGACAGATCCAGGAAGGCTTCATCGATGGAATAGATTTCAACGTCGGGAGTAAATTCCGAGAGGGCTTCCATCACCCTCTGTGACATATCGCCGTACAGGGCATAATTGGACGAATAGACATGCACCCCGTGGGCCTTGATGACATCCTGTATCTTGAACACAGGGGCGCTCATCTGGATACCGATGGCCTTGGCCTCAAAAGATCGGGCTATGACGCACCCATCGTTATTGGAAAGCACCACGATGGCCTTTTAATTATTTCAGGAAAATTCATTCAGGTAATTTGCGCAACGGCGTTGCGTAAATCCCTCTGGAGATAAGCGACCCATTAACCGTAAGTATCTGAAAATAAACGAGAATGAGTGCGTTTTATTCTCGACATTAAAACTATGGTTTGGTACTGTTGTATTGAAGGGGAGGTAAAAGGGCGGGACAGAGCCAAGGTCAATGATCAAAACAAATCGCACTTTCAAAATTCCAGACGAAAAACTCAGCGGCCCAGATTTTTGAGTCGGGCTTAAAAAACGGAGTGAGACGGCTTCTGTTTTTCATCTAAAAATATAGGGGTAGCCAGAAGGAGGTCGAAAGAATCTGGGGGTAGTCCAGAGGCGAGTCGCTCCGAGGAAGGAAAAGCCTGATAACGAATTTATGATTTCATCGGGGGGCCGATAGCGGTATCGACCCTCTCATTGATTTCACAAATAAAAGGGCAAGGAGGAAAGTAATAATGAAACTGATGACCAAAGAAATAGAGAAGAAGGCACAGGCACAGTATTTGAAGGGAGCGTCTTTCGAGCAGATGATCGTAGCCAAGTTTTTTGATCCTGCTGGATCATGGACTTGGTACTTGATGAACCAAGATCCGAAGGACCCAGATTATTTGTGGGGAATCGTTGATGGGTTCGAAGTTGAGACGGGAAGCTTTAGCCTCTCAGAACTGGTGGCAACACGAGGGCCTCTCGGTTTGGGTATAGAACGTGATCTGAACTTTGTACCGATCAAGGCAAGTGATCTGTGGGAGAAACTGCAACAGTAGTTCTTAATTAAAAGAGAGGTGGGCAAGATGGAAACTTCAACAGTTGAATATCAATTTTCACACGGAAAGAGGCCGAGGGGTTTCGGGGCATGGTGGTTGAAGCTTACCGGAACAGATAATGAGGGCCGGTATACTGAGGAGTCCTACCAGATTACCGACGCGCTGGCAGCAGCAAAAACCCGCGCTGTCAAGCGAATGAAGGAAGAGGTTGGTGGTGTCAAGAAAGTGGTTCGGATAGAAGTTCTACCATAAAGTGAAAGGACAAGGAGAAAAGGTTATGTATTTAGAATGTTGTTGTGCTGATATTGATATCGGGCAATGGGAAAAACTCATGGATGGGGCAAAAAGAACAGACAAAAGAAAGCTGAACGCCCTTGTTAAAAGAGAGCTTCCGGAGCTTTATGACAGCCTGTTTTTAAACCTCTACAATCCATATGATTATTATCATACTGATACCCATTTGATTTTAGTACACTCAGCGATTGAATATTTTATAAGAAAATAACACCCTTAAGGGCAAGGAGAAATCAAATGAGAGCAAAAACAGATGAAGAGAGAATGGAACAAGAGACACCGGAAGCCGAGGCAATACTTCTGGCAAAGTTTGTGGATGAAGATGATGAATGCAGCATGGTGATTGTCAACACGATAACGGGTGAGTACGTTGAAAGTATTTCTAAGGGCAATGAGGAGTCCTCTGAAGGTCGGTTAATTTATCACCAGATGAAATATGGTAATCACTTCAAACTGGAACCTTATAACGTTTAACCTTCAACCCGCTCTTCTTTTATAAGGAGGTCGGGACTGAGTGTTAAAATAAAAGGGCGAGGAGAAACGATATGAAAACGATTAGAGTAAAAGAGAGACACAATATGAATAAGGTTATTACTTCCATCCCTACTTACCATCAAGCGATTCCGGTAGAGATGCTGGATTCCATTCTTAGGGAGAACGGGTATTTCATGGCAGATGAAGTTGAGATCACGAAACGGGCCGTGGAGTTTTTCCATGGAAAAGGAACAGTCCATGAGGCTGGGCTGGAAACTGGAACCGGGAACGTTTACATGCTCGGTACAGGGCATGCCTTATGGGAAGGGTACATGGAAACTAGCCCATGAAGGGGTCGGTTCCGTTGAGCGTGGCCATACGGCGTTAAACGGTTTAACTGGTGGTCTGGGGCCTGCTCCCCCGATTCAAGGGCAAATGGGCGGCTTAGACGTGGCTCAGCGCCATTCCACAGCGATTACCTTGATATGTACTGAGTGTGGACATGAGACAAACTAAAATCGGGCGGCTATCTTAAACGCGAACCCGGAAACAGAATAGGGAGGGTATATATACCGTGACTACTCAAATACCAAAACTCGGAGAGACCCCG
>Ga0075123_10001292_pt1 | contig 12693 bp, 13 predicted proteins | sample AntAceMetag02UKX_FD_69808 | JGI IMG/M metagenome (GOLD analysis project Ga0075123, IMG submission 69808) | Saline lake microbial communities from Ace Lake, Antarctica - Antarctic Ace Lake Metagenome 02UKX | ecosystem: Environmental > Aquatic > Non-marine Saline and Alkaline > Saline | place... | reverse complement strand
AACTGGCGATTTTTACGTCAATGGATCTAAAGTCGAAATACATGCACCAAAAGATGCACGCAGCGCTGGTATTGCATATACGCCAGCAGACCGACAAGAAAAAGCACTCCTTATTACTCATTCGGTTAAGAATAACCTAACCCTTGTGACTTTAAGGCAATTCATCAAAGGGCTGTTCATAAATTTACGTAAAGAGAGAGAAACAGCCAGTGAATGGGTTTCTCGTTACAATATTAAAATAAAAACCTTAAACGAACCCGTTATAACAGTTTCAGGCGGGAATCAACAAAAAATTGTCCTTGCTAGATGGTTAGCATCCAATCCAAAAATCTTTCTTTTGAATGATCCAACAAAAGGTATTGATGTTGGCGCAAAAGTAGAAATATATAAATCAATCGAAGATCTCTGTAATCTGGGTTGTGGGGTTATCTATGTGGCCGCAGAGTTACCGGAATTATTAGGAATAGCCGACCGTGTTTATGTCATTCATGAGGGAGCTATGGCAGGGGAATATGCCGGTGATGAAATTACTCAGAAAAATATTGTAACAAGTGCTATAGGAGAGAAAAATTATGGTAACAACAACTAAACAAAATTCTTCAATTGGAAGCAAAATAATAAACTTTTTTAAATCCGTTTTTGGATCATACGGAAGTGTGTTGATTGCGATTATTGCATTATCTATTGTTTGGTCTTTTGCGTCCCCATACTTTTTGACAATTGCAAATATAAAAAACATAGGCGTCTATATGTCAGCAGCAGGTATTATTGCAGCTGGAATAACCGTCTCTATGTTACTTGGTGGGCTAGACCTTTCTCAGATGGCCATCATGGCTTTAAGTGGAATTGTTGTCGGTGTTGCTTTTAAAGCAGGTGTAACCGGACCTATACTATTGGTAATCGCGATTGGAGTTGGTTTATTGTCTGGCGTTATTAATGGTGCGATCATGAACTACTTACACCTGTCTCCCATCATTACAACGCTGGGTACATCGCTAATTTTCCGTTCAATAGCCTATATTGTGTCACAGGGAAATATGACCGTGGTAAAAGATGATTTTCTCGTTTGGATTGGTCGTGGCAAGATATTAGGTATTCCCGTAACTTTGTGCTTCATGGTAGTTGTTTATATCATTGTCGGTATAGTTTTGAAATATACTCAATTCGGTCGCAATGTAATTTCAGTTGGTGGCAATGCCGAAGCAAGCTATCTTTCAGGGATTAACGTGAAGAAGACTCGGGCTATTGCATTCATGGTATCCGGTAGCTGTGCTGGTCTCTCTACATTACTTTTCATCTCTCAAGGTTATGTTGCAATGCCTAATGCTGGCTCTGGTGCTGATTTGGATGCTATTGCTTCGGTCATCATTGGCGGCCTCTCTGTGGGTGGTGGCAGAGGTTCAATCATTGGCACTTTCTTGGGGATGTTGTTTTTCTCATTACTAGCAAATGGTATGAGTCTTTTAAGTATGAATAGCTATGCTCAATTAGCAGTTAAAGGTTCATTATTAATAATTGCTGTATATATTGATATTTTACGGAGGAGTAAAAAATAAATTCAATATAGAGATATTCAGATTAATTCATTCACCAGAATTTCATAAAGGAGGAAACGGTAGATCTATCAGACCGTAATAATCGTGAATACTAATAAAAAAGCAAGTGAAATGAATACTAAAGAGCTTGCCGCTTACATAGATCAATCAGTCTTAAAACCAGAATTTACCGAGATGGAGATTCGGAAATATATTCAGGAAGGAATTGATTATGGTTGCAAGACAGTTTGTATAAATCCTTCTTCACTTGATATTGCAAGAGAAATGACAAAAGGTGAGGAAACAAAAATTTGTATTGTTTGTGATTTCCCTTTTGGACTTTCAACAACTGCTTCCCGTATTGCCCAAGCCAAGGAAATTTGTCATAAAGGAGACGTTGCTGAATTGGATATCGTTGCTAACTACGGATGGATCCTTTCGGGCAAATGGTCGGAAGTAGAGGCTGATCTCAGACAAATTGTCGATCTTTGTCATAGTTATAAGACTGCTGTTAAGGCCATCTTCGAAGTAGATGCACTATCAATTGACCAGGTTAAAAAAGCAACAAATGTCGCAATTAAAGCTGGTATTGACTTTGTTAAGACTTCAACAGGTTTTTTTACAGGTGAGAAAAGAGAAGGTGCCACAATTGAAGTACTATCTGCAATGATGGAAGCGGCAAACGGGCGTTGTAAAGTCAAAGGTGCTGGTGGAATCCGCACCCAAGAATATTTCTTCAAACTTATAGATATGGGTATTGATCGAATGGGTATTGGTTATCGTTCAACCCCCGTGGTTTTAGGTTTAGAAAATTAGTATATGTTATTTTGACCTCATTGAAAATTAAGTTGCATAATTTATATACTATCAAATCTAAAATTATCTTGATTAAATAGAGTAATAAAGGAGATTAAAGTAATGAACAACAGTAATGATTTTCGGGTGGGTTTTCAACCTTTTCAATTGAAGCCTCCGGCGGATACCCCAAAGGGGTTGCAGCAATATAAATGGACTCTTGAGAAATGTGAGAAAATGGGCGCGCGGGCAATATCCTTAACACCCAACTTTTACCCTACTTCTCCTACCAAAAGCACATTGACTGAAATGGCTGATATGGCTAAAGAAAAAGACGTCACGTTGATTCTTTATCCTTTCGCGGTTTGGGGTCTTGCGGGGCTCCCTTTGATGGTGGATGGATGGGGACGGCTTGGGTTTGCAGTTGGTGCATCCAAACCAGGTGATATACCGAATGCAAAATTGGCACGGTCTGCTGTTGAAACCGATATTAAAATGGCTGAAATATTGGGGAGTGAATATTTTTGCTCAGGTTATGGTCATCTTAATATTGCAACAAGTCGTTATAACAAGGAATTCCCATTCTCTGAGCAGAAAAAATTCATTGTAGCAAATTTAAAGGAAATGGCGAAGATGCTGGAGGGTACAAATATTACTTTCGCTTATGAGAACCACTGTGATTTTATAGGCAAAGAAATCGCCTCGATTCTTGAGGAAGTGGGTTCCCCACACGTTATGTCTCTCTATGATTTTGGAAATGCTGCAGTAGTTTGTGCAGATCCGAATGAAGATATTGAATATTTAGCACCTTATACTGTGGCAGCACATTTCAAGGACTTTAAAGTAATCATGAATCCTCATCGGACCGAAGAGTGTCATGATATGCCAATGGTCTTTACAGGTTGTTATCTGGGTGAGGGTTTTATTGATTTTGAAAGAATCTTGCAAGCGATCATTGAAAAATCACCAAAGCCCAAGGGAATGCCATTATTAGCAGAACCAGCGTTCCAATTGCCAATAAATGATGAGGAAAAGAATGATAGGGATGAATTTCATCGAAAGGTAACCAGTCAATACGTCAGCAAGATGCTGGAAATTGTTCAAAAGTTCTAATAACAAACCACGAATGGAGGAATAATGAAACAAAATAATGCTCTTGGTTTAGGAGTAATTGGTTCGGGTGTGATAGCTAATCAGGCTGTTTTTGAGCACCTGATTTCATTTGATGTGGAAGATCGGGTTTATTTAGCGGCTGTCTGTGATCCCGTACCGGGTAGAGCGCAGGAAGCAGCAGAAAAGTATGGGATTAAAAGCTTTTATTTAACTGAAGATGAACTTCTTGATGATCCGAATGTTGATATTGTTTCAGTCTGTTCACCTATTTTATTACATTATGAACATGGACTAAAAGCAATACGAGCGGGAAAGAGTGTTCATTTTAATAAGACCATGTGCTTGACAACTGAAGAAGCAAATTCTTTAATAGATGAGGCGGAGAAAAAAGGTGTTAAGATCGTCGCTTCGCCAGGTATGATGCTTTGGCCGCCAAATCGAAAAATCCGAAAGGCAATGCTCAATAATGAATTTGGTAGGGTTACATGGGCAATGGCTGGAGTAAAAGGTGTACTGTTTTATCATCTACGAGAAGAATCTCGTAAGGATGATGGAGCATCAGGGAAAATTGTTCCCACATGGTATTATAAGAAACCATCTGGCGGTCCACAATATGACAGTGCTGCTTATGCATTACATTCTATGACAGGTGTTCTTGGCCCAGCAAAAAGAGTTTCATGTATGTCCGGCCAGATTATGAAGCAGTTTGAATTTGGCGATCAAATAATCGATAGCGAAGTTGATGACAACATTATGATGTTGTTGGATTTCGGGAATGCCATCTTCGGGTTTATTTATTCAGCACTTCAAGGCGAGCCCTTTAAAGGTTTTACACCTTCAGTATTTGGAACGGAAGGCTCAGTGTCAAATGGAAAACTTAATGGGGAACCATTACTCGGATCACCAGCTGAGGCAATAATGCTTCCGAATATGAACATGTTGCATATTGCTCTCCCTCAGCCACACGTTTGGGCTGATCTTATGCAGTTGGTTGATTGGGTCAGAGAGGATAAGAAATCTATTGCTACTGCTGAGCATGCCAGACATGTTATTGAAATAATTGAAGCAGGTTGGGAATCTGCATCCACTGGAAAGGTTGTAGAATTAAAAACAAGTTTTAATACTGTCCCATTAGAAGAACTATAAACCATGTCTATGGCGTCAGTGCAAAATAACTGTTGGTGTAACATATTTTCTGTAAATTCATGAACCTTAACAAAATGGTGAGTCAGAGGTATCCTAAACAGGTCATCACACCAGAATAGGAGACTGAATGACTCACCAAAATGAATATACCTTTGCAAGTGAGCTGGCGGAAAAGGGATTAGAAGCTGTGCCGGAATTGTTGCGAGTACTGATAAACAATGCGATGCAGGTGGAAAGGTCAAAATATCTGCAAGCAGAAAAGTATGAACGTACTGAAGAGCGCAAAGGTCATGGTAATGGCTATAAACCCAAAACTGTGAAGACTCGCATCGGCGAGATCACCTTTGCCGTGCCGCAGGTCCGTGAGGGAGGTTTCTACCCCTCGGCATTAGAAAAGGGTTTGCGAAGTGAACGTGCGTTGGTCTCCACGCTGGCAGAAGGGTTCACGGCCTTCGATTTTCCTCTTGAACACCCGAAGAATCTATTCGAACCACCAACAGCCTGGAGAGGATCAATAAAGAGATCCGCAGGCGCACGAGAGTCGTTGGTGCTTTCCCAAACGAGGCTTCATGCCTCAGGTTGGTCTCTGCTCTCTTGATGGAAATCAGTGAAGAATGGCAGATCGGAAAACGATATTGTGTTGGCAAGTCGTTGAATTGTTAAAGAACGATGGGTATTTCTAGCTCGAATTTACAGAAAAAAGGTTGCGTAATCAAATAACTAAATATGGCCAACCGATTATTTAAATGTAATTGCATATCCTTATTAGGAGGATGAGGGCTTGAAAATAATACAAGTAGGAAGCGGTGGGTGGGCAAGCGGTTGGTTATCACATATTTATTCAGATAATGAATGTGAATTGACTGCGCTTGTTAGCAGGGGAGGTCAAAACTTAGATATTGCTAAGGAAAAATGGAATATTCCCTCCAGTCTTTGCTTTACGGATTACGATGAGGCACTGAAGGAAGATTGTGATGTTGTCATAATTGCGACTCCCCATCTTTTACATATTCCATTTGCCCGAAAGGCAGTAGAGGCAGGGAAAAATGTAATTGTAGAAAAACCTCTCACTGATGATATTAATGTGGCAAAAGCATTTGCGAAATTTCTTAAAGGCCATAAAAATAAAGTATGGGTAAGTCAGAATTTTCGATTTCGCAAACCATTATGGCAGATGAAAGCCTCTTTTGGTAAGAATTGGATTGGGGAACCTGCCTGGGCAAATGTAAGACTTCGTTCAGGTGTCTCCCACAAGAAATACACGAAGAAAACAAGTTGGCAACGAAAGGATTGGCGTCTCAATCAAACAAACATGCTTTTTTTTGAATTGGCTATTCACCAATTCGACATGATGCGCTTTCTAGTAGATTCAGACGTAAAAACAGTTTTTGCAAGAGGGTGGAATCCTGATTGGAGTGATATTGATGGTGTCCAAGCAGCAGATATATTCTTAGAATTTAACTCAGGTTTCAAAGTGAATTTCTCTGCATCAGGCAAATCAATTGGTTTTCAAACCGGATATCAGGGTAATTGGTTACTTCAGACAAATCTGGGTTGTGTTAGATGGGAAAATGGTGGAGAGAATATATTTGAACCATCTGTTGATTCAAAAGCTATATTGTGTGAGGAGTTCTTCTTCCCAGGACATGACCGTATTGGCGTACTCAATGAAATTAAACGACAACTCAAAGGAGAATCTGGAGCAGTTCCTGATATTAATGACAATATAAAGAGTTTAGCTATCAGTTATGCAGCTTTACGATCCATTCAGGAAAACAGATCTATTTCCTTGTCGGAAATTTTAGAATAATTAATTGAGGGAGAATATGTCCAAAGACAAGATTAAAATTGCAATTATTGGAGCCGGAACTGCTGCTTATAAACACCATATCCCGGCATTCCTGAATTGTGATGACGCTGAAGTCTTAGCTGTATGTGACCTTAACAAGGAACGTGCAGATAAATTAGCAGAGCAATTTAAGATTCCGAAGGTCTTTTATGATGTTGGGGATCTTCTAACAGATACAAGTATTGATGCCGTCAGTATATGTACGGGAAATCATACCCACCATGATATAACCATTGAAAGTGCCAAGGCTGGTAAACATATCCTTTGTGAAAAGCCGATGGCCATAAATGTTGAACAAGCAGTAGAAATGAAAAATGCTGTTGAACAACACGGCGTGACCTTTATGATGGGATTTGTTAATAGATTCCGTATTGAAAGCAGGATAATTCGAGAATATTCTGAGAAAGATACCTTTGGAGAAATTTATTATGCAAGATGTGGCTGGTTAAGGAGAAGAGGATCGCCCAGTGGTTGGTTTACTGATTCAAAAAAGTCAGGTGGTGGTCCCGTTATTGATATAGGAGTACACGTTATTGATTTGACCTGGTATCTTATGGGAAGACCAAAGCCAATTGCAGTTAGTGGGGTCGTGCATAAACGGATCGGTCAATATGAGACTAAAGGAACACAGCGTTGGGAAGCTGGTGAAAAGACTGATTCATCATTTTCAACCGAGGACTCCGCTAATGCTTTGATACGATTTGAAAACGATGTTTCATTAAGTGTGGATGTCAGCTGGGCGATCAATGGTAAAGAAGAAGATATGTATTCGAAATTGTACGGAACAAAAGGGGGGGCAAGTTTTAATCCATTGGAAATATATCGGGAAGAAAACAATTATCTAACTGACACAATTCCAATAATAAAAGAAGGATCAGGTTGGCAGTCAGCATTTGAATATGAGATCAATCACTTTGTTGAATGTATAAAAAAACATAAAACTCCAATTTCATCAATGGAGGATGGGTTAACTATTCAAAAAATGCTCAATGGCATATATGATTCCGCTGCAAGGGGCCGTGAAATTGATCTAACATGATACGGCTAGAATAATATTTCATAGAGAAAGGCGATTTTGATGGGAAGTATTCAATTCCCCGATAAATTTATCTGGGGAGTATCTGCTTCCGCGTACCAAATTGAAGGAGCTTGGGCAGAAGATGGTAAAGGTGAGAGTATCTGGGATCGCTTTTGTCATATTCCTGGTAATGTAGCCAATGGAGACACTGGAGATGTTGCCTGTGATCATTATCACCGACATAAAGACGATATTGCCGTTATGCGGGAAATGGGAATTCGTTTCTATAGGTTATCGATTTCATGGCCGAGGATACAACCTTCTGGAAAAGGGAAAATCAATCGTAAAGGGGTTAAATTCTATAGTGATTTGATAAATTGCTTGCTTGAGAATGATATCCAACCATTTGTAGTTTTATATCATTGGGATCTTCCTCAAGCACTGCAAAATCAAGGTGGCTGGGCAAACAGAAAAACAGCAGAATATTTTAGGGAATATGCCAGAATTGTTTTTTCAGAATTTCGGGATCGTGTTAAGTTTTGGGCTACTATTCTGGAACCACAAGTAATTGCATTTAATGGTAATTGGATGGGTGATATGGCACCTGGTATTAGGGATTTCTCGACTGCGCTTGAGGTTTCCCATAATCTTATGCGTGGTCACGGTCTTGCTGTTCGTGAATTCAGGAAGATGGGTCTCGATGGAAAGATCGGTATTATTAATTATCATCCTAAGGCATACCCTGCAAGTGATTCAAGAGAGGATCACGCTGCCACTTCCCGTTATGATGGAGCCTGGTGTCGATGGTATCTAGATGCAATTTGCCATGCTCATTATCCAGAGGATATGACAGAATGGTATCAATCTAAGGGGGTCGTGTTACCCAGTATCCTCGAAGACGATATGGATTTGATTTCTACTCCAATCGATTATATGGGGATTAATTATTATTCAAGTAAATGGTTGAAAGAAAGCAAAGACTTTTGGCCTCTAATGGTTGAAAATGTCAGAGCGCCAGTTGAAAAGTTTACTATGATGGACTGGGCAATATATCCCTCAGGTTTTTATGATACATTGGTGCGCGTTTCAAAAAACTATAAAAATGAAATATTTGTTATGGAGAATGGTGGAGCTTTCAACGATATTGTTTCGGAAGACGGTGTAGTCAATGATGTTGACCGGATTCAATTTTTGCAATCACATATTACAGCTATGCATCAAGCAATCAATGATGGGGCAGATGTGAAGGGTTATTTTATATGGTCCATACTCGATAATTTTGAGTGGGCTTATGGTTATAAAATGCGGTTTGGCTTAGTATATGTGGATTATAAGACCCAGAAACGACTTATAAAAAGAAGCGGTTATTGGTATCGAGATGTGATTAATAGGAACGGAATAAATACTTAATTTAATTAGGATTTTTTTTATATAAGATTTTCGAGAAAATGTTAAGATGAACATTTTTCAAATAAACTTAGCAACGACATCATTAGAATAGCTTATATTAATGAAAGGAAATTTCTGTGGAGATGAGTTTACCTGTTATCTCAACACGCGGTTTTACAGCTGATGTATATCAATACAATGAAGAATATGTCATTAAAGTTTTCAGGGATGATGTCAAGGATGAGATATTTGAGCGGGAATGTTTTTGTACTGAAGCTGTGCAAGGATTGGGACTTGGTGTCCCCAAGTATGTTGGTCACTCAAAGTATAAAGGAAAAAGGGCGATTTTACTCGAATATATTGATGGAAAGGGAATGATTGATGACATATTTAATCCAAATGTTGATTTAGGAAAATTTGCCCGTCAATTAGCAGAATTGCAATATAGTATCCATGTTTGTAGTGGAGGAAAACTGGAAAAGTCTAAGGAGCGATTCGCAAGACAACTGACACTATCAAAACCAGTCATCAGTGATTTTTATTATAAAAAACTAATGAAATTGTTAGCTGAACAGCCAGATGGTGATAGATTATGCCACAATGACTTTCATTTTCTTAATGTCATAATTAGAAATGATAATCCTATTATTATTGATTGGAGTGATGCTACTTGCGGGGATCCTTACTCTTGTGTGGCTCGTACTCTTACAATGTTTGAGGCAGGTTCGGGGATGACCGATGATTTATCAGAAGAAAAGAAGCAAGCGATATTATATTTATCGAAAATCATTCCTCAACTGGCTACGCATTTTCGAAGAGAATATGCCAGGTTAGCTGGAATTACTACTGATGAATTGCGGAGGAGAACAGATGCATGGAATGTTATTGTTATCGCTTCTCGTCAGTATTTTGATTGGGAGGTAAATAAACCAATCATGATGGGTCACATAAGAAGGTATTTCGACGCGGAATAACAAACTACATACCGATAAAAAATTTAGCAGGGAATATGGCATTTCTTGTGAAGTGGTGTAAAAATTTTGGGTAAACAAATTTCGTTTACATGCATGAATCTTGACAAAACAATTCAACACTTTAAGAAGATGACTAGGTAGTGTCTTGTCAAGTGGTGTAAATTGAATTTTGTGCTTCCAGATCTAACAACTCATTGACAAGATTGAAATCTCTTCCTGATGGCTCTTCAAACTCAGGTTTGAGGAGCTTTTGAATGCCATCTTCAGCCATGTATCGGCGGCTGCCACGCCAATTCTCGTCCATATCCATCAAGAGTGTTCCAACCAATCTGAAAACTGATTCTCGATCTGGAAAAACTCCCACAACACGGGTGCGGCGTCGGATTTCACGGTTTAGCCGTTCAAGCGGATTAACGGAGTGAATGGAACGGTGGTGTTCTTTCGGAAACGTCTTGTAAGCCAGGATGTCATCTTCTGCTTCTAAAAGCATTTGAGCGATTTTGGGCCACCGTGATTGCATCAGTTCAGCTAAGTATTTCAAATATACCTTGGATGATTGTTGGTCAGGTTGTTCAAAGATCAATTTGATGGCCTCAGCAACTTGTTTCTTGTCTTTGTGTGAAACCTGGGCTAATACATTCCGCATAAAATGCACCGTGCACCGCTGCCAGATAGTACCTGAAAGTGCCCGGGCAATGACCGCCTTCAAACCACTATGAGCATCACTGATCACCAGCATGGTTTCTTTCAGACCTCTTTGTTTGAGAGAACGGAAAAAATCAAGCCATCGCGAAGCATGCCTTCGGCAATGCCTCTGATTCTCCTGCACCCAGGTCAAAACCTAAAATATGCCGCTCTCCGTGCGCATCAACCCCGATCCCGATCCCTAACGAGAGTTTCACCACGCGATGGTTCTCTCTGACATTCAGGACAACCGCATCCAGCCACATGTAGGGGTACTTATCCTGCAATGGCCGTTCTCGAAATTGAGCCACCATTTCATCCAGCTCTTTACAAATCCGAGATACCTTACTCTCCCTGGCGCCGCCCGACCAGGGCAGGTGTATCAATTCCTTGCACAGACCCAGTGCTTTGGCTAATTCGTCCATCCTGCGAGTGCTCACGCCCTGGATATAGGCTTCCTGGACAACGGCCAGTAATGCTTCCTCGGATCGCTTGCGAGGCGCCAATAGGCTGGGAAGATAGCTTCCTTTCCGCAGCTTGGGAATCTTGAGATCCAGCTCTCCTACCCGAGTTTCCAAACTGCGTTCTCTCGCTCAATTTCGGTACGTTTGCCTTTCCGGTGTTCTTTCATATCGCTCTGCTCCTATTACCTCCTCTGCTTCTGCATCAATTAGTTTTTGACAAAGAAATTCAGCTGCTTCTCGTAAATAATCGATATCTTCAGTCAAATCCTCCTTGCGCAGATAGTCAATAAATGCCATAATTGTGTCAGTCATCTTTGTGCCTCCTTTGTTTTGGTTTTGTCAACCTTTATGGAAGCACAAGATGACTATTTCGTCAAGAATTTACACCACTATATGAGACTTTACCTATATTTATAATAGCATTAATGTTTGGAATGGTAAGGATAAAATACCAATAAATATTCACCCCCAAGACAAAAGCTTTGGGGGGTATCTGAATTATCCTTAAAAACATATGGTTGGATATTAGTAGTGGTATAATAAGTCGATTTTCGTGATTTTTCTGCCTGGGTGCAAGATGTTTTGCTCAAGCCCGGGACAATGTCTTGTTCAGGAGGTAAAAGTGACTGTTCATTTATATCTGTCCTTGGTACCTGAGGCGCTGATTGCTTCAATGCTGTCCCCCGAAGAATTTGGCAATTATTACGCAGTTGGTACGAAGAAGAAGTCAAGCGGCCAAGCGATTTTCTTTGAGGTTGATCCGGATTTTCGTTCTAAGTTCTTAAGGATTGAAGAGGGTATTTCACGATGTGTCCCGCATGATGATGGCACACCAAAGGCTTCCATTTATATCAGCGTTTATCGTGTCTTGGAGCACATTGATATTTCCGCTTTGAAGCAACTCTTCCTGGTGACTAAGGATGGCCGGACACTTGGCTTAGATCCAAGCGATACGATCCCCTCATTGGATGATGGTCTTCATCTTTATAAAGAAATCAGCCCAGTCTCACCCTTGATCGCCAGCAGGCTCAATCCTGTGGAGTTTTATGGTCTTATCGTAAAGAATCCTACATCTCTGGTTACATTACCAGCGATTGTCTTTGCTGAGCTTCGCTTGGATGAATTGGCTGAGGATCCTGAGATGGGAGAGGTGGGTGATTTGCCATATAAGAATATGGATCACCTGCGTGAGGTATTGAAAGACTTGAAAACGAAACACGTGGCTACAAAAATGGTGGATCGGATCAGTCCAGCCACTTTCTCGTACCGGACGGTGAAAAATGGATTCTATATCGGCAATGAATCTACCCTTATCTCTTTCCCGATGCCAACGAAGAATGAATTACGTGAAAATAATTATCGTTGGTGGCGTTCAGCAAATATGTAGAAATCATAACAGCCAGCAGAAACCCTGTTCCCAGGGATGATTAGCTGGACTAAATAATTCAGGAGTATATTATGGAACAATTATGGTTGTATATCAGTATCGCAGCAAGTTTCCTCTCAATTGGCGTGGCACTCTATTTATATTTCTGGGTGCGGAAGCAAGACCCAGGCACAGAGAAAGCTCAGGAAGTTGCTTCTTGGATTCGTGAAGGGGCTCAGACTTATTTAAAGCGGCTCTATCTTGCTTTAACCGTTGTTGCGGTAATTTTAGGCATTGTGATCGCTGTTATATTCAGCTTTGACCTGGAACAATTAGCAGCAGGTCAAGCGAGCTTCACGC
>Ga0075123_10001287_pt1 | contig 12736 bp, 14 predicted proteins | sample AntAceMetag02UKX_FD_69808 | JGI IMG/M metagenome (GOLD analysis project Ga0075123, IMG submission 69808) | Saline lake microbial communities from Ace Lake, Antarctica - Antarctic Ace Lake Metagenome 02UKX | ecosystem: Environmental > Aquatic > Non-marine Saline and Alkaline > Saline | place... | reverse complement strand
AACGCATATTTAATGAAAATAGAAATAGATTTCACGAAATCCCTTTTTTGACACAACCAGAAATATTTATTATTTGGTTTGGTTTGGATAAGTTTTCTTTTTCTATAGATGATAATTGGATTAATGATTTTGATATTTGTGAGTTAAAGCAAATAAAAACACTTTGGGGAAGAGTAATTGATTAATATGATAGATTACACAAATTGTAACATTAAACAGGTTTCAGTTCATAATATTGGAAATAAAACAAATGGTGAAGGACTTCATTTATCAAGAACTATGCTTGACATTTCAGATACAAGATTAAGAGAGTTGCTTATTAAGTTTTTTCTTAAATCATTTAAGGATGTAGAATTCTATAACTTTTCATTCTCAAATGATGATTTCAAATTAAATCCAATTTTTAATTTTGCGTCAAATATTTTTTATGATTCAAATTCTTTTCATTTGAATTCTGTTAATATAGCGAAACATTTATTTGAAACTTCAATTCATCCTAATATTAAATCAGGTGATTTATTTATAACTAAGTTCTCTGACATTCAGATTGATGAAGAGCTGTTAGAGGTTATTGGAATTTTTAAATCTGAAAACAGACAACCTTTTTTGAAACTAAATAGCGAAACTGAAGATTTCGTTCTTAAATATGATGATGGAATTAATATTGATAAGTTAGATAAGGGTTGTTTGATTTTTAATATATCAAAAACAGATGGTTTTAAAGTTTGTATCGTTGATAAATCAAATAAATCTTTTGAAGCACAATACTGGAAAGATATTTTCCTTCAATTACAGTCCTGTAATGACAATTTCCACAATACAAAAGAGTTATTAAATATTACAAAAAGTTATATTTCGAAACAAGTTTCTGAGGATTTTGATATTAGCAAAACAGATAAAATTGATTTACTAAATCGTTCTTTAGTGTATTTTGAAAATCATGATTCATATAATAGAGAAGAATTTGAGACGAAAGTATTCCAAAACAAAAATATGCTTGAGTCATTTCAAAATTATAACAACGCTTATAAAACTAAAAACAAGATTTACATAGATGATGATTTTGAAATATCATCTCAAGCTGTAAGAAAACAAGCAAGAGCATTTAAAAGTGTTCTGAAACTTGATAAGAACTTTCATATATATATTCATGGAAACAAAGATTTAATTGAACAAGGTGTAGAAAGTGATGGAAGAAAATATTATAAGATTTATTATGATAAAGAACAATAAAACCACAATATTGACTATTAATAACGAAAAAAGAAAATGAAAAATCTAATTAATTTCAAAATGGCAGGGATATTAACAATAACAATTATTGTATATTGATTATCTTTCAAATACTGGTTTATTTACTCTTTTGGACTATACTGCCTTTTAAGCTACTGACTTAATCCGTCTAACCCCGGGAATAAAACACGTTCTGTAACCTTAACCTTGCAAGGGTTTCTCTCAAAACTTCTTTCAAATTAATCCTTTTAAGGTTTCTATCATCTAGTTTTAATTAAATCAAAACCCTTAAATTACTAATAGTAGGTTTTCCTGAAAAAAGTGATTGAAGGGTTTTTTAGCTTAATCCTTTCAAGGTATCTTTCATTTTTCTTGTTCCACAATCCAACCTTGGAATTGCTAACTTCAGAGATTACCCGAAAGAAGCGATTCCAAGGTTACTCCATGAATTCCTTTTCAACTTTTCAAACCCTAAAATTGCTAATTGAATGTTTCACTGATAGAAGCGATTGTAGGGTTTCCTTTTAATCTAACTCTTCTATAAATTTCTTATTTTCCATATATTCTTGAAATGAAGTTTGATATGTATAATCCTTATGGAAATAATTCCTCAAAGTTCTCTTACTAACAAGTACGTTTTCTTCACCAAGATATCCTGAAAGACTCGAAAATTTCCACTCTTCAGGATTATCCACAAACCCATGTTTAAATGGATTTGAATGAATATAATGAATTCCATCAATTAGATATTTAGCAGATGTTATTAATTTCGGTTTTGCAGTTCTTTCAAAAATTGTTCCTGATCTCTCATATTTGTGATTGAATCTTTGAACATAACCATTAAATAAATCTCTTAGCCAATCGGATATTGATTTGTCTGAAGCTTGGTAAAGCATGAGATGATAATGATTTGGCAACAAACAATAAGCAATAACTTCAATTTTGTATCTATCTTTTGTTAATTTAATCTTAGTTAATAAGTTTTTGTAATCTGATTCAGCAAAAAAGATATTCTCTTTGTTACATCCCCTGTTGAATATGTGATAATAATTGTCTTTTTGATAAATCATCAATCTTTCCATTTTAACCTTGCAAGGGTTTCTCTCAAAACTTCTTTCAAATTAATCCTTTCAAGGTTTCTATCAATTTTGTAAACCTTCAAACTGTATAAATGTGTGCAGGATGTATCATGCTGATGAGTCTGAAATGTTTTAGTTCACTCTACAAGAATGAACCTGCAATAAAAATTCTTTCAGCTTAGCCCTTTCAAGGTATCTTTTATTTTTCTTTTTCCACTATCCAACCTTGGAATTGCTAATTCCAAAGATCATCTGAAAGAATCGATTTCAAAGTCTTTCATCTAACAACCTTGAAATTGTTAAATGCAAAATTCATTGAAAGAAGCGATTGCAGGGTTTTGCTTTACTCCTTCGGACTATACTGCCTTTTAAGCCACCGACTTAATCCGTCTAATCCGGGAAATAAAACGCGTTCTGTAATATTAGCCTGATCAAGTTTATCACGAATTTCCCATTTCAATTCTTTTGGAATAATGATCTTCATCCAGATGTCGGGATGTTTTTTGAGCCATTCATCCATTGCCAATTGCGGATTAGATGATATTGAAAAGAAAGCGAACTGATTAATAAACCTGTCATCAATAGAGGGCGGTTCAATGAAAAGTGTAAAATCCTCTTTGTAAAGTGTGTTAAAATCACTCAATGAATTCAGATGTTTCACGAGCATCTTGCTGGTGAAAACATTAGCGCCTTCGCTTTGCAGTTCATTTTTCAGGATCTCAGGTACAAATTTATTAACCGCAATATAATCCACAGCCCAGATCACACCATCAATATCAAATTTCTCAATATTTTCAGTTGCAAAATGAGTTGCTATATAGGGAGAGTACGTCCAATCCATCAACCGTGTGGGAAGTCCATGATGCTGAGCCACAGAGAGCCAATGCCAGATCGAGTCATGTTCCACAACATTCTGATGAGCATATTTACTAAAATTCCTCAGCAGGTGGTTTTCCAGTTGGGAATAATCTCCACCCAGTCGCATCAAGGTAGTTTCCAGTTTATAATTACTATCAGACAAGCCTCTAAAAGCATATTTTGAACGATATCTTCCAATCTTGGGATTCCAGGAATTTTCAAATAATTTTTTCTGTAGATCATTCCAACTTTTTACAATGTATTCATTTTTCATATTTCCTACCTTAACCTTGAAAAGGCTTTTTTCAATTCTGTAACTGTATAAGGGTATGCAGGACGTATCATAGCGATGCGTCTGAAATATTATGGCTCACTCTAAAAGAATGAACCTGCAACATATTCATTCATGTTAAATATCTATTCCTGCTCCAATTGCAAAAATAGGAGCTGCACCAAAAATTCCATATTTGGGAGTTGCCATTTCTACACCAATTTCGGGTCTAATATATAATGGACCAAGCTCAAGTGATAATCCTCCCACAACACCAAATCTGTTCAGCATAAATGCTTTATAGTTTGCATCCCCTTCTTTTATTTTAATAACATCCCCACTATATCTTGCCATTCCGGTTACTGCAAGGGCTTTGCCAACTCTATAAGTTGCCAGGAAGGGAATTTCAAATCCATAAGAAGTTATTTCTGCAATTTCAATGAAATTATCTCCTTCTTCCTCATCGTCAGATTCTGTGGTCACAAAGGTAAGTCCCGACATTATAGCGAGCGATGCTTTTTCGCTATCCAAGGGAATACGATGCTTTAAATATATTTTGGAGCCAATTCCCCCAAAAGAGATCCATACTTTGCCGTTAATATCCATTTTATCGGTTAATCCAATACCGGCTTTTACACTGTAAACAGGTAAAGAAAGCAAACCTTTAGCATCAAATGCAGTTTCAGGTTCAATGTCTTTAAGAAACATTGTAGTAGTCAGGTCTAATCCATAACCATATTCAACCCCAAATTTTGGGTAGCCGGGTCTTGTAGTTTCTGCTGTTTCCATCATGGATGTGTTCATCACGGCACAACCGGATAAGAACATCATTAATACAACTAGATACAAATTTATCTTTTTCATAATTCTCTCCCCTCTAACTCGGGCAAAGCACCGATTTATCGGAACGAAGCCTAATTTATCCCGGCGTAGCTTCCACCTTTGTAGCTATCCTACTGCAAAATATGGGTTAACAAAGCCGGATTTTATTCATCACCGATATTAATATGCTTTATAAAATTTGCTGCAGAATTCTGCACAAATCTGAGCCTGTTTCTCGGGTCAAATGATCTGTTCTCACTATCCCGTAATTCCATATGCAAGTGGGAAGGCTTCCCGCTGTTCCTAATATTTCCAGTAAGTCCTGTAAGACCAACCACAGTATTTCTATCTACCTTCTGGTTCAATTCCACAAATACTTCATTCAAATGAGTATAAATACTTTCAATTCCTTCCGGGTAAAGTATCCTGATAGTTTTGCCATACTCAATTTTCATTGAATCTATAATCCCACCTGGTTTTATATATTGAACTTGAACCATGAAATGAGGATTATCGCTTACATTCGTAACGATACCAAAATTAGTAAGCGGGTAAACTGGAGTGTTTTCCGGAACAAAAAGATCAATACCTTCATGGATCCTTTTGCGTTCACGTGTTCCACGACCGCAGCCATAATGATCTGCCCAACGATTTCTGATATACTTTTTTATCAGTTCATTAAAATCCATTCCGTCTTTAAAGGGTGAACTGTAATGATAGAAATTATCTATAAAATCTGCCGTAAAAACAACTATTGGTTCCTTAAACGAAGATGATTTTACTACAACCATAGAATCTGTTTCACTAGTAAGAACCGTTATATTATCAATCCTATTTTTCAATAATTTAATGTAGAAGAAATCAGTAATTACAATTATCAATAAAATAGTAATAACAATAGCCCGAATCAAAGATGCACTAATTTTCATAAAACCTCTTTTGTTTTTTTTTTATTATCAACTTTATAAATTGAAGTTATTTGGCAATATTTTTCTATAAAACAACATCTAGAATTGTGACATAAAAGTAGTTTAGTGCTATTAATTTCAATGTATACTTGACAGCAAAACTACTGATAAAATATTTTGTTCGTCCGATCATCAAATAGTATAGAAAAATAAGGAGATAGAATGAAAACTGAAACTCCAAAAGCAGATAAGATCAAGCAAGATTGGTATCTGGTAGATGCAGAAGATATGGTTTTGGGAAGATTAGCGACACAGATCGCTACGATCCTCCGTGGAAAAAACAAACCATATTTTAGTCCACATCTCGATACCGGTGACTACGTTGTAGTTATCAATGCTGAGAAAGTCAGGCTTACAGGAAATAAGGAATTACAGAAAACCTATAAACGTTATAGCGGTTATCCAGATGGACAAACCGTTATCCCATTCAAAAGAATGATTCAGGAACATCCTGAAAGAATTATTGAACATGCTGTGAAAGGAATGCTTCCAAAGAACATTTTGGGAAGACAGATATTTACAAAGCTTAAAGTATACGCTGGGACCGAGCATCCTCACAAAGCTCAAACTCCCAAGCTACTCAATTTATCTAGTTAGGGAGATATCAAATGCAATATTTTGATGCTGTAGGAAGAAGAAAAGAATCAGTTGCAAGAGTTCGCTTAACACCTGGAACAGGTAAACGAATTGCTAATAATGTCACAATGAAGAGTTATCTTCAACGTGAAACCCTCGAAATGATAATTGAACAGCCACTAGACCTTGTAGGACTCACGGATAAAGTTGATATTAAAGTTAACGTTAATGGTGGTGGTCTTTCCGGTCAAGCCGGTGCAATCCGTCATGGTATAGCTCGTGCTCTTGTAAAATATGATGAAGAGTTAAAAGGTGAATTAAAGAAGAATGGATTCCTTACTCGTGACTCAAGAATGGTAGAGAGAAAGAAACCGGGTCGACCAAAAGCGAGAAAGAAATTCCAATTCTCTAAACGTTGATCAAATATTCAATTTAAATATTATAAACTGATCACACTATTCGGATATATGCAGAGCGGTGTCCCGAAAACTTTCGGGATTGAATTGCAGACAAAACCGGATAGGAGAAAAAGAACCGTAAATAAAGGAGAAAAAAATGTCAGTAGTTACAATGAAGTCTCTCTTAGAGAGCGGAGTTCACTTTGGTCACCAAACTTATAAGTGGAATCCAAAAATGGATAAATACATTTTCATCAAAAGAAATGGTATCCATATTTTAGACCTTAAACAAACCCTCGATGCAATCAATGAATCTTACATGTTCATCAAAGATATAGTTTCCAAAGGTGAAACAGTACTTTTTGTTGGAACTAAGAAACAAGCACAAGAAGCTGTTGTAAATGCAGCTAAAAAATGTGGCGGGTTTTACGCTTCAAACCGCTGGTATGGCGGAATGCTCACTAATATGAAAACCATCCGGCATAGTATTGAAAAATTGGACTATTATGAGCAAATAGTAGAGGATGGAACTATCAATAGTTTTACTAAACTTGAAGCTACTAAAATGAAACGAACCTACGATAAGATCAATTTTGGTCTTAATGGAATTCGCGAAATGGATAAACTTCCAGGTGCTGTAGTTATTGTTGATATCATCAAAGAAAATATTGCACTCTTAGAAGCCAAAAAACTTGGTATTCCAATTGTTGCAATGGTCGATACTAATGCAGATCCTGATTTTGTAGATTATGTTATACCCGCTAATGATGATGCTATCAGAGCTATTCAGCTTATAACCGATGTTATGGCAAATGCTGTGATCGAAGGTAAACAAGCCCTACTCGAAGGTGCAGATATTGTTAAACCTGAAGATAAAAAAGAAGAAAAAGCTGTTGAGAAAAAGGCTATTAAAAAGGTTAAAGATGAACCTAAGAAAGAAGTTGAAGAAGTGAAAGACGAGACAAAGAAAAAAATAACTTCCAAAACAGCTAAGAAAACTGAAGATAAACCAAAAAAGGAAACTAAGAAAGAAGAAATTTCTAAACCAGAAAATAAAACAGCTAAGAAAACTGAAGCAAAAGTAACTGAAGCTAAACCAAAAAAAGAAACTAAGAAAGAAGAAGTTTCCAAACCAGAAAAGAAAATAGTTAAGAAAACTGAAACAAAAGTAGCTGAAGCTAAACCAAAAAAAGAAGCTAACAAAGAAGAAGTTTCCAAACCAGAAAAGAAAATAGCTAAGAAAACTGAAACAAAAGTAGCTGAAGCTAAACCAAAAAAAGAAGCTAACAAAGAAGAAGTTTCCAAACCAGAAAAGAAAATAGCTAAGAAAACTGAAGTAAAAAAAACTGAAGAAAAGCCAAAAAAAGCAACTAAGAAAACCGACAAAGAAGCTTAGTTAAAAAAAAGATTTTATACCAGGAGAAAAATATATTATGAGTATCTCAGCAAAACTAGTTATGGAACTCAGAGGAAAAACTGATGCAGGCATGATGGACTGCAAAAAAGCTCTTATTGCAACAAATGGAGATCTGGAAGCAGCAGCTAATTACTTAAGAGAAAAAGGCATCAGTAAAGCTGCGAAAAAAGCTAGCAGAATTGCGGCTGAAGGACTTATATTCAATGCAATTTCTGAAGATTCCAAAATTGCAGTACTAGTAGAACTCAATTCTGAAACTGACTTCGTTGCAAAAAATGATGAATTTAAAAGTTTTGGGAATCTACTTACAAAGATTGTAATTGAAAATGACCTGAAAACAGTTGAAGAACTTAAAGCCATTGAAATTGATGGTTTTTCTATCGAAATTAAACTTAAAGAACTCATTGCAAAGATCGGTGAGAACATGAATATCCGCCGTTTTGCAAAAGTAACATCTGATAATTTCGTATCTACATATCTTCATATGGGTGGAAAGATCGGTGTGGCAATTCAACTGGAAGGTGACGTGACAGATGATAACAAGACTAAAGCAAAAGATATTGCAATGCACATCGCTGCAATGTCCCCTGATTTCCTTGATAAATCTGAAGTCACTCAAGAAATATTAGATAAAGAAAGAAGCATTCTTAAAGCTCAATTAATCGAACAGGGGAAACCGGAAAATATTATCGATAAAATCCTTATCGGTAAAATGAATAAGTTCTTCGAAGAGAATTGTCTTCTCCAGCAAAAATTTGTAAAAGACGATAAAATAACTATAGAAAATTACACTGGTAATATGAAAATAGTTTCTATGATCCGTTTTAAACTCGGTGAAGGTCTTGAAAAGAGGAATGAAGATTTTGCTGCTGAAGTTGCAGAACAAATGAAAGGTTAAAAATTTGTAGGAGTTATCTAATGCGAAGATATAAACCTGAAAAGATCCACAAAGTTATATTCAAAATAAGTGGAGAAGTACTTGCTGGTGAGAACAGATTCGGCATTGATATGCAAAGTGTCGAAAATCTCATTGAAGACATTATCTCTATTAGAAAAGCGGGATATAGCATAGGTATTGTATTGGGGGGTGGAAATTTCTTCCGAGGCGTATCTGAAGTTGGCAAACATATTAATCGTTATACTGCTGATAATGTTGGTATGCTGGCAACTATTCAAAATGCTTTGGTTATGAGTGGACTTTTGCAGAAGAAAAATTATCGCACTGAAATTTATTCTGCTATTCAGGTTGATAAAGTAGCAAAATTTTACACTCCAAACAGAGCGACCACTTCTCTAAATGAAGGAAAGATATGTTTTTTCTGTGGTGGTATTGGAAATCCATTCTTCACAACAGATACAGCAGCAATTTTACGTGCAATTGAGTTGAGCGCCGACATAGTCCTTAAAGGAACTAAAGTTGATGGTGTTTTCAGTGCTGATCCTGTAAAAGATAAAAATGCCAAATTTATAGCTGATATTACATTCAGCGAAGTCCTTGAAAGGGAATTGCAAGTAATGGATATGACAGCATTTACTTTAGCCCGCGAAAATAGTATGCCTATAAAAGTATTCAACATAACAAAAAAAGGTAATTTAAAAGAAGCAATCTTGAATAAAGATGTTGGAACATTTGTACATAAGTGAGGAGTTAGCATGCAAGAATTAATACAAGATCTGACAGAAAAAATGGAGAATGCATTCAATTCATTGCTTAAAAATTATTCCAAAATTAGAACAGGGAGAGCTAATACATCTGCTTTAGATGATATCAAAATTGATTATTATGGAGCTCCAACTCCTATCAAACAACTTTGTAATATCTCTATCCCTGAACCAAGACTTATCGTAATTCAACCTTGGGATAAGTCCATTCTTGAAGGAATTGAAAAAACTCTTCTCTCTTCTAATATTGGAGTTACTCCTGATAACGACGGGAATGTTATCCGCCTTCCATTCCAACCCTTAACAGAAGAAACAAGACTTGATATTGTGAAACAGATAAAGAAAATGGCGGAAGATGCTAAGATCGAGATCAGAAACATTCGTCGTGAAGGAAATGAAATCTCCAAGAATATGGAAAAGAAAAGCGAAATCAGTGAAGATAATATGAAAGATCTCCAAATAGATATTCAAGAACTCACAGACAAATTAGTAATAAAAATTACTGATACTGCCAAATTAAAAGAAACTGAGGTAATGGAAATATAGTGTTTATTGAAAAAGAATTAAAGGAGAAATTATGGCTCTTATAATAACTTCTGAATGTGTAAAGTGTGGTGTTTGTGTAGATGTATGTCCGATATCGGCTATCATAGAAAGTGATGTACAATACATTATTACTGAAGCGTGTATAGATTGTGGTAAATGTATAGAAGTATGTCCTATTGATGCAATTAAAAATGTTAAGATGAACGGGCAGTAAACAATTCATTTCAGATATTATATTTAAGCCCGAATTTATTTCGGGCTTTTTTATTTCAAGCTGAATTCAATATTAATTCTGATAATGCTTTCCAGCTATATTTTCTTAAAAGAAGAATTTATGGTCATTGTCATTCCCGCAAAAGTGGGAATCTTTGTTATAATACAAAAGTAGATACTCGATCGTAATCGAGTATGACAGTTATTGTTGTTTTATTAAGAATATAATTTCATTGCATTTATAATCAATTTTCCCAGAGTTTCCCAATTATATTTTTTATTTTCTTTTTTAATATTCCTGATCAATTCCCCCTGATCCAATTCAAAATATCGCACAATTGCATCAGCAAAGGCTTCCCTAGAAACATCTTTTGCCATAATTCCTGTTTTGTTATCCAGCACAAGTTCTGCGAGACTGCCTACAGGAGTTGCCACTGCACCAAGTTCCATGTCATATGCAATTTGAACAACACCACTCTGAGTTGCACTAATATATGGTAATGCCAGAACATCGGCAGCTTTGTAATATAGCTCCACTTCTTCGTTGGTGACAAACCTGTTAAGAAAAGTCACATTATTTTCCATATTCAATTTCTTAATTAAATTGGAATAAACTGTATCATCTCCGTAAACTTCTCCCACGATCATCAAATATGCATCTGGAAGTTTTTCCAAGATCGATGGAAAAGATCTTATCAATAATTCCAAACCTTTGTATGGTTTGATATAACCAAAAAAGAGAATAACTTTTTTTTTCTCAACCTGCAATTTTTTCTTAGCTGATTCTTTGGAATAGTTTCCCAAGTTATAACAATTGTAGATAGGATGAAACCCTTTAATAATATTAGCTTTGGGAAGTAATTTTAAAGTATCATCATGTACAGAATCGGACATAGTAATAAGCACATCAGCTTTGCCAAGCGCATACTTAGTAAACTTTTCTGCAAAAATCCATTTTTCGTGGAAGATAATATTGTCTATCACATAGACAACTTTGATTTTATGTTGTCTTAACCTGCGGATGAGCCAGCCAAAAACCGGAGCAAAAAATGGAATCCAGTATTTAAGGATCAGTATTTCTGGTTGCCATTGTTTTATCTTTTTTGCCGCTGAAAACCATGTTAGAAAATTGTATGGAATAACTATAGGTTCAATTTCTAGATCCGGTTTAGTTTCACTGTAATCAATCTGATCTTTGCCTGGAAACAATATTTTGGGATATTGTTTGGAAAACGAAAATATTTTTACTTCATGTCTTTTTTTTAGTTCCAATGCCAGCAGGGTAATAAATTGTGCAATTCCTCCTCGTAGAGGATAAGCTGGTCCTATGAATCCTATTTTCATATTTTTAACAATTGCTCAATTGTTTTCAATACCATGTTTGGTGAAATCGTGCTCATACATTCAATTTCACAGGTATTCTTGTAACATCCCAGACAATCTTTACCTTCTGGCTCTAAGATCGTTCCAAGACCATAAAGTTCAAATTCATGTTTATTAAAGATGTTGTTTAGAAGAACTAATTTCTTTTCATATCCAATAGCAATATGCATCGCCATTGTCACAGAAGTTACAATTAGATCACATTTATTAATCAGATTTAAAAAAACTTTTATGTCAAAATAACCCAGATAAATCGCCTTTGAGTTAGTAGCAATTTCTGTGTTCATTTCATTTTCAATAAATCCACCCAACAAAAGTGGAACAAATCCCTTTTCGTGTAATTTGTTGGAAATCTCAATCCAGTTTTTCTTTCCCCAAAGTCTGGTAAGCCAGCGTGTGCCACAACCAGTATTAAGCCCAATTATTCTTTTTCTATCAGGAAGATTAAATTTTATTTCCGATTCAGGAATATCTAGAATGTACTTTTCGTCTGTAAACTCATAGCCAAACATTTCAAAAATTTCCTGAGGATAGCTTTTGAGATTTTGTATACAAAGATCATCCCACAATCCGGTTTGCCATTTATGTTTTGCATCATCATCAGCAGGATGACATTTACCAAATTCATCAGGAAGATAGCCTTTTTTTTCTGTTGCCTTGATACTTTCAGCTAAAGCAAGAGCATGATGATCTTTATCTAGATTCACCAACAAATCAAATTTGCGATTCTGCAACCATAATATATTTTTATCATTCCACTTTAAAATTGTATTTACATACTTTTTCGGTACAAATAATGGAAAATCCGTAAGCCAGATGATTTCTGCTTTAGGAAACTCTGAACGAAGTTTATGCAAAATTGGAGTAGTTCTAATTACATCTCCAGCTGCACCTAATTTGATAATGAGAATTTGTTTCCCAATAGGAGAAAAATATTCACAATCTTCACAGTGCACACCATATATTTTATGTGGTTTACAAGGGATATCTCCCTTAAAATGGAGACAATTATTCATGACATTCATTTCTTATTTTTTTTTAAAAATGTTTTCTTCTCTTTATCTGTGATTACCACTGTTGCCATAAATTCATCAAATTCAATTTGAGGAGCCATCTCGGCAATACTATTTGCAATCTCCAATGGTTTAGGAAAGCTAAGTGTATAATCTAATGATTTCTCTACATCATCTACAATATATTTCAAACGGATCATTTTACGTTTGCTGTCATTCAATTCCATTTTTACTAATGATAACCATAAAATATTCACACTTTTTTTTCCTAAATAACGAAAGGATATCATCTCATGA
>Ga0075123_10001281_pt1 | contig 12751 bp, 13 predicted proteins | sample AntAceMetag02UKX_FD_69808 | JGI IMG/M metagenome (GOLD analysis project Ga0075123, IMG submission 69808) | Saline lake microbial communities from Ace Lake, Antarctica - Antarctic Ace Lake Metagenome 02UKX | ecosystem: Environmental > Aquatic > Non-marine Saline and Alkaline > Saline | place... | reverse complement strand
TCATTACCTGTGCGAACCAATTCAAAGGCAGCTTTTTCACCATTATTACCATAGACCTTTATAATAGTGTTAAAACAACGACCCCAATCAAAATCCATGTCCGTAGTGGGTCTTTGCCCCTGAACATTCAACACCTTTTTTTCGACATGACGATAAAACCGAGCCATTACCATACGGTATTCATCCCACTCAGTAATCAAGCTTGATTCGAGCGGAAAGGTATTAATCGCTTCATTGGCACGATTAATACCTTTCTGTATTGTATGTTCGGGGCCAATACTTTGTAATAATCGATCTAATTGAGTTGCCATGGTTTTTAACCTCCTATAAGCGACGAAAAGCAGAAGAGCATTTTCTAAGGTTTTCCATATACGACCGAATCAGTTCCTGATAATTCTGGGCGTATTGCTCTGGCCGATTTACATCAATTAACGAGGAAAGAACCGGGCCATATTTACGGATAAACTGGCCGATGATCTCAACCTTCTGTTCCCAGGAAGCCGGCTGTACATACCTGTCGAAAACAGTTTTGATATAATCTTCGATATCCTCGAATTTTAGTGTTTCTGCAATTTTATCCAAGATACCTCTCATTCCGCTATTGACCGAATCCGATGCATCACGAAAGGCAGAGCTAATATCTCCGTTGTTGCGTCTATAAGCCTGTTCCACAATTCTTTTGGCCTTTGCCTGTGCATCTGATTGTGCCATCAAACCACAGCCGCGAACAAAAGAGACATGGAAATTGTAGTAATCTCCTATTGTCCAGGTGAATTCGTCATAACTGGTAACAACGTTACTTCGAAGCTGATAACGATTACGTGCATCATCATGCTTCAAACCAACTTCGCGGCTAATAGCACCCTCATTCATCTCCATTAAAAGATTGTCAATTGTTGACATGGTAATTGCTCCTTTCTAAAATTTTCTAAATAATTGTTTCATATTATCCAATGACTTGGAATACACTTGAATGATTCTTTCAAAATGGTTTGCAAGCTTCTCGGCTGGCATATTGCAAATATCTGCAGGCATTTGTGGCCCAATTTGTTCAAGAAAGACTCTGGTAAACTTCACCCTGTCATTCCATTTGAGAGGATTAAAAATTCTTTTGAGCACGCTGTTGATATGCTTGCTCTGTTGCTCAAATTTAAATTGCTCTGTCATAACATCAAATATAAAACGCATCCCGCCATTGAAACCGTTCCTGCCTTCAGTTTCAGCTGAGTCTATACCGCCCTTATCCTTATAGGCTCGTTCCAGCATGGCAAGTGCCTCAGCGCCTATCGTTCTCTCATTTACCGAGGCCGGTTCCAATCCTGTATGGCGCACAAGGGTTAGATAAAAGGCTGATACCAGTTCAAAAAAAGCTGTATTTGAATCAACAGTAACCGCTTTCATAACATATGCCGCTCTGGCAGCATCTATAGGAAGACCGACTTTTTGTGCAAGTGATTCAACACTGATTTCTACCAAAACAGCTCTAACAGCGGCATCAATATCTGTTTCTACAGGCATATCTTGTCCTGCAATGCTTTGGGCATGATAATCGGGGCCGAGTCTGCCGCAAATTGCATCCATAAGACGAATTGCGTCGGCACAATCTTCATCTTGAATAAATTGGCACATCTCAAAATATAGTTTCATTTCAAACAAAGGGAAAAAATCTTCTGTTGCCCGTGTAGAAGGCGGAACGGATAATACCAACTGGAGCAATTTTCTTCCGAACTCTGCCGGATACTGTTTGCGACAAATCTGATATTTGACCCGAGCCTGTAAAAGCTGCCAAACTTTATTACAGTTTCCTGCAAGGGCATTGATTTCCACGTTCTGCCAGAACCGTTTTTCGTTACAATGAGTCAGAAAATATCCAACTTTTTCTATGTTGGAGCCATTGCTATCTGGTTCTCCATTGATCTCAAAGAAATTACCGCCAAGAGCTGCAAGTAAGACGTTTTCACAACTAAAGCAATTCTTTATGAGTTGGCAAATATCAGATACTTCTATCATTTGCAGGTATTTTTTGGCTTGTGGAATAATATCCATTTCGTCAGCGGTTTGCTCTGAAGACAAAGTCCTTTTTGAAATATCAGGATCAAAAGATGGATAGATAAAAGTTTTAATACCCGGGTTTTCTATTGCAGCCTTAATCTTGGCCTCAATACTTTTGACTGGTCGGATATCGCCGTCGCCTGAGGCAATGTGGCCGGTTGTGACAACGTCCTGGGCTAATGGAATTTCTAAAACAGCAGATAACATAGCCAATAGCACTGCGACATCTGCTGAAAAGCCTGATACGGTCACGCCCAAATCCAAAGCTGATGCAACACCAAGATTGACTATCGAAATCTCAAAGGCTTTCTGTTTGTATTGCGGATCCAACAATCGCAGGATATTATCGACAACAGGTAAAATGTTTTTGTCTAAATGCTTAACTGTATTGGAGTCAAAGGACGCCTGGCCGGTAAAAAACAGCCGCTTTTTGCCTCTTTTGCGGCGAGTCTTGACTACTACCGATGATACAACAGCCTTGTCATTGCCATCCTGTTTAAAAACAAGGACTGTTGCTGCTCTGCCTGTAATATTTATTTTTTGATTAGTCATGATCATTAAAACTCCATTTCTTTATTTCAATTTGCATTGAGCCAGAAACAATACCGGCATAAAAACGCAGGACCACCGCACCGTTGAATATTTTTTCGATCCGCGTTGGTTGATGCTTAAAATCGTCAGTATCAGCCGCCATTGGCAGAGATTGGTCAGGGTAAGCTTTGAGCCATTGGACATCCTGTTTAGTTACCTTCCCCTCCCAGATACAAAGTCCACTATCAAGCCTAAGACAATAATTGCCAGGCTTGATACCGGTTATATCTTTGTCGCTGCCTTCACCGGTAAAACCAAGCTTGCCTAAGAGTTCACCGTCTTTTTCGATGGTAATATCAAAGACACCCGGCCTTCCAAAAGCCGCTACCAACTTTTGCTCAATCTCTTTGAATGTGTTCTTCTGCTGTGTTAAGCCAAGTTCGTTCATAAACGAGCAAAACTGTTGATAACCTCTTTGGTATCGCTTTTCAGAAGCCAACTTTTCTATTTGCTCAAATGCTTTTTTTAGCGATTGTGCCTGATCGGGTTGTTGCAGAGCCTTGCTAATAATTGGGATAAAAAATAAATCGTCACTCATTGCTATATCTCCTGTGATAATTTCATTTATCTACTGATTTCAATAATTTGCTTAACTTTCTGCCAAATACCGCACTTTTCCGCCGTTTCGACAAGGGTCTTGTTAGTTGTCAGTGCCTGGGCAAGGTTTGTCCAAAGATCCGGCGGTCTTACGTTAACACTTACCTGCCATCTACTGCCTGCAAAACGACTGAAGGTCGCTTGACTCAAGCCAAATAGATCAGCAAGCTTCTTTTCCTCGTAATTACCTTCAATAATTTCATGGAATATTTTATAAATGAGTTTTCGCAATTTAGTCCGGCCAAGCACACGTATGGATGGACGAAGCAGGTGAATATTTTTGGCCTTTTCATCAACAATAGTCTCTGCCAATCCCTTAATATCGATCTGACATCCACTCGATGGAGGTATATTGTTATTGTTGATTAACTCGACAGCGGACAATTCATGCAAATCTTCCAGAGAATTGATGCAGACCGTGCCGAGTTCGCAGTCAACGATCTGCTGGACACGTTGCTGTTCACCATCTCGTTTGGGGTCAGGGTCATTAACATGTCCATCTAACCATGCCCTGCGCTCATTACCTGAAATAGCAACCGGCATCCAGACAACTAAAGTTCCGTTTGGCAATACCCATTTATATCTTGACCGTGTCGGATTCTGCATACGCTTAGCTTCTCGGCAGCAGTACACAAACTGTCGCGTGACTGTATCTTGAAGTATCTTTACTGCCAGCATCTCCCGTTCAAAATCATTATATTCATGGTTTTTTGTTGATTCTTTTTCCATCTGAACAAGAAAACTCTGGAAGTAATAGCGGCAGTCAGACCCATGATCTGCACCTATTGCCGCAGCCTTTGAGTCACAGGGGAGGTTGGAGAACCTGTCGATCATCAGATCGTAAGTTCGTTCAAGCAGATTATAGTCAAAACAAGCAAGGCTTAGTGCCCAATGTGAATTGCAAAGCGATTCTATGAATTGTGCAAACAACAAGGATTTGCTCTTGCAAAATCTGAAAAGACGCCTGTGATCATGAAGCTCTTTTAAGGCCTCCCTGTCTTTGTCATAAACAATGAGTTGAGCTAGTTCTATAATAGATGCATTTTGATAAGGCCTGAACCGGTCTGTCCGGATTTGCTGTTCCTGTGTTTTGTAACTAATAGTCATTATCAATCTTCTCCAGAAGTTTTATTAAAAGGAATTTAATTTTGTCAGACAGTTATCATTAACAAATTTTTCGAGAAGCATGGCTTGTTCAAAAGCACTGTCAAATTCACTGTTTTCAATTGCTCTTTCGATATTTTCGCGTTGACGGTCTACAGATGTTTTGAATTGGCGAATAATATCGATTATTTGCTGCGGTAAATCTGTTGAACGGTTTGTTCTGGCTGACTGTTGAAAACAACTGACTGCTCTGTCCCAGTCATAACAATTTAATGCCATGATTCCATCCTCAACAGATTGTTGGAAACTGCTAACCTCACTGGAGACTCTGGCCTGAATCAGTTTGCCATCAGGATGGTCAGGGCAGATTCCTGCCGCTTCCAGAAGAAGCTCTGTGAGTTCGGTTAAATTGGCCTGCGGTAATTTTTCTTCAATGTTCCCGTACAAGGCCCTTGCCTGCTGAAAATCCTTGTCGGTAGAATCCTGCAGCTCTTTTTTGTCTACAACTTCGCCATCTTGCGATTCTGTTAGGCAGGATTCAAGATCACTGAGCAAATCACTTACACTTGCATAGCGATCCTGTGGATATCGGGCAAGGCATCTCTGGACAATATGCCTGTAATCTTCATCAATTTGAGTCAGGAGAGATTTATCTACTCCGATATTCGTATGAAGGTGACAGAGTCGTTTGGGTGAACCACTAAACGGTGGCCGGCAATCTGGATGCAGGATTTCGAACAGCACTATCCCCAGCGAATAAATATCAGAGGCAATCGTCAAATCGTTTGGAAAACTTGCGGCAAAATGTTCCGGGCTCATATACATCGGGGTTGCGGGGATAAAGAGCAGATTTTCCATCGTCTGCCTGCCATTTTTGAGTTCCTGTACAAATGCCGCCGTACCAAAATCGATGATCTTTAAAATGTCACCAGCAAAGACAAAATTCTCCGGTTTGGTATCAAGATGACAAATACCGGCCTTATGAACGGCATCAACACCAAGGCACATCTGCCTGAACCAGAAAAGTCCTTCACCGCGGCGAATCTCCGGATTATCTTTGTTCTGATTCAGCCATTTCCGAAAAGTTCCGCCTTCTGCATATTCTGTAGATATCAAAAACAACTGCGTTGCCCCATAGGCTGTAGCATGAAAATCATGCACCTTAATAACGTTGTCGCTGCTACAAACCCTGTCCTGAAGTCTTGCCTCTGTCTTACAAATGTGCTGATCCTGCATATCAGTAGAACATCTACCGGTAAAAACTTTAAGAGCAACCTGCCTGTTGATATGACTATCTGTTGCCAGGTATACATCAGCAAAACTCCCTGAAGCAATTTTGCACTCAATAACATATTTGCCGTCGCAAAGTTCAATACCCTTGGAAAGAGAAACACGATGGCTTGCAATATCCGGCGATGCCGAAAGAAAGCAATCACTATCGCCAGCTGAGTGAACAGATAATATTTTGTTTTTATATACACTTGTCATAATGCACCTATTAGTCATTGACCGGATTTTAATTTTGAATGTCCCTGATATTATTGTTTGATATAATCGATCTAATCTTTGCCTCAGCCAGGCAAAGATCATTTTTGATCTGCATAATTCTTTCTATCTCATATAGTCCATCGTGTCCTGCAAAGTACCTATCCAGAAAACATATGGCCGTTTTAAGACATTTCTTCTGGTCCGATACTGCCTCAGTAATTTTGTCAATAAAATGTTTCTGGAAATCAAGCTGTAAACTTGTATCGCTTAGTTTATCCAGAAGCCTGTTGTCCTCTTTAATGTTTACTTTTATTACTATAACAGTCAGATGAGCCTGTTGAATGCTGTCTTTGCCTGCGATGAGTGTGTCTATCAATCGCTGGCTATCTTTGTCACAATATGGTCTTATCAGGTAAAGTCGGTTCATGACAACCTCCGAAAGAAAACGCCAAATAAATCGCGATAGTGGTCCCGTACGCACTCAATTCCACATAAACTCACATCTTTGCCGTATGGGCCGTAAATATAAACTTTCGCTCCTTTTGGCTGATGTCCACAGTCACAGGAGCCATTGATTACACGGCTACTGCGCGGCGCATAAAGCCTCAGGCAATTTTTACAGAGTTGGTTGCCCTCATCTACTTTCCGCTGCCCGCAACAAAAGCATATATCACTTTGAGATGTTTCGCTCTTTTGAACATCATCCATGTTGTCATCACTAATTACATTGTTTGAAGATTCAGTTTCAAATTTCGTCTTGATCTGCTGCCATACGGGTTGGTGTGGAAACCGCTCGGCGATTTTGTCGATAGTATCAGAGAATCTTTTAGCAATTGTTTCATCTTTCATAGCTCTTTACTCCCAAATTTTTCTGATGAAAAACTTATTCCCATATTTAGTTCAGATAGACCGGGATTAGGAATGTCATATTCCTTCATTTCTGTAGTTGCATCTTTCAACATAGAAAGTTGCAAGCCATATTTTTCTACAATTTCTTCATAATCATCCGACAGTACAATTCCCCAGTTGAGTTCCACATTTTCCTGTTGGCACAATTTCACAAACCAGCTGACAGCATCAGCCCAGACGGGGCAATTTATCTTTTCATCAAGATCATTCATATTAGATGCTTCGCTTGTATCTGTGTCCTGGCTCGCAACAAAAACTTTATCCCCGAAAAAAGCCTTGATATTGATGGGGCTTTTGTTAGCTTCGTAATCAATAGAAACATTCATCTTGGCATGAATCCGACCGTCACATGTGCCCATGATCCAGATATTTTTGAGACTCTTTTTGGGAATACAATGTTGCGAGATGCCTTTAAGGAGTTTATCCTTTACTGTCGCATCAATTAAACTATGCAACTGAAATATCATTAATTGAGTTCGTATAGTGATAGCTGTTTTATTCTTAATCATTTTCATAATCATTTTTTTGCCCTCTAAATTAATAAACCCAAAAGATTGAACTATTTATTTTGTAAATTGCTGCCCGGATAGCATCTCTTTTGACAAGGTCGTTTTCATCTTAAGGCCCGGTTCGTTTGAATTTACTGCATCGTGACGAAAGGCAGTGTTTGTTTTGTCAATAGTTTTGCCGGTACAAGGCCCAAAACCAAACTTGTCCCATAAAAATCTGTGTTTGTCATTGAAGTAGGTATTCCATGAAAGATGAAGTCCCTTTTCCTGGCAAAGCCTGTTAAACCAGTCAATTGTATGGGTCCAGAGAGGACAGCCTGCATTCGTAGTTTCGTCGGCATTGCAATCTATTTGCTTGGTGCCATCAGCGGTTTCTTGCTGGGTAAATACACCTTCCTCCAGGTTGGATTTCATGATAAGACTGCTTTTACCCTGGGAATCATAATCAATTGTAACTTCCATCTTGGCGTGTATTTCATTGCCTTTTTTGCCCTCGATAACAATTGTTTCAAGCAGTTTTCGCGGCACACAATATTCTATAATCTCTTTCATAATAGGGCTTTTTACGGTCTTTTCACCCAAGACAAACAGTTCGAGAATCATAAGCTTGTTTCTGATATCCATTCTTGTTTTTATATTTGTTTCCATTTGAATATATCCTCATTAATATGTTTTTAGCTTGGTTGGCTTATAAATTGCCGATATCAATTTTGGTATTTGGCATAATTTTTCTTTGCGGCCAACTCACTGTTTTCTACTTCATCGATTGCAGTTGCGAGGATCTCTGTAGTAACATTAATATTGCTCTGGACTGAAAATTCCTCGTTTTTTAATGCTCCATAAATATAATCTCTGGCCGATATATGCTTGCACTGCTGCTCTAAAACAAGTTCCTGAACGATGGATTTTAACTGCCCGAAATGAGCTAGTGTCCACGTCCGTGTTAACGTTTCCAATCTCATTATTTGTTCACTGCTAAGCAGATATTTGAAAATATGTTTTACAATTGAAAAAATTTCTTTTCTGTCCAATTCATAACTCCATGCCCGCATACGCTTTGGACGGCAAAGAGCACCGTACAACTTCGACAAATCGTTACTTGTCATTATGATTGGTACGCGATCGGTGGAATGGTTTCCCACATTATAAGGATTATCAGCAATAGCCATAATCGCCTTAATTACACGTTGAGTGTTTTTGGTTCCCGATGAAAATTCCTTGAAGTTGCCAATAGCCAGATCGATATCATCTATCATTAAACAGTGTGGTATTCCCTTTTCAGATTGGGCATTGGAAGCTTTGATATACTCTTCATTGATTTTTTCGGTCGGTTCACCTTCCCACATAGATTCAAAATGTGAATTGCCAAGCTGCACAACTTTAATCCCCAACCGTTTGCAGATTTCCTCGACCGACACAGATTTACCAACACCAAAGGCGCCGGTGATAGCTAGTACCAGTGGAGCATCATTACGAAGTTCTATGTGATAATTCTTCATAAAATGCAGTGAAAGAATTCTGGCCAAACCTTTTTGGACAAAAATATCACTCGTTCCATTTTCGGCGACAATTGAATCAAGGAACATATTGTCTTCCTCTTTGGCTATAGTACCTGAATGGCTTCCAGACAAATGTACCAAGTCTTCGTTCATTCGTTCATTCGTGTTTGAAATCATGTGACTTCTCCTTGTTAAAATTAATTTTTTGTTTTTAGCAACGACTTCTATATGACAGAACAAACGAGAAGGATTTATCTGACAATAAATTTAAAATATTTTTGATTTTTCCACATTTTCCTCTAACGTCTTTATTTCAAGTGGCTTACATAAAGTGAAGACATAGATGCTGCGCAAAAGACTCCGGGGAGAGATTCTTTAAAAAAAACTGCGAACTTTTTTAGCAGGATATAGTTTTGTGCATATCTGTCGTAATTTGCCTTATTGCGGAGTTAACCACCCTGAATATCGTTTCCGGCCAGCGATCAGATAATTTCTGATTTATAATCTGCTCATAACAAAGAAACAGATTATGATTATGCTCTTTGTAAGACTGATTTGCACTACATTTGCCTGAGTCGAAGAAAACAACGGGCGTAAAAAAGGCGGTCTCTCTATCAGCATAGATTCTAATGGCCCGGCAAAGCCTTGGTTTCTCCAGAATTGAGATGTCATCAAATACAACTGTCTCAGCCTGGATAGTTGGATTCTGGCTAATCCAGTAAAGATTGCCTGCCATGGCAGATGGGAGGTTTTCTAATTTATTCTTTACCCTGGTTCGTTCATAAATATCGGCAAGCATCTGACTGCTAAATCCACCTCCCGGCAGGGGCATATTATACATACTTCCTAAAACCCAGCGACCGACAAGTGGCCTTTTCATTATTGTTGCTATCTTAATGAGTTGATGGATTGGAACAACAGTTTCGATAATCCAGTTATCCGTTGCCAATATGCCTGCCTTGTCATTTAATTGACACAAGTTGTTTTCATTTAAGGTTGGCATAACAGTTTTATAAACCCTCGCAGCTTCAGCAAAATGGCATGTTTCTTTCAGAATATTCATGTAAAGACGCCAATACGGCAGAGCTTTTGGATCATCTTGCGGTAAAATAGATGCTAATTGATGGCGGGCGTTAAATTCGTCTGCGATATTCTTTTGGCCGGCAGCCTGGCGAGCCCTAAGGGCCAGCGAAATACATTCAAATCCAAGACCAGTCAATTGCAGATACATCTTGTCGATACCTTCAAGTTGATTATTGGTGATCTTATCCTCAATTAGAATTCGTAACTCGGCAGCTTTTTCAATACGGCGCTGATGTTTAGTAACACGTTTCTGTATCGGTGAAGGCCCTGCGATCACACGAAAAGATTCGCCATGGAGATAGCTGTCTATAATAAGCCGGTCTGATTCAACTGTAAAAACAGCAGCTTTTCCGGCACTATCTATTAAAACAAATCGATCTTCAGGATCATCTAATAGTCCAGCCGCTACAATATCTTTTGGAACATTATAAGATTGTTGCAGTGCTCCTTCAAAGGAACACCATCTCTTCATGAGTCCATCTTCTGCACCGATTGTATAAATATGCTTATCTCCAACAATCACCGCATAAAACGTCCCCTGATGGGCCTTGAAAACACGTATTGTGTAATCTTTGAGGCTGCAACTAATTAGCTCTCCGTCAGCGGCGGGGTAAACCAGGGCATTTTGCTCCAGCCAATAACGCAGATGAACCAATGCCGGCTTTCCATGAGGACTGGGACAATCAACAGTCCTGGTAAGTTTGGCGGTGGTAATATCCCAGAAAAGCAGCTTACCGCTATCAGAAAGACCGACAACGGTGTTATCATCAATCTTTAGCAAGGAGCATATCCTGCCGCCGTCGGCTTCCAGTATTTGCGGCTTGTTCGGATTTGATATGAATTGCCAGAGTAGACATCTTCCTGCCGTATCGCTGCTTACAAGCTGGTTATCACCTCCCAGGCATACCGACAATATAGGTTCACCCTGAAACATACTTGCAGCGGTATCGAAACTCTCTGTTGTTCCATCTTCAGACAGCTTCAACACCTCAATTTTTCCGCATCGAGTGCCAATAGCTACAAGAGAGTTGTCTGTATCGATAGCGTAAACACTGTTTCCTTTCTCCATCGCCACAATATTGACAGCTTCGATGTCATTCGAACATATTGATATGACAGTAGGGGTTGAACCGCCTGTTCCCAAGATCAGTTTTGACATAATTCTCTCCTTTTTAATAACGCATTCGGTCAATTTCAAAAAGTCCATTCAGTTGTTGGCCTGTATCCAACTGCCGATTATCCGGTGATGTTGAATTGTCCAGCAAAGACAGAGATGGCCCCAAAGAAAATCTCTGTCCTTCTGGTTCACCATCAGGCCAGTTTTTCTCATTAGTTTTGGCAAGCAGTTTTTCTGTATCTTTCATCTTTGATCGTATGTGCGTTCGCTTTTCATGAAGCTGTTTCAACTTGCTTTTTAGTTTATCCTCTGCTTGCTCGTAGCGTTCAAATACGTTCTGGCTATGAAGCTGGCCCTGATCAGAGGCAACAATATTTGCATTACTGTTGCATTTTTGGATATCAGTTTCTACTTGGACCAAGTCTTTTTTGAGTTTTTCAAGATGTTGCTGTAATTCCCGCTGCTGCTCTTGTTTTTGAGCATATAATTGCTCAGCAAACGGGCATTCAGAATTGCCTTCTTCATCAACTTTTGGCAACAAATCATAAGCTTTACGTAAGCCTTCTATGCATTCGTCTATGTTTCCTAATTGTTTATGATGATTAGTTTTCATTGTTCGTACCTTTCACTCTCCAATGGCATTTTCTACTCGTTTCTGATGTTCTTCGTTTAACTTTGTACTCTCCTGCTCAATTTCCTCTTCATCTCGTTCGTTTTCTTCCATAATCTCAATATCACGCCGTGCCGATTCCTTTGCTGTCTCAAGTTCACTTGCTGCTGAATCACTGTTTAGCTCACTAATACTACTGTCTATAGTACCAATGTCTGTATTTGCCCGTTCGACTCCTTCGTGAATTTCGCCTTTGTGTTCTTCGATATGGCCATGAATCTCCTGCAACTCATTTGTGCCTTGATCAAATTCACTGGAACTAACATTCTGGGCTTCTTTGAGGTTCTCAGTACAATCATTGAGGCCATCTTCAGTTCCGCCTTCAAGGCCTTCTATTGTTCGCCGTTCCAATTCAGCGTCAGAAACAATTTTTTCATTTTCCTCTTTTTTTTCCTGAGTTTCCTCACAGTCCTTTTCAATACTGCTTTCCATCTTAGCGCGTGTAAAATTTCTTTTAGCCATAATAATTCTCCTTACAAGTTTGACAATTTCTTATCACAATCGGTTATCAGATTCTCAAGTATATTCATGTAATTTTCGCTTGTCTTACATACTTTCTCATATCTGCCTATCAAGAAATCCCTGAAAGCGTTAATCTTGTCATTTGTTACATTGCTATGCTGTTCAGTCGCCAGGAATGGGTGATAGAACTTTTGCCGAAATACCTTTAATGAAATAGATATCTTCCTGTTAATTCTTTTTGCGTTTTCTCTCAGCTCAGCTAATTTCTTGAATCGCTGCGGAGTGAGTGTTTCTTCCATGATCTCATGGTATCTGGGCCTTATCCTTTTGGCCTCGTCCAGAAGTTTTTTCCTGTAACTTTTATATTTGTCAAGACCCTGGCGAAACAATTCCAACTCAAGTGTTATCCGCTTTTCGGCAGTTTTAATAAACCACTCATCTTCGACAATATAAGGCAAAATCGCATTACCTATTGGCGGCATTGGTATATCCCAATCTTTATGGAGATTTGGTGTAACAATCCTTCTGGGCCCAAAATAACCTTCGGTATAAAAATACGCCTGTCCCGGCCTTAGACGGGCGATCTCCTGCATGTCAACTTCGTTAAATAACATCGAACCGCCAATAATTTCACGGTCTTCATTGCAAACTTGACGAAAAGCAATTTTGG
>Ga0075123_10001280_pt1 | contig 12752 bp, 11 predicted proteins | sample AntAceMetag02UKX_FD_69808 | JGI IMG/M metagenome (GOLD analysis project Ga0075123, IMG submission 69808) | Saline lake microbial communities from Ace Lake, Antarctica - Antarctic Ace Lake Metagenome 02UKX | ecosystem: Environmental > Aquatic > Non-marine Saline and Alkaline > Saline | place... | reverse complement strand
CGAGAGGTGAAAAAAACGCAGTCCTGGTAACATTCCGCTGTGAAAGAATCTCGAAGAGCCGGGCATGCGATATCCTCCGCGCAGTAAGTGAGCTATCGATCCCGGTCAAAGATACGCCGGGGAAAGATGAAGAGATCCTCAAGATTGCCGCTAGGCAACACACTCCCGCCTGCGACCCTACCAAGTCACCAGCACCATCGACGAGGTGAGACAGAGGACTATCCCACGCATACGGGGGAACCTTCCGTCTTCTACGCTGGCACATCTGCCCACAGGGACTATCCCCGCGCGTACGGGGGAACCACAGCGCTGAGCAGTTTCAGGATGAAGCGAAACGGACTATCCCCGCGCGTACGGGGGAACCACCGATGGAGCGACCACCATACCACCGATGCGCGGACTATCCCCGCGTGTACGGGGGAACCTAGCGACAACGATAACTCCAGCGTCTTTAAGGGGGACTATCCCCGCGTGTACGGGGGAACCTTTATCGTTATCGAGGAACGCAAAGTCTGCAACGGACTATCCCCGCGTGTACGGGGGAACCTATTATCACCCCGCTTTTGTAGATACGTATTGCGGACTATCCCCGCGTGTACGGGGGAACCGGTTTGTCTTCGCACATTGATATCTCCTCCTACGGACTATCCCCGCGTGTACGGGGGAACCTCAGATTAGCCGGTTATCGGTTGTTAATATTGGGGACTATCCCCGCGTGTACGGGGGAACCTCTTGCTCACTGGTGAGCATTGATAACGCAACGGGACTATCCCCGCGTGTACGGGGGAACCCGTCGACAGCGGAGCGCACGATCCAAGCGCACGGGACTATCCCCGCGTGTACGGGGGAACCGAAAAAGATCGGAGTGTTTTCAGTAGTTGCAGAGGACTATCCCCGCGTGTACGGGGGAACCTAATTGTCAAGGATCTAAAATCTACCCTACTACGGACTATCCCCGCGTGTACGGGGGAACCGTAGAAATACTTGGCCCTATTCTTTTGTGTTGGGGACTATCCCCGCGTGTACGGGGGAACCCATATTATCCAGTGATTGGATTGTATTTTAGCGGGACTATCCCCGCGTGTACGGGGGAACCACATCGTGAAGAAGCTAATAGCGTTGATAGCAGGGACTATCCCCGCGTGTACGGGGGAACCCTCTCCCACCTTGATCGACTCCCACGCCCATAGGGACTATCCCCGCGTGTACGGGGGAACCATGAGTATCCAGGGTCGATGGTGGCTGGGCACGGGACTATCCCCGCGTGTACGGGGGAACCAAGAGATAGCTTTGTTGATTGTGCGACCAACTGGGACTATCCCCGCGTGTACGGGGGAACCAGGCCATCGTGGCGCGAGAGGATACATAGGAGGGGACTATCCCCGCGTGTACGGGGGAACCTGAGTGTTCAGTGTAGCCCGTCTGCTTTGAGAGGGACTATCCCCGCGTGTACGGGGGAACCCCACATCCCTTTGCAACCTCATCCTTCACACACGGACTATCCCCGCGTGTACGGGGGAACCTGACATTGCCTGCCTCCTTGTCATCAATGACCGGGACTATCCCCGCGTGTACGGGGGAACCGGAGGCGACGATAGCGGCCGGTTTCCGTTAATGGGACTATCCCCGCGTGTACGGGGGAACCGCCCGTATCCTAGTTGCGGTGTGGTGGTAGTCGGGACTATCCCCGCGTGTACGGGGGAACCACATGAGCACATCCGACCGAGCAAAAGGAATACGGACTATCCCCGCGTGTACGGGGGAACCAGATACAGCTAACAGAACGCACGCCGTCGATGGGGACTATCCCCGCGTGTACGGGGGAACCGACAAGAAGCTGCATCGCCACGGGCGCTTCCAGGGACTATCCCCGCGTGTACGGGGGAACCGTCAATCGATCGGTCACGAAAGGATCCAAAGCGGGACTATCCCCGCGTGTACGGGGGAACCTCTGCGGTACGAGTTCAACACGGTGGGAAAGTTGGACTATCCCCGCGTGTACGGGGGAACCCCTATCGGATGATTCAGTGCCAAGCTATCGCTTGGACTATCCCCGCGTGTACGGGGGAACCACCTCATTCGGCATCTTATCATGTTTGCTCATAGGACTATCCCCGCGTGTACGGGGGAACCCTCTAAAGCTGTCATAGCCTGCTCTGCACCCAACGGACTATCCCCGCGTGTACGGGGGAACCGGAACTGTCAAGCACGCTATCTTTCGCTGTACGGGACTATCCCCGCGTGTACGGGGGAACCGGCTCACTCGCTTACGATATCAACAGCGTTGAGGGACTATCCCCGCGTGTACGGGGGAACCCGAGTACATGGAATTCATCGGTCCTAGTTACAGGGACTATCCCCGCGTGTACGGGGGAACCGGAAGAGAACGCTGGGATTATTCGCTTCCTCGAGGACTATCCCCGCGTGTACGGGGGAACCCGGTAAGGTAGAAATACGTTGCGACGTTAAGGGGGACTATCCCCGCGTGTACGGGGGAACCGGAGTGATGAATATTGGGATAAGTGATGCTATGGGACTATCCCCGCGTGTACGGGGGAACCGTTAAGGGATCATAAGACACACCTGGGCGGGGGGGACTATCCCCGCGTGTACGGGGGAACCGTCCACCAAGGGCGGATGGCGCTTTGTCAAAAGGGACTATCCCCGCGTGTACGGGGGAACCCTGTAACTGGGACCGATGAATTCCATATACTCGGGACTATCCCCGCGTGTACGGGGGAACCTACACAGCAACCTGGATCTTGGTTCGTCAGGGGGGACTATCCCCGCGTGTACGGGGGAACCCGATCTACCGACGGGCGCAAGAAGATCCTAAGGGGACTATCCCCGCGTGTACGGGGGAACCTCTTCCAGGGCTGTCGTGCTCTCGCCAGCCAGCGGACTATCCCCGCGTGTACGGGGGAACCCCACTTACTAGCCACCTTCCCCATTTCCCTCCGGGACTATCCCCGCGTGTACGGGGGAACCTCGTGTCAATGATCTCTTTGACTTCATCATCCGGGACTATCCCCGCGTGTACGGGGGAACCAGAGAGTTCGCCTGATCCGCCCGAGGTAGAGAGGGACTATCCCCGCGTGTACGGGGGAACCCCCCCGCAGCTATCGCTATCACGTACTTCATGGGGACTATCCCCGCGTGTACGGGGGAACCAAGCCTCCTTTGATGCTTGATTTGCTGCTAGAGGGACTATCCCCGCGTGTACGGGGGAACCCCTAGAATAATACGCTCGGTCAAGCGCATGAGCCAAGGGCGGATCTATACTTCTTGGCTAGGATCTGCGAGTGCTTCCAGCTCTTGGACGTTGTGTTGTTGTGTGAGCTGCCCGAGGGTCAGCCACACGCCTTCTTGATCGACAAGCTCCTTCTTCGGCCATCCCAGTAATAGCATTCCTAGTTCTGAAGGAGCTTGCTGATCGCTCCACAATAACACAAGACCACCATTTTTGGGGAGAATTCCTATCCAGTCCTGCATCACTTTCCATACCCGTTGACGTATCGCACTTGTCATGTGAGAGCCAACATACACTCCAGGAGCAACTTCTAGCATGCAAGACGCTAGAAAGCCATGGAATCTATCAGGAACATTACGAGTTACGATCAGTGTCAGCGACATCGAGCAGTTCCTTGATGTTGTCAATCATCCCAGAAATGACCTTCCCTTGGTGCAGTTTCTCACCAATCATCCGGCGTGTCAGTCGCTCAATATCCTCCCATCCCCTCTTCTGCACTTGCCTTACCGCGGCAAAGGCTGTAGGAAGAGTGACCGATGCGCGGTACAGGTCAGCAATATCTAACGCAAAGGCTACCCCCGCACTCTCGTGGATGAATCCCAATTGAGGGATGGTTGATGTAGCTGAGACGGCAATCATGGCCGCAGCACGCACTGCTGAAGAAGCATGGTTGATCGCAGTGTTGATAGTGTCATCCGCATCTGGATTGGTGCGATCGTAGCGCCGTCCTTTCCAGCTTATACCATATTGTTTAGCTAGGAGCTGATACACCGCTTTCATCCGCTTCCCTTCAGCACCTCGAAGGGCGTCCATGGTGGTATGAGGAAGAACTTCCCCAAGCCTCAAGAAATACATGTGGCGTGCTACCTCCATGCGGTGTTCTTCGTCTGCCCATAACATAACCTGGTTGCGTGCTAGTCTGGAGCGATCAGGACCGAACGGCATACTGGCGGCATAGAATCTTACTCCGTCTGATCCAACCACCAGCAAACCGGTGCCATGCTTGGCAAGCAGGCGCAATGCATCGTGACTAACGGTACACCCCGGGGCAAGCAGGATGTTGGAGACGGTCTGAAAAGGGATCTGGTAGACTCCTTGCTTGAGGGTTTCTGTGCCAATCGTTGCAAAGGTTAAATTGCCGTCTTGAACGTACAGTTTGCCCTTTTCTAACCACAGAAGACCATGCCGCTCTGCGTGAGGTATGCGCGCTGTCTCTAATCCGAGCCGTCCTTTCAACGTGTGGCTACCCTCCAGGCCGCTTGATCTTGAGCATGCCAAATCCGAAAGATTTGTGCCGGCCGATTCCGCGGCGCAGGATCTCGATGAACCTTGTAGCATCCGTTACTTCCAGATTCCCGGTCATGGTGGCAGCAGGGCGCTTAATTGTTGTCGCCTGCCGATGCTCCACATGGTCGCGACGGAACATGCGCTCCAGTGAGAACTGCTTTAGCTGAACAGAATAGAGCTTTGCCGCGCCACTACGAGCAAATTGATCATCCAGCCACTCTCGATATACATCTTCTCGCGTGATCGAAGTCTTTGGGTCGTCCACTACCCAAACACGCGACAGAAATGCGTCCACTTCGGCACCGGCACTGTGGTACTTGCCAGAGGAGGATTTCCTGATGACCGGGCAGACACGCAGCTCGAATCCCAAGTGGGTGCCTTGTGGGAATGTACTGGGCATCGGTTTCGACACCAGCTTGGGCCAATCGGGAATTTGGTAGACCATAGGGCTGGCGAAGGCTTGCGCGGTTGCTTGTAGGTCATCTGTCGCTAGTGAAGAGTAGGCGAGTACGCGAAGGTATCTTCCACTGTTGTTCTCCACACTGAACGGTACCGGTGCACGGTTGCCGAAGAGCTCTCGCAGGGCACAGTGAGTGATGTAATTGTCATCGACTCGCTGCACTGGAAGGTGGAGCGCACGCCCCAATTCCACCAACCGGCGCAGATCAAGCCACATCTGAATCATGTATAGGGGAAATTGAGCGCTGCTGATATCAGCCATCTTCGACCTCCTTAGCCACAACGTTGACCTTGCCCATGGCTATCCATCGCTCTCCCACGTGGATCTGATTGGCCCAATCGCGTGCGTCGGTGACCGGTCGTCGGTTCACCTGCTTGCCGGGATGAGTGGGCCACCAAGCGAAAAACGTGCCCGTGCCCTCGGCCCACCTCGGATCACGGAGAGGATCGAGCAGGTCATCGGCCTGTAAGTGGCCTAATAGCAACCTCTCAGCCGGCAAGCAAGGCTTTCTCCCTATGAAAAGAGGCCTCTCCGGAGTTTTTAAGGCTTGTTCCAGATCATCGATTGCAGGCGCCTCATCAGCGGGATTGAGGGTGAGCGCCACCGTGTACATGGCGTCTGCCCAGTAATCACGCTGCCTAATCTGGGTGCCGGAACTGGCTGTTCCCCCCTTTCGCTTTTCCAGGTGGCCCCAAGTTGTCCATGCCAGGTCATCGTTCATGAACTCTTGTCCGAGATCGACAGTCTGATAATCTCGCAACCGAGTGCCCGCTCGATCTTGACGACACGCATATTGCAAACGCTCCTGAAGGCGCTGCAGGAGAGCAGATTCACGGTGATCGTATCCAAGCGCGTTAGCAAGCAGCCCGCAGAGCATCGATAACGCGGGATATGGTTGAATTATTCCGTGATTATCGACGATTGGTCCCCCAAAACTCATTAGGGGCGCGTCTAAACGCAATAGCAGAACTTCCATGTGCTCACCCCCTAACGTACTCAGCGGCCCAAGATGCGGTCTCTGGTAGAGGGATAGTTTTCCCCACCTTCAAGGCATCGATGAGCTGCTTGATAGGGCCTATGGCCGAGAGTCGGCGTTCTTCCTCTGTTCCATACATGTTGTCGAGTTCAGATGCATACTTGGCCAGTGCGCGGTAGGTGTTCTCTAGCAGATCGGGCTCCTTATCGACCGCTCTTCGGAAGGCATTGGCGAGTGTGCGGGGTTGGGATGTCCCCACTTCCACAAGGACACACTCGGAACGGGAGTAAGGGGCGGTCGATCCCAGCTTGGCTCCTGGGGAGGCGGTGGCGATGAGGTGAATCAGACGTTCCACTACATCAGCAGCGAGCGTACGATCAGCGCTCGTCCATTCTTCCCTCTTGCATCCCTCCAGGTTCGAGATCAATAACGGGACGTCCACAACAACATATCCGTAGAACAGGCCGCTGGTGAGCTCGTTCGTGTTGATGTGTCCACTCCCCAGTTCGCCTTCACCCATCGATACCACCAGTTCGTCGATAGCAGAGAAATAGTCACTTTCGCTCTCTTCAGCATGTGTAGTGAACGCATGAGCAACATGAATGGCCGCATCTCCTCGCGCTAGGATATCACTGGTTGCCATCCGGCCAAACATAGCCGCGTCAAGGCCTGTTGCAACCTTCATTCCCTTGAGGTTCTTCTTCAGGTCCTTTTCTGAGATTTCCTTGAACGTGTGGATTGCCAGATCTATCTGCTCTTTAGTTAGCTTCGCTTCTTGATCATTCCACAGAATACCCAGTTCTTCGCGTAGCGGATCGATGGTATCCGCTGTCAGTTGCCGGAGGTAGTCCACCTCAGGCTTTCCGAGGATGGTCACTTGAGCGCTGTCCAGGACCGCATCTAGATCCTTATCAGCTTGGAGTATCTTTTTGTGATCCGAATCTGAGACTGGTTTACCGGAAAGGACTAATTCTTTGAGAGTATTGACCACACAGACCACCAATTTGGGAGGGTATCCCTCTTCTATCAACGGTTGAGCCACCAGTTGTCTGAACGTCTGTCGGGAGCGGACCGTGTGCGGAATGTTGGGTTGATATAGACTGTGTTCTCCCTCGTTATGCCGCCAGTGATACTTGAGGCACTGTGAGGAGATGCGCGTACGAGTAGCCCCGCCGAACGGCAGGCGCTTGGCAAAACCAGCATCATCCCGATTAAGCAAGGTACCCGGATATGATGTCAATGTGTGGATCTGTATGAACTTGGCGTTATTCATTGTTCCTCCTTTGTGTTGTCCCGTCAGTTAGAAGCATCTTTTCCCTGCTGGTAGAGCGTGTGGTAGTAATTACGCGCGATGCGCCGACGATGCCGGTCGGCCCATTCTCCTTCTTGATTAAGTAGTAGTTGCGCTATATCCGACCAGTCGGCAGGTTGAGACTTACTGGCTAGGAAGGTTGCCAAGCGGCGTACCTCTTTGGATAGGCTGTCTCTGCGGGCCTGCATCAAACGGACAAACCGAAGCTCAGACCAACCTGCCTGAACCAGTGCTCGTCCCAGTGGGGTGTTTGGGTCGTGAAGTCCCGCAGTCATTGCCATGCCCATCAGAAGAGACGACCAACGCAGCTCTTTTTCGTCCTGTTTTGTCCCCTTGGTCCAGCTCTCCGGTACGTAGGTCAAGAGCACTTTCCACAGGGCCGGAGTATATGGATTTTCCGGTGAAATTCGTCGCAACTGCGCGAGATCTCCAGTTGATAGATGATGCTCCATCGCGTAAGCGATCTTTCCTACGACACTGTGGATGCTACTCTCGATCGTTGTGGTCCCATTAGAGACTTGTGGCGTGGTCATGTTCCTCCTTTTTTTCTTGATTTTGGAACAGTCTATCTAGGTGCTTGTGCGCTGATCCGTAGAAGATAGACTCGGCCGCGCTAATGGCACGGTACCGTCGGACAGACGGAAGTGGTGTACTTTTGATGGCATATTCAAGTTGCTTCCGAGCAAGGTCGAACAGGTGTTGCTGCCAGCGAAAGCGTGCCTCATCACGTGTTAGATCCAGGGAATTCCACAACTCTTGGAAGAAGACGTCGTCCACACCCGTATCGTAGGCATTTGTCCAACGATTGATCTTACTCGAATCTACCTTCTCATTGGTGCCTGCACTCAGTAGGGAACGGAGCGCGGGATAAAGGATCGATTTTTGCACATCGGAGGCGGTATCCACCTGTTCTTGAGCACGGATAGCGAGTTCCTTGTGCTGGGAGGTTGAACCAAAGAGGCGGATCGCCTTCGATGGAACAGGAATAACACGGTTGTGCCAGCCATCGGTCTTGCCTTGCCCACGCACCAACGTTGTTGCAACTACAAAAGCACCGTCTTTCTCTCCATCGGTTGTCTTTAGGGCAAGAGGTCTGTCGTAATTTCCAGTGAAGAGTATCTCGTGCAGGATACGGTACGAGAACCCTCGTTCACCCAAAGTCAGTGCTTTGGTGTTCACTATGTCAATCGGCGTCCAAGGATCACCAATAACACCGTTGATACCTTCCGGTGCTGCAATACGAGTGCCCTTGGTGTTTGCCCTCCAGCAACGGAATGATCCGTTGGCATGTGTGAAGCGAATCCGTCGACAGATCTCAATGAACAGGGGATCACAATGATCTAGCGGGAGGCCGCCAGATTTCGAGCCATCCCAAGGCAGGAGCCACAGCAGAGCAGCACCATTAGGATCGTAGTTATAATTCTCTGCCAAACGGGAGCGACCAGAAAGGAGTACAGCTACATCACGCTGGAAGTGGCTGCCCCAACTGAGATCGGAAGTCATTCCCACCAGCGGTCTGTTTCCGAATCCACCGTTCATCCTGGCAATGCCGTAATTCCCCTGGCCAAGGAATCCCTCGAAAGTCTGTAGCGTTATCAGAGCGTAGATCCAGTGTTCAATGCGCGGATGAGTGATACGATGCATCTTGACGTCGTGGTTCTTGGAGGTGAGCAGAATGTCGAGATCATCAGGGGTAATGACATCTTGCTTGTATTTGGCCTGCTCAAGCGATCCCTCTGGAACCGGCGACTGCATGAACGCCGGCTGCAAGACATCTTCGACAACCAGGCGCCAGGGAAGCTCATCTCCATCGGTTAGCGTAAGAAGAAGCTCCCTCCATCGTGGTACGGAAGAGACCAACTCTTGCTCATTGTTTCTGGCAAGCGCAATAACGACTAGCTGCACGAGGAAGGAGTACCAAGCCTGCCGTTGGTGAGGTTGAAGGGAATCAAAAGACATGATTTCGTCGCTTGCCAGCCCTCCGATAACCTGGGGAAGTGATAGCTCGGATCGCTCGTTTCCTTTTGTTTGCACGCGCAACAGCGGCTCATCTAGCAGAGAGTATCGGTATTTGTCACTCATTCTTAGGTTCCTCCTTGCAGTTCAAATCGAGCGGGCGAAGACCCAAGCGATCGTAGATAAACGCTTTGCCCCCAAAATTGAACCGTATCTTTTCTGAATCAACAACAATGTTTTCCGCAGTGGCTTCTTCATCGGCATTTGGAGCGTAGTAAAAAGGAAGGACAAGTTCTTTAATTACGTTGCCAAATGGGCTTGTTATCTCTTCATCAAGCTCGATCTTACGGTCCCCTTCCCCGAGACGGGTCTTGATGCGCTCATTGAGGTCGTGGGGAAATTCTCCATCTTTATCTCCGAAGGGCTTATCTCGTTTTAGCAAGAACAAGTTAGCGTGAACGCGATTGGCACTGCGCATGCCAAGAATATACGTTTCGTGTTGTAGCCATCTTCCGCCCAGCGAGTTCACGATTTCACCCAGAGCTTCGGGATGAGTGCCTATCTCTACCAGTTCCCTGTTCATGTCCGGGATGATCCACGTATCGTGTTCTTCGATCAGTCTCCATGTTGCCTCCAATGTGCGGAGGTCTTCATATACCGTTCCCCAACCGTGCGGACCGAACGCATGACCGTTGGGGCGAATGTATGATCCGAGCGAGCGCTCCTTTTGGACCAGGACAACTACGCCAGGGGTTCTGTACCCTTCAGGGCGCGACTCTGGCGGCCTCTCCTTAGGGTGACGATGGAGGCGTCCGATGCGTTGGAGAAGGACGTCAACCGGGCACAAATCAGTAATCAGGAAATCCGAATCTAGATCCAGGCTTTGCTGCACCGTCTGCGTGGCGACGGCGACAACACCGTTTTGCTGAGAGCCTTTGCCGAACAGTTCTTCGATGGCATGGTCGAGGCTCTTTCGATCCGGCCCGGCGAAGCGAGAGTGATGAGGCGCGATAACACCATTAGCGCTGAACAAGACCGGGCTGTTCGCGCCAGCGAGTTGCTCGAGAGCGAGCTGAGTGGCGATGCAGTCGCCCACGGTGTTGCGAATGATCAGGACTCGTGCCCCGCTGTTCGCTGCGTTCAGGGCCAAAGAGGCGACCTTGTCTGGATCACCGGCGATCTGTTCTGTTTGCACAGCCACTCGCTTGGTGTAATCGGAGGGGGAGGGCTGGATACGTGTGGTCTGTTTCCTGTGTGCGTCAGTGTAACTGATCAGTGGGTAGGGCAGTTTGCATGCTTCCTCTAGCCGTGGAGGCGCGGTAGGAACTGCATTCAAGAAGCGCGACTGAGCAACCGTCCCCAAGGTGGCCGACATCAGGAAGGCGTGCCCCCCGGCCTTCAGGTGATGAGCGATAACTTCCTCCAGGAGACGTCCCATGTATGCATCGGAAGCGTGCACCTCATCGACGATCAGGAGATGGCGCAACAGAGAGGCAGCGCGAAGATGAGCATGATTTACTTCAAGAGTGGACAATAAGACTTGGTCGATCGTGCCAACGGCGATCGTGCCCGCCAAGTATCGTTTTGGGCGTTCGGCAGCCCACCCGCGGTAACGCCAACGAGCACGGTCATCGTCGTTCCAGAGAACCTTAAATGGAGCGAGCCGCTGCCCGGTTGCTTCATCAACCTTAAGATATCCAGGGACAGCCAACACAACGGCTGGACGACAGTTGGGATCTGGGAAGGCCTGCGTAACGGCCTCTCTCACCCGCGCATGGATCTGGGTGGCTGCAGTGCGCGTGGGGAGCGCGAAGTACATCCCGTCGACCAGCCCAGCATGGAACAGTTGCACGAATCGCTCTAAAGCAGCTTCTGTTTTCCCAGAGCCCGTATCAGACTCGAGGATGGTGAGGCTACCGTTTTCATAGTCCGGCAGTTTGGCACATTCCTCTTGAATAGGACGGGGCAAGTAGTCGCCAGGGGCTATGGTTTTGAATCCAGGCCTGTTCGGTCCCAAATAGGTTCGAAATCGTTTTGGGGCAAGGCCTAGATGCACAATAGCACTCTGCGCGCGCTGTCGCGCAAACGGCATCCTGTCGGACGTGTCATTCGCGTATGGGAAGAACTGTTCGTCCGAGCCTATCCAGTCAGCGAGTGTCAGCACACCATTGAATGCATGCTGGAATTCCGTTGAAGGCGGAAACGGACGCGCACTGGCATCGAAGGCATCCGAAAACCAACGATTGGCCGCATGCCGTAGGTTGCGCATCTCGTTTATGGGGTCCCTCTTCTTATTCGCTCGCCACAGTTCCGGTCTGAAGCGAGGGGAGGGGCATACTGGTCGACCGTGATGCGAGAATGTGGCGAGGAGAAGAGCGACGCAATCGTCCTCTGACTCGAACCAATCGCACATCACTCCCAAATCGAGCGCTTCAACGATATTATCCTTCTCCGGTCCGTTCCAGCTCATGAAATCAATGAGAGATGAGACATGCCCTACTCGCGGTGCACTGCGAGAATAAGCTCGATCTTGAAAGCCGTGATTCACCTTGCCCGCATCATGCAGGGCGGCAAGGACACACAGACGAGAGATCTGCAGATCCGACAAACGTTCCTGCCCAAGAAGGAGTCCAAGACGTGAAGGTAAGATACTCTGTTTGAGAAGAGCCTCAACAACAGCTGCAACATCGGCGGCATGGGCCTGCAACGGCTGCCAAGAAGTAACTACACCAAGCTCATTCGTTGTGAGCTTACCCCAGAACTCACTAGGTGCTCCTTCCATTATTGCCTACCTTTGTCGTATCACAGTCTAGGACACACAGGAATTATATGCAAGCCGCAAGGAAAAGAGTTTGTCACCTAAGCACTCTTCCAGTATATGTGAACTGGATAACGCCCTATGATGAACAGCAACTACCACGAAACGTGCCAACCCCTCGATCTTTCCTTATTGCTACGTGTGCCCGCACACCGCTGTTGTCGTCGCTTAACGAAATGCTTTCAACTTGATTTCCACCTCGTCGTCAAACACGCAAGTATGGAGCATCTTCAACAACAGGTCTGCGTGCCCGAGCACCTTCTGCACCAGGCAGATCTTGCTGGTCTCGCGATAGACATCGGTGGCGAAGGAATGGCGCAGGGTGTGTGGTGAGATGTCCTTGTCAATCCCTGCCTTGGCTGCATACCGCTTTACCATCCGCTGTACGTAGCGATGTCCTAATGGCTGGCCTTGCAGCGTAGTGAACACATGCTCGCATTCACCGCACTGCGCCGCCTGTCGTTCTCTCCAGCTTCTCAGACGATTGATGTCGACCTCCGCCACCCAGAAGAATGCGGTCCTTGCTCCCTTTTTTCTGGCAAACCATAACCTTGCCGGTCGTGAGAGCAACATCGTGCCACTTAAAGGACGTCACTTCCGCCAATCGCAATCCTGTGTTGAGCATCAAGCGGAGCATCATCCCGTTGCGCTCACCAGTGGGGTAGCGAGGGTTGGGTCGTTCCAGGAGCCGCG
>Ga0075123_10001279_pt1 | contig 12754 bp, 10 predicted proteins | sample AntAceMetag02UKX_FD_69808 | JGI IMG/M metagenome (GOLD analysis project Ga0075123, IMG submission 69808) | Saline lake microbial communities from Ace Lake, Antarctica - Antarctic Ace Lake Metagenome 02UKX | ecosystem: Environmental > Aquatic > Non-marine Saline and Alkaline > Saline | place... | reverse complement strand
CGGTATCCAGCGCTTTACGATGACAATATCGGCATACTTCATAGGTGACTCCTTTGGTTGTTTTCCCTTTATAACATGGACCAAATGAGTTACCTAATTACTGAGCATATACAGCTGTCCTGAATGAGAAATATCACGTATAATGGCAAAAGGGAGAAGGGGGAAGGGGATTGAAAATCCACCCGCCCCCTTCGAAAGCCAGGAAACCTATGGTATCGCTACGGTGTGCTCCACGTCTTGCTAACGTCATCCGCGCCATCAAAATCCGAACCGCTTTTACCGCCGACTGTGATCACCACATCCGTTCCGCTTTTCGAGAAGGTGTAGCTGAATTCGTCACTCGCCGGTTTGTTTGCATTGGCCTTGGCGAAAATCTGGTCGACAGTTGCGGTACCGCTGTTTGACAGCATCAACTTGGCATAGGCGAGACTGACGGTTGAGAGACCTTCCGCGACCGCCCCTTCGAGGGCCCGTTCCTGGGCACTCTCCGTCAGGTCCATATACTTCGGCACGGCCACTGCCGCCAGGATCCCCAGGATGATCAGGACCGCAATGATCTCGATCAGGGTAAAACCCTTCTGGTTCTTTAAGGTATTGCTCATTATGAAACCCTCCTTTTGATGTTTTGCTTTAGAATAACCGTTTCTTACACTATAATATATTGAACCTTTACACAACACATTTTCTCCTTTCATGTCTAAAATCATGTTACCTCGCCATCTTTGTGAGATCCCACATGGGGAGGAATATGGCCATGGCAAAAAACCCGACTATCGCCGCAAGAGAAATAATCAGGATTGGTCCTATTGCTTCCGCCAGCCCCTTCACGGCATATTCCACCTCGTCATCATAATGGGTCGAGATAACCTGAAGCATCTGTTCAAGTTCCCCCGATTCTTCGCCCACTGCGATCATGTCTACAACCATGGGGGGGAAATATCCTGATGACCTCAGAGGAGCAGATATACCTCTTCCCTCTTGAATCTTGTCCTTCAATTGCGAAAATTCCCTGCTTATGGCGGCATTGCCGATGGTACCGGAGAGAATATCAAGAGAGCTCAGGACGGCAACGCCGCTTGCCTGCAGGATTGAAAAAATACTTGCAAAACGGGACATGGCGGCCTTGAGAAAGAGCTCTCCTACCAGGGGAATCTTTAGAATGAACTTGTCTCGTACATACTCCCCCTGCTTGGTCTTAAACCAGTATCTCAAAGCCAGAACAGCAAGGACAAGGCCACCCAGCAACATGTACCAGTAATTCTGTAAAAACCGGTACATGTACAGGCATATCAGGGTTGGCAAAGGAAGATCCAGACCGGCTTTTTGAAATATACCCACGAACTTGGGAATAACAAAGGTGAGGAGCACAAAAAAGGCTATAACCAGGGCAACCACAACCATGATCGGATATTGCAACGCCGATTTGATATCCGATCGTACCTTGTGTTCGTGTCCCAGTATATAAACAAGGCGGTCGAGAACTTCAGCAAGCGTACCGCTGGATTCCCCAGCCTCAATCATGCTGATATAGAGGGGAGAGAAAATGCCCGGGTGTTTCCCGAAGGCCTCATTCAGAGAAAACCCCTCTTTTATGTCCACCGTCAGAGAAACCAGGGCTTTTTTGAGTTTCGGGTTCTGGGTCTGACGCTCCAATATCTCCAGCACCTTGAGGATAGGAAGCCCGGCCATGAGCATGGTCCTGAACTGCTTGGTAAAGATTATAATTTCTTTCATGGTGACAGAGGCAAGTTTCGCCTGTATTCCGTCCAGTAAGTTGCCGGATCGAGACTTTTCTCCCTTCACAGCGGAGGGGATAAGTCCCTGTTCGCTCAGCAAGCTTTGGACAGCCTCAACCGATTTGGCTTCAACAACACCGGAAATCTCCGCCCCACTCTGATTGATGGCCTTGTAAGAAAACTGTGGCATCCCTCTCCCCTTCTATACCACCATAACCGTGGATGCCGCCTCTTCAAGGGTCGTGATTCCCCTGATCACCTTGTCCGCGGCATCATCTTTGAGAGTTTGGAATTTCCCCGTCTTTTTCATTTCCCGCGTAATTTCCTGTGCTGTTTTTCCCTTCAGGATCATCTCCTGAATCTCCTCATTAATCTCCAGAACCTCAAAGACACCGGTGCGTCCCTTATACCCGGTATTCATGCATTGGGCACACCCCCTGCCACGCTGAAAATGGGCACCTTTAATCTCGTCGAGTCCCCATTCCTTGAGTGCATTCATCGGAGGGGTGTACGGCTCTTTGCAGTAGGGACAAATGGTCCTCATGAGACGCTGGGCAAATGAAACCAGGAGGACTGAAGATATAAGGAACGGTTCCAGCCCCATCTCTATGAGTCGCGTAACAGCTCCAGCCGAATCATTCGTGTGAAGGGTACTGAGAACCCTGTGTCCGGTAAGGGCGGCCTGCACGGCGAGGCTGGCAGTCTCACCATCCCTGATCTCGCCCAGCAGCATGACATCAGGGTCCTGGCGAAGTATCGACCTGAGACCACTGGCGAAGGTCATACCCGCCTTTCGGTTAAGCTGGACCTGGCGTATATGATCAACCCGATATTCGACAGGATCTTCCAGGGTAATAATATTGGTATCGGGTTTATTGAGTTCCCTCAGGATCGCGTAGAGGCTGGTGCTCTTGCCGCTGCCCGTCGGCCCGGTACTGAGAACCATGCCATACGGTTTGACGATAGCCGCCTCTATCTTTGCCCGGTCTCCATCAGACATCCCAAGCTGCTTGAGAGAATAGACCCCGGCACCCATATCAAGGAGACGCAGAACAATATTTTCCCCATAGATCGTGGGGAGTGAGGATGCCCTGACATTAATCTCCTTCTTGTCCATCTTGACGGTGAATCGCCCGTCTTGAGGAATCCTCGATAGGGATATATCCATATTTGAAAGGATCTTTATCCGCGAGACGATGGGGAGCATAAGGGCTTTGGGGGGTGAAGGGACTTCACGGAGCTTCCCGTCAACACGAAACCGAAGCTGGGTCTTGTCTGCCTCGGGGCTGATATGTATATCGCTTGCGCCTTCGCGAACGGCCTGTGCGATCACCGAATTCACTATACGGACAACAGGGACCTCTTCGGCCATATCCTGGAGAGAACTGACGCGGACATCGCTATCCTTCGAAGAGATATCTTCCTCGACGGTAACAGCCACATCTTCCACCCCGTCCAGAACCTGTTGCAGTCCCCCCGTCTGAGTCCCGTACGTAAGGGTAATCAGCTGACCTATCTCCTTTTCCGAGCAGACAAGCGGCATGACCTCCATATGGGTGAGGGCTTCCGCGGAATCAATGGCATTGATGTCCATTGGATCTGCCATAGCCACTGTGAGGAGATGCATTTTTTTCCTCAGGGGAACGATCTGATTTCTCTGAGCCATATTGAAGGGGATCAGATTCGCCAGGTCCTGGTCTGCCGGATATTCCTTGGAGTCGTATTTTTCAATCTTCAATTGTTCGCTGATCTGGTCTATAATCTGATCTTCCCTGACCACCCCCTCGCGGATCAGGTATTGCCCGAGCCTCAGGCCTGTCCCCTTCTGGTTGGTCAGGGCCTGCTGCAGTTGATCTTCAGTCAACAGGCTGGCGCTTATAAGCATCTCCCCTAGTCTTTTCCGTATCCTCACATTCAAACCCTTCCTTTTTGTAACAACATCCGCGCGCCGGCATCTTCATCGCCGCGGCACTTCCCGGCTGCACTCCGGCTAGCCGGATGCTACAGTGGAAAAGAAAATCGTATCTTTGTCCCAATCCTTAATAATTCGAGCGCCCGAAGAGATGGATGGCGGGAATTGGTCAATGGTGCTCTGCGCAGGTTCTTCAGCGGGGAAACCCTCTTTCAGGATGACTTCAAACTGCATGCCTGCACGTTCGTTCCAGTGGGGAACCACCTGAATCGGAGGCAGCCGGTCGAGATATTGTTTGTATACTCCGTAAGCATCTTCAAGGTTGTCTCGCCGGGCCACCACTACCCAGCAGTTCCCCTCAGCGGGCGCGGGGCAAAAATCAGCAGGTACCGCGGGAAGGTTTAACATGGCTCCCGGGATAATCCTGTCCGGATCCTGTATATGCGGATTCGCCTTCCGTATCAATGCAATGCGATCCGGGGTGCATTCACGGCCGTATACACCTCTGATTACCTTGCAGATTGTCCCGTCCTTCTTGACAATCAACCACCCTAGCGACTCCGGGCATCTCTCCACGCGGCGAGGCTCCTCTTCGACTGGTGAGACCACGCGGGGAAGATCACCTTCGGCTGGAGGGGCCACAGGGAGAGTGGGCCCCTCTTCGGCGGGAGAGGCAACCACCTGAGGTATCACTCTCTCGTGAATAGCAACCGCATCCACCGGCTGCAGGGCAACACCGCTTCCCAACCTTTTCTGCACCTCGGGGAAGAAGAAATTATGTCCGATCAAGGCAATCAACACACTCCCGAGAACGGCAGCAAGGGCCACCTTCCACGACATTCTGTGCGTCTCTCCTGTGCGGGTGCAGAAACGGACCAGGGCAAATCCGGCCTTCGATCGATCCTGAATAATTAGCGCAAGAATAATGCGGTGGCACAGTCCGACGATCTTCCGCGGGTTTCCTCCCGTCGCACGATATATTGCCCACAGGGCTGGGAAGGTGAAGCGGACATCTTTCCCGGCGTCCTCTCCTTTGGCGGTATCGAGACGAAAGCGTATCATCGCCCGGGTATCGGTGAAATTCATGGGGCGAAGGTCATGGGAAAAGTTGATACGATCCGCAAACCCCGTATGTGCCTCAAGCACCCGATAAAACTCTTTCTGGGCAAAGATGATGATCTGGAGCAGTTTGTGCTCGTTTGTCTCATAATTGAGAAATTCTCTCAGGATCTCAAGGCAGAAGTCCGATATCTTCTGCCCTTCGTCTATGATCAGGATGAGGGTCTTCCCCTGGCCTACCCCTTTATCAAAGAGATGGTTCTTGATCTTCTCTTTCAAGTGCCATTCCGTAACATCCGGGTTGCCGCCCGGGATACCCAGTATATCGACGATGGCACGGAGAAACTCTATCGGGCTGCCGAAGCAGGGATCGAGCATCAGGTATGTCTCAATGTCTTTATCATCGGCAAACCTGCGTATAATCTGTCGGCAGATCGTTGTCTTGCCAACCCCCACATCCCCGATGACGGTATTCAGCCCGCGGCGCAGGCGCACCGCCAGCTCCAGTTTCTGCAGACACTCCACATGCTGCGGAGACTGGTAGAAAAACTCGGGCTCGGGAGAATTTGAAAAAGGCTCCCTGCTCAGATCTAACACTCTGAAATAATCCATATCGTACGCATTCCGTCCCTTAAAAAAATGTCTCTACCGGGGGTTATCCATCTTCTCCCGCACAATCTCCGGCCCCAGGATGTGAGGTGTAATAAAGATCAGCACCTCTTCCATCATTTCAGCCCTGCTGTCATTCTTGAACAGATAGCCTAAAGCAGGAATATCCTTGAGCCCCGGGATACCACTGTCGCCTCCGGAGGTTCTTTGCTTGCTAAGACCTGATATCACGATGGTTTCTCCATCCCTGACTATCAGTGTCGTATCGGTCTGTTTCTTGATAATATACGGATTCCCCTGAACGTTGCGTGATGTATCGACCTCATCCTTCTTGATCAGGATCTTCATCTTCATGTTTTCGCCATCAATGACATGCGGCGTGATTTCCAGGCGCAGGACCGCATCCTCCCAGCTGACCTCCGGCTCACCGTCCGTATAGGAGACAAAGGGCACCCTCTCGCCATTCTCGGTAAATGCCATCTGATTGTCCAGCGTCGTTATAGAAGGGGTGGATAGTATATTCAGCTTGCCGTCTGACTGCAGGGCACTCAATTGAAGCTCAAGAATGCTCCCCCCGAGCGTTCCAAACATGAGCCCCAGCGAGGCCACTCCCCCGGCTGTATCTATGGCGCTGCCGATCACGGGGAAATTGATACCCATCCCGTGGCCACTGACACCGGTATCACCGTATGTCGCCGTGTATCCGCCATCTTGCGGATTTACCCCTACTGTACCTGCACTTCCACCGGGGGTAATAAATAAATCGCTGCTCTTGCTGCCGGCGGTGAGGGTCTTTCCGTACATCCCTCCCCACTGTATCCCAAGTTCCCGGGCGGTCTCTTTGGTCGTTTCAACAATATTCGCCTCAATCCGGATCTGGGGAGTAGGCTTGTCGATCTTGGCGACCATGGGGATAATCCTCTCAAAATCACTCCTGGTCGCCTGCATAACCAGTGAATTCGTGTGTTCGTCCACCTGTATCGACCCATATGGGGTCCCTTCGCCGTCCTTGGTCAGGAAATTCTCGAGGTTCTCCCTGAGCTTGTCGGGGTCCGCGTAATTAACGGGGACAACCATCGTCAACAACGGAGACATCCTGCCCTTTATGATCTGTTGTTCTCTTCGCTCTCTTCCAATCTTTTCGAGCGCCAGATCGTTTTGTAGATCTGCCGCTGTCGTTATCCGTATAATATTACCATCCCATACATATGTGAGCATTTTGGACCGCATAATACTGAGAAATGCCTCGTCCCACCGAACCCTTCTGAAATCCACATTGATTTTACCCTGTATATCCGACTTGATCAAGATGTTCTGCCCGGCCGCTTTGGCGAGCGTGCGAAGGGCGACACCGACTTCGGTATCGCGCATGACAAGGGTGACCCTCATGGTGGGGAGGACCTTTTGCTCTATCGTGGCATCTGTCGCGCCCGGCTCATCCGGTATCTTCAGTGAGCGAACCCTGGCAACCGGTGATGTGCCCACGGATTCCTTCGCCTTGAGATTCCATTTCTCAAAGAATGGATCCTTTTTTACCTCTTTCGTGCCGGCGCAACCGAAGACGAGGACACCGGCCATGATCACCAGGGCCGCCTGTGCCAGTCTTTTCCTTCTGATTACCTTCAACACGCTCTATCCTCCATGAAAGACTACTCCTCCAATAAGGGAACTGTGATGTCTTTTCCCGTTCCTTTGTCCTCAATCACGACTGCGGAAGGCCCTATACGTTTCACAAGATATCCCCCCATCTCCAGCTCATCCCCGGTTTCATAGCTCACACCAGCTATAACGGCTATTCTCTTCGTACCGATCTCCAGATATCCGGTATATTCTACAGAGCCCAGATTAGAGGTGCTCACCACGGGTGTTTTGTCTACGTAGAAGGGGCCTTCCCCCCAGTCGGCCTCAGCCCCGTCAACAATAGCAGCATAGACCGGATAGCCCCCCCCTCCCTCCAGAACCTTTGACGCCTCTGCGATAAGAGTGTCTATCTGTGCCACAGCTTCTCCGGCTATCGCATCCGCCGGTTTCGATGATGCGGCAACGAATAAGTCATACACACCATACAGAACGGCAACCAGCATAACAGCCACCACTACGAACTCCCGTGTTGACACCTTGACTTTTTTCATGATCCCCGTCTGCTTAACCAACCGTCGCCGGGCACACCGCCTGTTATGTATTACCCGATTGCCAGCCGCACCGTAAGGTAGATTTCTTCGCGCCCGTTCTCCTGCTTAATCTCTATCGCTTCCACCCGCTTGAGGGAAGGGACCCCCCCCACTCCTACCAGAAATTTTCTGAAGTCGAGGAACCTTCCCCTCAAATGAAGCGCGACCATCATATCGTCAGATTCCTCTGTCAAGGTCAGCACATCCGGCCGGACGGAGATAACGTGCAGGCCGCTCTCGTCAGCTATTTCCTTAAACAACTGAGAGGGAATATCTATATCCCTCCTGGAGAGTGCCTTCGTATCGGGTACCGGCAATTTTTCCAGAAATTTGTTCTCCCCCCTTTTTACCATCTCTTCATAGAGGGATCGCAGGACCTTTTGTTTTTCTATGAGAGCCTTCACCTGTACCGTCTTCGCTTCGATGGCACCCAGGGACCGCTGATACGGATACAGGGCGACAAAGTAGAAGATGACAAGGATCACGACACACAGCACAAGATACATCACGCTCCGGCCGGGAATCTTGCTCATATACATCGAAATATTTTTCATCTTATACCCTAGAAAAAATTAACAGTTATGCTAAAAAGGAGCGCTTCACCTGCGTGAAAGGCCGCTCTGGTATTGTTATCAATCACAACCTTTCTAACCATCCGCGACTGCTTGAGATCAAAAACATATCTCGCCAGGACAGATTCAAAGGAGCCGGGGTCGCCCGTAACAACTCCACTGATAGTAGCAACGCCGTTGGCAGCTTTGTTGGCATCTTCTCCTTCTCCCCCTAGCATCGCCTTAATGGTCAAGAGGTGCACGTCTTGGGGGATCAGTTTCGATAATTCCCCTATAACCGCCATGCCAAAATACCTTTTTTTGAAACTTTGCATGACAAGGCGGTTTTTGTTGATCTCAGAAACCATCGCACGGGCGGGTTCCTCTACCGTCTGCGTGCCCTTTCTCAACTGCTGATCAAGCTTTGCCAGTGCGGCCTCTTCCCGGTCAACGACAGTCCCCATCCAGAAAAAAAGTCCCACAAAAAGCAACATAGCCACCGCAAAGACGGAAATGATCACACGATTGACCCGGCGGATACTCGCGAGCTTTTCCTTGTCACTATAGGTAAATATGAGATTAGGAGTACGAAGCAGGCTTGACAGCGCCAGGCTCAGGGCAGGCGTAAGGGAAGCCCTCTGGGATGTGGATGTGTGTGCCGTGATACGGCTGGAATAGGGGGTTTCCGGGGCAAGAGGATCCAGCACGTCGCTCTCGACCCTGAGCTGCCCGCCGATGTAATCAACGACAGGTCGGCAAACTCCCGTATCGGAAAAAACATATATGAAATTTATACCTTCATTACCCAGAATAACGGTGTAGTGTTCAAGGGTTCTTTCCACCTGTCGCACAAGCCGCTCAAGGGCAGGATTAATCATTCCGAATATCTCTTCCTTGCCAAGACCAAAACGATCGGCTTCCCCGTAGGGCGATGGGGAATCGAACCCCAGGCTGAACACCAGATCTTTCGCATCTTCTATGCTCATGGGGTTAAAAGCCTGTTCAAGGTCAGCCTCGGCACCGAGCACCCCCCCCCTCCTCTCATTCAGAGCGGAAGACGTGACGTGCTCTTCCAGAAGTGCCTCCGCCATGCTGTTGGTCCCCGCCCGTATGTCGCGCGTCATCACGAGATTCCCTGCGGAGAAAACATCGATGCGCGACGAATCATCTCCAATGTAGAGCATAGCCGTCCGATCGGGGAGGGGCATCCAGTCGGCCCTGAACAAATTCTGCAGGGCAAGGGGGGCAGCGGTAAGACCGGTCAAAGGAAAACCGATGTCGTTAAAGAGAGTTTCCACCTCCTCCACCTCACGTTTCGAAACGACACATATCACCACCGACAGCTTTGTAACATCCTCCTCAACCACCTCACCCTGAACCTCAAATTCAAGAATTGATTCCTTTTCATCAAAGGCTGTATTTTTCTTCGCGGTCCAGTAAACGACGTTTTCAAGCTGCTTTTTCCCCACTTTAGGTATGTTGACACTCTCCACATCCACCTTATCCGACCGGACCAGGCTCCACACACTAAAGTTCCTACCAGAACCGCAGAGCTTTTCAAGTTCCGCGCTCAAAAAATGGGCAAATCCGGGGTTGCCTCGTGACATCCCAGGCTCAATAAAAACCTTTCTGCAGTCAAGCAACTCCCACCGGCCAATCGAAGGCTGTTTTACCTTGACCAGCCTCAGTTCATCGGGTCCGATATCCACACCCACGGATATGGACCTCCTCGCAAGCAATCCCCGTGTGCCCTCCTTCTTGACCTTTCCGGATGGAGAAGCACTGAAAGCGTTAGATATTTCACCCGGCGTTTCATCATTCCGGATTAGTCTAAGCAGCCTTTCAGTTGAAGAAATATCTTTTGGAGAAGGCAACACCAAAACCTCCATTTATCGTTTATCTAACAAAAATCAACGTAATTACAAACCAATGCCTCACCCCTGAAAACAGTTCGTCAGAAAATGGTCAACTGCTTATCTTTCTTGAGAGACACCTGTTTACGGCGATAATTCTCAAGGATCTTCTTGGCCTCTCCCATGTAGTCCTGGGGAAAGTGTTTAAAGATGCGCAAACCGGACTGAATCTCCGGAGGCTCCGGGATAAGGCCCTTTTCTATATAGCTTCGTATCGTTTTCGCGGAGACACCAAGAACTTTCGCCGCATCGGCAGTTGTGTAATACGCTTTTCCCTCTATGATAACCATAAAATTCTCCCGGAATTTCTGAAACTTTCTTACCATCCACCCATATTGATAGGTTCGCCCATACCGATCGGTACAGTAGGTGTGTACATACCCTACCTTCCGCACCCATGTCAAGTATTTTCTATCCCTCTCCTGCTGTGGAGGCAATCTACGTTCCCAATGTAAATTCAAAGAAGTATAAATAAAAATATCTTTTGTAAAAATATAGTTTCTGCTATCATTCTCAAAATTCGGCATAAAATATTGACACAACAGTTGCTCTCATAATAGGGATGCCTGTATTTGGTATATGTTCCACAATTCACAGGGGGTGGTGGATTTCTTATGTCTTCATCTTTCATGTATGGACAATTGATACTATTCAATCCGATGGGAAGCATTGAGGGGCCTTCAGGCATATTGGCCTCACGGGAGCTGAACATCGGATGTGTTTAGATACTGTGTGGCTTTTACAGTCGCAACAAATACATATAGAGGAGGGAAACTATGGTTGGTATCACGTCGTACGGCGCTTATATCCCCTGGTACCGGATGAATCGCACGGTCATATTTGAGCAACTGGGGTGGTTCAACCCGGCAAATGCTTCCGTGGCACGGGGAGAAAAAGCAGTGGCAAATTATGATGAGGACAGCATAACGATGGCCGTCGCGGCGGCTCTGGACTGTCTGGGGGAAAAATTCCGGGGATCTGTCGATGGCCTGTATCTGGGATCCACGTCTCTCCCCTTCGCCCAGAGACAGAACGCAGCAGTTGTCTCCACCGGCCTCGACCTTCCATCCGGAGTGAGAACAGCCGACTTTGGAGGTTCCACAAAGGCCGGCACCAGTGCCCTCCTCTGTGCTCTCGATGCGGCAGAGGGAGGAAGCACACTGGTCTGCGCGAGCGAGAACAGGCTCGCGAAACCGGGGAGTTCCCAGGAGCACACCTATGGTGACGGCGCCGCGGCCTTTCTGACGGGATATGAGGATGTCCTGGCACAGTTCAAGGGTTCCTTCTCCGTCTCCTCCGATTTTATCGATTTCCGGCGTACCCAGGAAGAGAAATTCTGCCACGGGTGGGAAGAACGGTGGATACGCGACGCGGGGTATTCACGGATCATCCCCGAGGCGGTCTCGGGGCTGCTGGACAGATACAACCTGAAGATCACCGACTTCGCAAAGATTATTCTGGCCTGCCCCGTCGCGGGCGCCATGAAGGGCCTGATCAAGACCATCGGCGCCGCTCCGGAGCAGATGCAGGACACCATGATCGCACAGGTCGGAGATACCGGAGCTGCCCTGCCCCTCATGATGCTGGCGGCGGCGCTTGAAGACGCGAAGGCAGGGGACAAAATCCTTGTTGTCAGCTACGGAAGTGGCAGCGACGCCCTCTGGTTTGAAGTAACAAACGAAATAGCAAAGGCCCAAAAGAGCGGTAGAAAAGGAATCAGCGGGCATCTAGCCGAAAGGAATGACCTGTCCGTGTATGCAAAATACCTGGTCTTCAGAAATCTTATCCCCTTGGAGGTGGGAATCAGGGGGGAAGAGATATCGCCGACGGCGATGAGCGCCCTCGGCAGGGACGGCAACGCCATCTCCGCCCTCGTGGGCTCACGGTGCAAGGCCTGCGGAACCCCGCAGTATCCGAAGCAGCGTATCTGCGTGAACCCGGACTGCGGCGCCGTGGACGATATGGAAGACTACCGCTTCTCCGACAAGGTGGGAACCCTCGTCTCCTACACCGGAGACAACCTCGCCTTCAGCTGGGATCCTCCGCAGATCTACGGTCTGGTCGATTTTGAGAATGGGGGGAGGATACTGCTCGATCTCACCGACTGCTCGCTTGATTCCGTCAAGGTGAAGATGCCGGTTACCATGAGCTTCCGAAGAAAATACGCAGACCCCCAGAGGGGCTACTACGGCTATTTTTGGAAGGCGGTGCCTGTCAAATAGAACCCGTAATCCATCAATCTGTGAAAAAGGAGATATCAGATGGCAAAAGGAATAAAAAATGAGGTGGCCATAATAGGTGTGGGATGCACCACATTCGGTGAGTTGTGGGACAAAGACGCATCCGATCTGATGGTTGACGCGTTTCAGGAGGCCCTGCTCGATGCAGGTATAGAAAAAAAAGATATAGATGCCGCGTGGTTCGGAACCTGTTTTGATGAGGTCAACGTGGGCAAGAGTGCCCTGTCGCTGACAAAGACTCTGAAGCTGCCCTTTATCCCGGCGACCAGGGTGGAAAATTTCTGCGCCAGCGGGACGGAGTCCTTTCGCGGCGCCTGCTACGCGGTCGCTTCGGGGGCCTGCGACATCGCCCTGGCAATGGGGGTCGAAAAACTGAAGGACACCGGGTACGGCGGCCTTCCCGACTTCGGCAACCTGCTGGGATCACAGAACAGGGCCATCTTTGCCAATCTCACCGCCCCTGGTGGTTTCGCCATGCTGGCAACGGCATACTTTGACAAATATGGCCTCTCACCCGAGGAGGGGAAGCGGGCGCTGGCACACATATCGTCAAAGAGTCACCA
>Ga0075123_10001275_pt1 | contig 12773 bp, 13 predicted proteins | sample AntAceMetag02UKX_FD_69808 | JGI IMG/M metagenome (GOLD analysis project Ga0075123, IMG submission 69808) | Saline lake microbial communities from Ace Lake, Antarctica - Antarctic Ace Lake Metagenome 02UKX | ecosystem: Environmental > Aquatic > Non-marine Saline and Alkaline > Saline | place... | reverse complement strand
TGATGGACATCACCTGGGAGGAGGGGATGGTATCCCTGGAGAAATATCGCCTTGTTGATATCAACGATTCCATCAGAGGCGATCCCCGGATTGCCGGCATGATCGATGTCTTTGAATCCCATATCGGTGAAGAGTTTCTGGCGGAGAAGGGGCTCGGATTTCGCCAGATCATCGCACACACCCCTTTCACTCTTGAGATCAAGGAGGATGAATCCAACCTGGGGAACCTCATCGCCGATTCGATCCTTTGGTACATCAACAGGCATGACTCCGATCCGGATGACCCGGCTCCCCGGGTGGAGGTGGGGGTGGTCAGCAACGGGGTTATCCGCGATGCCATCGAACGCGGGAAGACAGGGAATATTGCCGTCTGCGATGCATTTCGCGCTATCCCGCTGGGGATCGGATTTGATGATCGGTCGTCCATGGGGTATCCCCTGATATCGTTTTATATCTATTCCGCGGAGGTTAAAAAAGCCCTGGAGGTACTGACCAGCATCTATCCCCTGAAGGGCCCCGACTATTACCTCCAGACCTCCGGGATCAGATTCTCGTACAATCCTCACCGGATGATCTTTGACCGCGTAACTGAGATATGGCTCGGTGACGAACAGAGGGGATACACACGCCTGGACTACTCGGCTTCAAACAAGCGGCTTATCAGGGTTGCCGCCGACATCTACAATGCCACCTTTCTGAAAATTGTGGGGAATTTCACCTGGCATGTCCTGGATATCATTCCGAAGGACCGAAACGGAAACCCCATCTCCGATTTGAAAACCGTTCGAGTCGATGCGGACAAACAGATGCCCGGAATTCAGGAACTCAAGGAGTATAAGGGGCTCCTGGAGTATGTCCGATCATTTCCCGACACCACGGGGGACGGGGTCCCGGATATCCCGGAGAGATACCGGGGCACACTGGGACGCCAGCTTGTCGAGGCCAGCTGGAACCCCTTCAAACTGCTGAAGCGGGGGACATATGTGACCTGGATCGCCTTCGGTTCCCTTTTCGCCATTCTCCTGATCCTTATCCTGATTACCGGTTTTATCCGGCGCGTAATCAAGGGATCACAACGGAACCGCTTCCACGGTTGACATAATATGTCTTGACATCGAAGCATGTGCCATTGTAATCGGGGCCATCAGCGGATAAATCCGGCGGCTGAGCCCGCAGGAATCCGGATTAGATACATGCGCAGTACACAGAAGACCATCGTACCCTGCGGAGTGTGATGGTCTTCTGGTACCTGAGAAAGTAGATACTATTAAGGAGATACATGTTATGACGAAAGCGGTAGCGCCTGGAGACACGATACGTGTACACTACACCGGAAAATTTGAGAGCGGCGATCTGTTCGACTCATCAGAGGGACGCGAGCCCCTTAAATTTACTGTGGGAACAGGGCAGCTCGTAAAGGGCTTTGACGATGCCGTAGTGGGCATGATTCCCGGGGAGAAAAAAACGGTAACCGTCACACCGAAAGAGGGCTATGGCGAGCGCAGAGAGGATCATGTGGTCGATTTTCCCAAGGCGAACGTCCCCGAGGATATGAAGCTTGAGGTCGGTATGGTTGTCCAGATGTCGGATCAGTCGGGGCGTCCCATACCGGTGATTATTACGGAGATACTCGAAGACGTGGTTAAGATGGATGTCAATCACCCACTGGCCGGCAAGACCCTGGTATTCGATGTCGAGATTGTTGAAACGGGGCTCGAACCGGACTGCCAGACCTGCTCAGGTGACTGTGGTGGCTGCGGGGGCTGAGCGGAGAGGCGAATTGTAAAATCCCACATTGTTTCCCTGATGTCGTTGATGTTTTTCCGTCTATCTGGTACGCCTAACCATCGAAACCATGGATCATCTGGTGGACCAATGAATATGAGGAAAACACTGTGTTGTCTGTTTATATTTTTCCTGGCGGGATGCGCGCTGATAGCACCGGAGCGGGGGGAGATTGCGCCACTCGTTCCGACGTCCCCTTGGGCGTTGCCCCCCCTGGCCGATGACCTTGACCGGGCGTCCCTGAAACTCGCGATTGACAGGAGCCTGGAGTATTACAACCGGCTGCCCGAGACGAGAGAGTTCCGGTTCGGGGACCGCGTGTGCACAGCGGGGGAGTTGAAGGAATCACTCCGCGATTTTCTGGAGATTCTCAGGACGTCGGATTCAGACAAACAGAGAGCTGAAAGAATACGGGAGACCTTCGATCTGTACCGGAGTACCGGAAGGAACGAGGGGGAAGTCCTCTTCACCGGGTACTATGAACCGCTCCTTGCCGGGTCGTTGGAGAGTACTGAGGAGTATCGCTACCCCATCTACCGGACACCTGACGATCACGTTGTGATAAACCTTGGAAATTTCAGAGGTAAATACAAAGGGCAGCGGGTCATCGGCAGAATTCAAGAGGGGCGTGTCGTTCCCTACTATACGCGTGAGGATATCGATATAAAAGGGTGTCTTGAGGGAAGGGGGGTTGAACTCTTCTGGCTCTCTGATCCTATCGACATCTTTTTTCTGCAGATTCAGGGGTCAGGAGTTGTGAGCCTCCCCGGAGGCAGCCTTGTCCAGGTAAGCTACGAACAGAGCAATGGTCATCCTTACAGCAGTGTCGGCAGGATCCTTGTGGAGGAGGGAAGAATGTCGATGGATGAGGTGTCGCTCAAGGGCATCAAGAGGTACCTGCGCCGGCATCCCGACGAGATGTTCGACATACTGAGCCGTAATGAGAGTTATGTATTCTTCCGTATCGTTGAGGAGGGTCCCATCGGGAGCCTCAATGTGACGGTGACGCCGGGGAGGTCCATAGCCACGGATGCGAATCTGTTTCCCAAAGGCGCGCTTGCCTTTATCAGGGTGAAAAAACCAGTTATAGATGAGAAGGGTACCATCGTATCGTGGGAGCCCTTTTCCCGGTTTGTTCTCAACCAGGATACGGGGGGGGCGATCAAGGGCCCGGGACGGGTGGACCTGTTCTGCGGAAGGGGACGAGACGCGGAGATCATGGCCGGACACATGAAGGAAGAGGGGGAACTGTACTTTCTTGTGAAGAAGCGGTAACCTTTTTAAAGGCATGCCCCTCCTGTACTGACCAATTCTATACAAACGCGAAGGCAAGCGAGGCGGTTGTTCCGAGATTGACCGCTATATTAAGCCCGCACAGCAACTCCAGCGCGGTGCTGTCCTTGTCCTTTCTCATAAGCAGGCCTCCGGTGACCAGTGCCGAGAGCACAATCACGGGGATATACAGATACAAGGCCCGGGCAGGTACCCCGGCGTATATGGCGCAAAAAAGCGACGCCCATGCGAGGATCGATACCAGGGCATAGAGCACAATTCCCCCTTTAATCCCCATGCGCACGAGGATATTTCTTTTCCCCGTTGCCTGATCCGCCTGGTAGTCGTGAAATTCGTTGAGAAGTATCACGTTGAATATCGTGAACGCGACGGGGAGTCCCATCCAGTTGACAAGCGGGTGCAGGTACCCGGTTTGAATATAGAAGGCCGTTGCTATCGGGAGCCACCCGTAACAGAAACCGATGAGGATTTCCCCGACTCCTCTGGTTACCAGTCGCACCGGTCGGGTCGAGTAGAAGAATCCCGAAGTGATGCCGAGGATTCCCATGGGTATCGTGTATGGCCCCGTGTCGAGGCCGAACTGGAGGGTTATTCCAATAATGCAGGCACTTATAGCCGCAATAATACTCGCGCAGCGCGCCTCTCCGCCAGAGAGGGTGCCTTCCTGTATGACCCCCGTACCCCCTGAAAATCTGCTTTTGAAGATACTCTTGGATATAACATCTTCCCGGTAATCGGAATACTCGCCGGCGTAATAGGTAGAGAGCATAACGGAGATAACCGCCAGTACACCCAGAAGGCATACGCCTGTGTGAAAAATCCCTTCCAGTCTCCACGCCAGAATGGTGCCGAGGATAAAAGGAAACACTCCCACCAGGTGAAACGCCGGCCTTGAGAGCTTGAGCCATCCAACCGTCTTCTGTATAAGGGCTGAATATTTCATGATTATTCTGCGATTCCTAGCATAAGAAATTGTTTTTGTCAAATACGACAAAGGTGCCGGGGATTACAACAGATGCCTTCGTATACAAGCGGGCTTCGCAGGGGGTTGTGAGGAGGTTTTCTCGCGGTGACACCTTTTATAGCGGTTGTAACGATTTACTATAGTTTTTGCTTGATTGTTGATTTTCTTTATGCTAGTGATCTATCTGATGCGCTGATGCCTTTGTTGCTGTCCTGATATGGGTTTGCGGCGTTTCTGCTCGCGGTTTTTCTTAGGGAATAATTTATCGATATTATCAGTTTGAAGGGGGGGTGCCTGAAGACATTGCTGGTCGACTATCTTACGGGCGCCTGCTTTATAAACGTTATAATAAAATAATTGAGGAGGAGGGAAAAGATGACGAAAGCCGAATTGGTAGCAGCAGTTGCGGGGGATGCTGGAGTAACGAAGGCTCAGGCCACAAGAGCGCTGGATTCGTATATTGCCAATGTAACCAAAGAGCTCAAAAAGAGTGGCAAACTTGGCCTCGTGGGTTTCGGGACTTTTTCGGTAGTGAAGAGGAAGGCACGGACGGGACGTAACCCCCAGACGGGAGCAAAGATCGAGATTAAGGCTAAGAATGTTATCAAATTCAAGGCAGGCAAGACACTTTCTGAGAAGATCTGATCATGGCTTGAAGATCACGTCGGCCCCTGGCTTTAGAGTCAGGGGCCATTTTTTTGCCCACCCATTTCTACTATCTCCAGTTTTGGGCCTTCTTCTGGATATGTAGAAGGTGCTTATGAATATCGATGATTTATTGCGGCGGCTTTCGATCCTGCCTGTTTTGAGGGATGTGGGTGTCTGCGCGGAAGAGATGGGCTCTTGCGCATATGTCGTGGGTGGACTCGTACGGGACCTGTTCCTGCAGCGCGAAACCCTTGATGCCGATGTGGTTATAGAGGGAGATGGCATCGCTTTCGCATCCAGATTTTCGGCTGATCAGGGTGCACAACTTACCATATACAAAAGGTTCAAGACGGCAAGCCTGGTATTCCCGGGTAGTTTCAAGGTTGATGTGGCGACGGCACGGACGGAAACCTATGACCGGCCTGCCGCGCTTCCCCTGGTGAAGCCCGGTTCCATAGAGGACGATCTGTCCCGAAGGGACTTTTCGATCAACACACTCGCGACCTGTCTGAACCCCGGGCATTTCGGGGATCTGCTTGATCCCTTCCGGGCGATGGACGATATAGCGGACAAATTGATACGGGTCCTCCATGACAAGAGCTTCGTCGATGACCCTACGCGGATATTCCGTGCCGTCCGCTTTGAAAAGCGCTTTGGATTCATGATTGAAGATACCACGGAGACCCTTATCATGGACGCCGTCTCTGCGGGCCTTATCGAAAGGTTGTCGGGTTACCGGATCGCTTCGGAGTTGAAACTTGTATTGAGAGAAGAAGACCCACTGCCCATCGTAGGGCGTCTCGAAGAGCTTGGTGTCCTTTCTCCTGTCAGCCGGAGAGGGGAAAAACACACAGAGCTTAAAAGACTTTTGCGCAGGATAGACGAAGTAAAACTGGCTGTTTGACAGGGGGCATTCTTTTTTGTTATACGTTCGCTCTTAGATAGCAATCGTTCACGGTTTATCACGACTCGTCGGGATTCACGTTTGAAAACAGAGAGTTGAAATCAATATCCAAAATGTTTCGATCGTTAGGCCTCGCTTATCGAGCAAAGCTAGTTGTATCATAATTTATTGAAAAAACAGTGAACTGTAGACCGAAAACCGTGAACAATTACCTTACATATAGTTTCTGAGGAGATATTGTGGAAAAAAAACGAATCTTGAGCGGCATGCGTCCAACCGGAAGGTTACATCTGGGGAATCTTCACGGGGCACTCGCGAATTGGGTCGATATTCAGAATACGGATACCTATGATTGTTTTTACTTCGTCGCCGACTGGCACGCCTTGACGAGCGACTATAAAGACACCGACCTCATCAAGGCATACTCCCTGGATATGGTTGTGGACTGGCTGAGTGTGGGACTGGATCCTGCCAGGAGCACCCTGTTTGTCCAGTCGGAGGTACCGGAACATGCCGAACTGTTTCTTATTCTCTCTATGATAACGCCTCTTTCTTGGTTAGAGAGAAACCCGACCTACAAAGAGATGCAGGAAGAATTGTCCGACAAAGATATAGGGACCTTTGGTTTCCTCGGGTATCCTGTTCTCCAGGCCGCGGATATCATCATGTATAAGGCCTATGGAGTTCCCGTCGGCGTGGATCAGCTTCCCCATGTGGAACTCACGCGTGAGATCGCCAGGAGATTCAATTTCCTCTACAAGAAGGAGATATTCCCCGTTCCCGAACCCCTGTTGGCCGAGGTGCCCAAACTTCTCGGACTTGATGGACGGAAGATGAGCAAATCATACGATAATTCCATCTATCTTCGCGATAGGGGAGATGTCTTGACGCAGAAGATCACCTCCATGTTTACCGATCCTCAGCGAATGAGGAGGAAAGATCCGGGACGGCCCGAGGTGTGTAATGCCTTCGCGTTTCACAATATATACTCCCCCTCCTCAGAGGTCGACGAGATATCGGATGCCTGCAGGACGGCGGATATTGGCTGTGTGGAATGTAAGAAGCGCCTCGCCCAGCGGATAGTGGAAGGGATGGCGCCCATACACGAGCGCCAGGATCATTATCTGAATCATCTGGATGATGTGAAGGAGATCATGGCCGATGGCGTCCTAAGGGCCTCGAAGATAGCGAGTCTGACCATGGAACAGGTACGGGAAGCCGTAAAGATATGACGGACAGGGCATATGAGATCAAACTGGATATATTCGAAGGTCCCCTGGACCTGCTGCTCTACCTGATCAGGAAGAACGAAGTCGATATATACGATATCCCCATTGCCCTTATAACCAAACAATACATGGAATATATCAACGTGATGAAGTCACTCAACCTCGACCTTGCCGGGGAGTATCTGGTACTTGCCGCCACGTTGACACATATCAAATCCAGGATGCTTCTTCCCCCCAGCGAGGATGAGGAAGAGGAGGAGGCCGTGGACCCCCGCGAGGAACTTGTTCGACAGCTCCTGGAGTACAAGACCTTCAAGGAGGCGGCACTGGGCCTGGGTAGGATGACCATCCTTGGGCGGGATGTATTCAGTAGGGATCACGCCTTCGAGGAAGAGATCGAGGGGAATGGGCGGCCTCTCATGGAGATCGGGATCTTTGAGCTTGTCGAGGCCTTCCGGAGGATAAGTATTGACACCGGCCGGCACGATATCATGGAGATAGATATCGAAAAGATATCACTCTCCGACAGGATAAATGATATAGTGGACGAACTGGAAAAGAGGGGAGAGCTTACCTTTGCCGACCTGTTAGGGGAAATGGACAGTCGCAGGAGGCTCATATACACGTTTCTGGCTGTTCTTGAATTGATGAAACTGAGAATAATCAAAGCATATCAGGCTGTTCCCTATGGAACAATCAGAATACGCCTTGCGGGGTGATAGATGGATAACCTGAAGGCCGTCATTGAGGCCCTTGTCTTTGTCTCTGATGCGCCGGTGACGGTGGCTGTAATAGAGAGAATCCTGGAGGATGTGTCAAAAAAAGAGATCTCCTCCGCGCTTGATGATCTCATGCGAGAGTACGAAGTGCGAAGTGGGGGCATATTCTTGAAGGAGGTCGCCGGAGGGTACCAGTTCAGGACCGGCGAAGCACTGACGACGTGGGTGCTGAGACTGAAGGGACAGAAACCGATGGACCTGAGCCCTGCCGCCATGGAGACTCTTGCGGTAGTTGCCTATAGACAGCCTGTTATGAAATCCGAGATAGAACGGGTGAGGGGTGTCGATGTCAGCGGCATCCTGCGGGGACTGCTGGAGAAAAATCTGGTACGGATAATGGGGAGAAAAAATGTCCCGGGCAGACCCATTATCTATGGAACAACCAGGAAATTTCTTGAGACATTCGGTCTCAAGGCTCTTTCAGATCTGCCCACGCTGAGAGAATTCAAAGAGTTGGAAGGATAATCCCGCATGGAAGAACGACTTCAAAAGATACTCGCCAGATGCGGTGTGGCGTCCCGGCGAGCAGCGGAACAGATGATGCGGGACGGCCGGGTCAGTGTGAACGGCAAGATGGTAACGCAGCCGGGAGTAAAGGCCGATGAGGCGCGTGATGAGATACGTGTTGACGGGGGTCTTATATCGCGGGACGCGGTAAGCCGTGTGTATCTGATGCTGAATAAACCGCAGGGATACGTTGTTACCTTGAAGGACCCGCACGACAGGCCGATTGTTACCGATCTGCTTCGGGATGTGCCGGAGAGGGTCTTTCCTGTCGGACGGCTCGATTACGATTCGGAAGGGCTGCTTCTGATGACCAATGACGGCGACTTTTCATACAAGGTGCAGCATCCGGCATTCAAGGTCCCTAAGACCTACATGGTGAAGGTTCAGGGTAATCTTACGCGGGGTGATATCGAAACTATCCGGAAGGGTGCCATGCTGGAGGACGGCACCTTTAAGCCTGTCTGGGCGGCCGTGGAAAAGAGCAACCGAAAAAGCTGCTGGGTAGAGATGACCATCCTTGAGGGGAGGAACAGGATAATACGAAGATTTTTCGATTCGATACATCACCCCGTGGCGAGACTGATCCGTACGGCTATCGCCGATCTCAGTCTCGGTGATCTTCAGGGTGGTGAATATCGATATCTACAGAAAAAAGAGGTGGAAATCCTGATCGACTCTTCGGGGACGCGTAATAAAAAGGACCGATCTGAAAAATAATGAAAATTATCTTGACTTTAATGCCAAAATACATAATATCGAAAGATAATAATCTACTAGAGATGTGCAAGGGTTTTTAAGTCTATTTTGAGAAGGTAATAGGGGGTCTTATGAATAAATCGGAATTGATAGATGCCTTGAGCAAAAAAGAAGACTTAACGGAGAAGCAGGCCGCGGATATAGTAGGCCTGATCTTTAAGGGCTTCAGCAATCAGCTTAAGAGTGGGGGCAGAATAGAGATCAGAGGCTTCGGAAGCTTTGTCGTAAGGGACTACGACTCCTATACGGGGAGGAATCCCAAGACAGGCGGGACCATACATGTGGCCCCCAAGAAGCTTCCTTTTTTCAAGGTAGGTAAAGAACTCAAAGAGAGAGTAAATTCAGGCAGATAGATAGCTCGATATCCTGTATCTTTCGCAAACAGGTCTGGAAAACCAGACGCGAGGTGTTGTTTCATTCAAGAGGGGGGTGTATCTCCCCTCTTTTTGATTTTGAAGCCCGAAGATATTTTGTTTCCAGAAGGTGTCGTGCCCTTGTCTCTCCAGATTTCTTCCTTTTATTATTAACTCTTATCCATTCAGGTTTCTCACATGTCCACCGGAACGTTTTATATTCATACCTTTGGCTGTCAGATGAATGTCCATGACTCTGAGCAGATGGCGCAGCTCTTGGGCGAAGCTGGGTATGTAAAGGCCAGCGAGGTTGGCAGGGCGGACATTATTATCATAAACACCTGCACCGTAAGAGAGAAAGCGGCACAGAAGGTATACAGTCATCTGGGGAGGTTGAAAAAGCTAAAGCAAAAAAACCCGGACCTGATCATGGGAGTGACGGGGTGTCTCGCCCAGGAACTGCGGGGGGGATTTTTCAGAAAGGCCCCCTATCTCGATCTTGTCATCGGTACACATAACATCCATCGCCTTGCGGAAATAATAGGGGAAATTAGAGACAGAAGGTCTCAGATTGTGGAGACCTCTTTTCGCCGGTCGGTACAGTCTCTGGGCATCCGGACCCTTCCTTCCCCTGGATCCGTGAGCGCCTTTGTAACGATTATGCAGGGATGTAACAATTTCTGCTCTTACTGTATCGTGCCGTACGTAAGAGGGAGAGAAGAAAGCAGACAAAGCTCGGACATCATTGATGAGATCAAATCTCTTGCCGGAAGCGGCATCAGCGAGGTGACACTCCTGGGGCAGAATGTCAATTCGTACGGAGCTACACTCTCCGGAGATGTTGATTTTCCAGAACTCTTAAGGATGATCAACAAAATAGACGGGATAAACAGAATCCGTTTCACCACGTCTCACCCGAAAGACCTTTCGAGTGACCTTGCAGCCTGTTTTGCCGACCTTGATACGGTGTGTGAGCACATTCATTTGCCCGTTCAGTCGGGATCCGATTATGTGTTGAAGAAAATGAAAAGGGGGTATACTGTCGAGGAGTATCTGGAAAAGGTTCATATGCTGAAAGATGCGTGTCCAGATATAAGTATAACCTCGGATATGATTGTCGGATTCCCGGGTGAAAAGGAGAGCGATTTCCAGAAAACTATTGACCTTATGGGAAAAGTGAGGTTTGATAACACTTTTTCCTTCAGATATTGTGACCGGCATGGCACCGCTTCGGAAGGATACGACGGGAAGGTCGAAGAGACGGTCAAACATGAGAGGTTATCCAGGCTCCAGTCCTTTCAGGAGGAGCACAGTCTGGAAAAAAATAGATATCTCGAGGGACGAGTTGAGGATGTGTTGGTAGAGGGTGTCAGCAAGAACGATGACGCCGATATCACAGGCAGAACAAGAGGTAATAAGATCGTTAACTTTGCAGGTGGCACCGATCTGATCGGAGAAACCGTGCGGGTCAAGATTGTACGGGCTCACATGCACTCCCTGAGAGGAGATGCACTGTAAGGGAGGGAAAGATGCTGGTAGAGGTAAAGGTGTTCGGATTGGCCATGGATCCCGTGACCAGTACTCCCATAGTGATACTCAAAGATCTGGAAGAAAAGAGGGCCATCCCCATATGGATAGGCCTGTTCGAGGCAAGCGCCATAGCTACGCAAATGGAGGGGGTCAATCTGGCGAGGCCGATGACGCATGATCTCATGAACGAGATATTACATATCCTCGATGTAAAGGTCCTCAAGATCGTTATCAATGACCTGAAAAACAATACCTTCTTTTCCGTCATACATATCCTGAAGGGCGAGGTTCCTATTACGATCGATTCCCGCCCGAGCGATGCGATCGCCCTTGCGCTGAGGGCCGAGGCGCCCATTTTCATAGATGAAAAGATCATTGAGAGATCAACAAGTATCGATTTTGGAAGGAAAACGAAGGATCTGAATAAATATACAAAGGAGCAGCTCAAGGAATTCCTGGAAAATCTCTCTTCCGAAGATTTCGGAAAGTATAAGATGTAAAAGGGCTGCTTCGGTGAGAGCATAGGGCTGAGAATGGCTCATTTCTTCAGGGTGGCATGACCGGGTTTCAGTCTGCAGGCCTTTATTACCCGGGACCTGGGATGTTTGCTATGAAAGAGGAAACGAGGCGTTTGTATCTCAAGGCCGGTGATCATGTATTCCACTCCAGATTTCCCGAGTGGGGGCACGGTGTTGTGATGGAGGAGAGAAATTCCGAGGTGCTGGGTGGAATGTCCTATGTAAGGGTGGCCTTCAGTGATGGATGCACACGGGTCTTTGATAACAACTTTGCAAATTCCTGTTGCTGTTATTATGCCGGTATAAGAAGATATTCTGGAAAGCAGGCCTGATGTGACAATGAAGGGTGTCCGGATAGAGGATGCCATTAGAGATTTCGGTATCCACATGGAGGTTGAAAGAAACCTTTCGTATCATACGAGGAGAAGTTATCTGGCCGATCTGGGGCAGTTCGGCAAGTTTCTTCTTGAAAATGGGGTCGAAAGGCCCTGTGACGTTGATCAGGTGATCGTACGGACATTTTTCGCGTCTCTCTACCGGGGAAAGACGAAAAAGGTTACGATCTCACGAAAGGTGGCAAGCCTCCGGGCGTTCTTTAGATATCTTCTCCGGGAAGGAGTGGTCCGATATAGCCCCGCACAGATGGTCCACGCGCCGAAGGCGGACAAATACCTTCCCTCCTTTTTGAGCATAGACGAGATGTTTTCTCTTCTGAAGGTGAAGTTCGAACCGGGTGTGTCAGGAGCCAGGGATCGGGCCATAATCGAATTTTTGTATTCCGCAGGGGTACGCGTGAGTGAACTGACCGGCCTGAATGTGACCGATGTCGATTTTTCGGGTGGTCTTGCAAAGGTCAGGGGAAAGGGCAGAAAAGAACGGATAGTCCCCGTTGGGGGTCCCGCATTGTCGGCTCTGAAGGAGTATATCGACAGCAGGCCCAGTCCAGCGAAAGACAAGACAGAGGCGCATGACGAATCACCTCTCTTTATGAATAGGACGGGTTCACGATTGACCCCGAGAAGTGTAAGGCGAATTATAGACAAGTACATAACCCTTAGTGGTGTCGGCAAGAAGATAAGTCCTCACGCCCTCAGGCACACCTTTGCGACCCACCTCATGGACGCGGGTGCCGATTTGAGGGTCATACAGGAACTGTTGGGTCATGAAAGTCTTTCCACCACCCAGAAATATACGTCCGTCAGCGTGACACGCCTGATGGAGGTGTATGACAAAAGCCACCCACGGGCTCGAGGAGAATAGATATCATGAATAAGATGCGGGGAACGACCATAGTAGCGGTGAGACACAAGGGAAAGGTGGCCGTCGCGGGTGACGGCCAGGTGACCCTTGATACAATAGCCTTGAAACATAACGCGAGGAAGGTTCGAAGACTGTATAACGACAAAGTAATCGTGGGGTTTGCGGGCGCCACGGCAGACGCCTTCACCCTCTTTGACCGCTTTGACCAGAAGCTGGAACAGTATGGCGGCAATCTTTTGAGGGCCGC
>Ga0075123_10001269_pt1 | contig 12826 bp, 12 predicted proteins | sample AntAceMetag02UKX_FD_69808 | JGI IMG/M metagenome (GOLD analysis project Ga0075123, IMG submission 69808) | Saline lake microbial communities from Ace Lake, Antarctica - Antarctic Ace Lake Metagenome 02UKX | ecosystem: Environmental > Aquatic > Non-marine Saline and Alkaline > Saline | place... | reverse complement strand
AAAGTGGGGGATGCGGCGCCGGATTTTGAGGTGCTTGATAATGAACTGTCGCCGGTGAAGCTGTCCGAATTTGGGGGCAAAGTGTGCATCATTTCATCGGTGCCGTCGCTTGATACGCCGGTTTGCGATGTGATGACGCGGCGGTTTAACGAAGAGGCGGGAGGACTCGGCGAAGATGTTGCGGTTCTTACGATAAGTATGGATCTTCCGTTTGCCCAGAAGCGCTGGTGCGGGGCGGCCGGTGTGAGCAACGTACAGGTGCTCTCGGACCATCGAGACGCCGGCTTCGCTACGGCATACGGGTTGCTCATCAAGGAATTGCGTTTGCTCGCCCGGGCGGTATTAGTGGTGGACAAGGGGGGCGTGGTCAGGTATATAGAACTGGTTAATGAATTGACCGAAGAGCCGAACTATGATGCGGCTCTTGCAGCGACGAAGGAACTGCTGTGACGAGGTTTTTGAGTCAGGTGAACTAAAGGGGCGCAAGGATGAGGCAGCTAAAAGCCGACGTTAATGAAGTTGGTGCGATTGACTGGGACAGGCGATTGTTCGATGCATTGATTCCCCTGCCTGACGGGACGAGTTACAACTCGTATCTTATCAAGGGCAGTGAGAAGACAGCTCTTCTTGATACGGTTGATCCTGCGAAGATGACGGTTCTTTTTGAGAATCTTATTGCGGCGGATGCGGAGAAAATAGATTACATTGTTTCTCATCACGCCGAGCAGGACCACTCTGGGAGCATACCCGAAGTGCTGATGCTTTATCCCGACGCGAAGGTAGTAACGAATCCGAAGTGCAAAGGGATGCTGATCGATCTGCTGGATATTTCGGAAGATAAGTTTATTACGGTCGACGACGGCGAGACGCTTTCTTTGGGCGATAAGACCTTGCAGTTCGTTTATATTCCCTGGGTGCACTGGCCCGAGACGATGGGGACATATCTGCAGGAAGATAAGATATTTTTCCCCTGCGACTTTTTCGGCTCTCACCTTGCGTCGAGCAAATTATTTGTGGAAGACGAGGCTGTTGTTTATGAGGCCGCCAAGAGGTATTACGCCGAGATCATGATGCCTTTCAGGGGGCCGATCAAGAAGAACATGGAGAAGATGAAGGACCTCGATATTGAGATTATTGCCCCGAGTCACGGGCCTGTTTATGGCAAGCCTGAGTTTATCATCGACGCCTACAAGGATTGGATAAGTGATAAAGTCAAGAACGAAGTTGTACTGGCTTACGTTTCGATGCATGACAGTACGAAAACGATGGTTGAGCATTTTGTCGATGCTCTTATCGAAAGGGGGATAAGAGTCAGGCAGTTTAACATGACTGCGACCGACATCGGCAAGTTGGCCATATCGCTTGTCGATGCCGCAACTGTTGTTCTTGGGTCACCGACGGTTTTGGCCGGTGCGCATCCGGCGGCCTGCTCAGCGGCGATTCTGGCAAATGCGCTTCGACCCAAGACGAAATTCGCGTCGATTATTGGCTCGTTCGGCTGGGGGCAGAGGAGTGTGGAACATTTGACCTCTCTTATGCCGAACCTGAAGGCGGAAATACTCGAGCCGGTGATTTCGAAGGGCCGGCCTGGGGAAAATGATTTTGCGGCGCTGGACAGGCTGGCCGATGAGATTTTGGCGCGACACAAAGGAATTGGAATCGTTGATTAGAAAGGAATATTATGGCGGCTAAACTTGAAGTTTACAAATGCATGGCGTGTGGTAATATCGTTGAGGTTCTCACCGGTGGGGATGGGCAGTTGGTTTGTTGCGGCAAGCCGATGGAGAACCTTGTTGCCAAGAGCAGCGATCAGGGCAATGAAAAGCACGTGCCGGTTATCGAAAAAGGCGACGGCAGTATTAAGGTCAAGGTGGGTAGTATTGCTCATCCTATGGAAGAGACGCACTATATTGAATGGATCGAAATCTTAGAGGACGGCAAGGCTTACCGACAGTTCCTCAAACCCGGCGCTGCGCCCGAGGTTGTGTTTAACATCGATGCCGATTCAGTGACCGCCCGTGAGCACTGCACGCTTCATGGGTTGTGGAAAGGAGAATAGACAATGATCAGTGAAAAGATGCAGGCCGCTCTGAATGAGCAGGTTAATGCCGAGTGGTATTCAGCGTATTTGTATTTGTCGATGGAGGCTTATTTCGAATCGATTAACCTTGGCGGCTTTGCGAACTGGATGCGAGTTCAGACGCAGGAAGAGATTTCGCACGGGACCAAGATTTACGATTATATTCACGAACGCGGCGGGCGAATGACGCTCAAGGCAATCGCTGGGCCGCCGACCGAGTGGGATTCGCCTCTGGCTGTTTTCGAGGCAGCCTACGCGCACGAGCAGAAGGTGACGGGGCTGATCAACGATTTGGCGGATTTGTCACTGAAAGAAAAGGATCACGCGGCGAATATATTTTTGCAGTGGTTTGTTAATGAGCAGGTCGAGGAAGAAAAGAGTGCGGATGATATAGTACAGAAACTGAAATTAATGGCCGATGCTCCCAGCGGGCTTTATATGCTCGATAAGGAATTAGGTCAGCGGGTGTTTACACCACCGGCGTCGGAAGGGGGTCAATAATGAGCATTACCTTTAACGCGGAAGAGATTTTCGAGATGGCCGAGGAGATCGAGAAAAACGGTGTGAAGTTCTACACCCATGCGGCAGAAGGGCTTGGCGACGAGCAGACCGGGCAGATGCTGCTGGAACTGGCCGATATGGAAAGGCAGCACGAGCAGACCTTTGCGGGTATGAGAGAGGGGCTTTCCGGTCGGGAGCGAGAGCAAATGGTTTTCGATCCTGACAACGAGGCTGCCCTTTATCTGCGCGCGATGGCAGACGGTCATGTCTTCAATGTGAAGAAAGATCCGACCGTGGAATTAGCGGGCAAGAGTATCGATGAGATTCTGAAGATGGCTATCGTGGCAGAGAAGGATTCTATCGCTTTCTATCTTGGTCTCAAGGATATTGTCTCCGAAAGGGCGGGCAAGGACAAGGTCGATGCTATCATCAAAGAAGAGATGAGCCACATTGCCATCCTGAGCGATAAACTGAAAACTTTGCAATAGGCCGCAGCTAGGGAGGGGCTGTCTGAAGCCTGTCAGGCGAAGGCGACCTGACGTCAATAGAATAAGGAGACGAAAGATGAAGAAATACGAGTGTGTTTTATGCGGATATATTTACGATCCCGCTGTCGGAGATCCGGAAAGCGCAGTCGAGAAAGGGACCAGTTTTGAAGATTTACCGGAGGATTGGGTATGTCCGGAATGCGGCGCCGGCAAGGACGAGTTCGAGCCGATCGAAGAGTAAGAACGAGCAGAAAAATTTGACCATATTATCGCTTACAAAGCGGACAGGGGGATTAGTGCTATGGAGCAGATTCAGCCTTCCATAACGGGGCAGGATATTGTTTGTGCGGAGGTAACGGCCGGTCCCGGCGCCTTGGTGGTTTTTGGGGCCTCCGGCGATTTGACGCGAAGAAAACTGCTGGCCAGTCTGTATGAAATTTTCCGGCGGGGTTTGTTGGACGAGCGGTTTTATCTTTTGGGCGCCGGTAGGAAGGAAATCTCAGATACGCAGTTTCGCACGATTGCAGAAGAATCGTTAGAGGAATCGGGGGCGGAGGTCTCGGGGGAAACGGCCGAGCATTTCCTGAGCAGGCTCTACTATATAAGGGGTGATTACAAGGATTCTTCCTTTTACGCGGGTATCAAGAGCAAATTAGCTGAGTTGGATAAGAAGCACGGAGTTGAGGGCAGTCGGATTTTTTATCTTTCAGTTCCGCCTTTTCTTTACGGCGGTATAGTGCAAAATCTCTGCTCGGAGGGATTGTCCGGACGGGGCGAGCCTGAGACGCTATGTAAGGTCAGGTTGGTTGTCGAAAAGCCTTTCGGCAGGGACTTAGCCACGGCAGCCGAGTTGAACGATGCGATCCGTCAATGTTTCGACGAGTCGCAGATATACCGGATCGACCACTACCTGGGTAAGGAGACGGTTCAGAACATTTTGATGTTTCGTTTTGCGAATACGATTTTCGAGCCTCTCTGGAATCGCAATCATATCGACCATGTTCAGATAACGATAGGCGAAAGCGTCGGCATCGAGCATCGGGCGGGCTACTATGACAAGAGCGGCGCACTTCGTGACATGTTTCAAAATCACATGCTTCAGATGCTTGCGCTTGTTGCTATGGAGCCGCCGACATCATTCGAGGCGGACCGGTTGCGCGATGAAAAGGTCAAGCTGCTGCGTTCTATTCGGCCGTTTGATCCGGACAAGTTGGACAGTCTGGTTGTGAGAGGGCAGTATGGGCCGGGAAAGATAGAGGGTAAGGATGTGATCGGTTACCGGCAGGAGGAGGGGGTAGATCCTCAGTCGAGGACGGAAACTTACGTCGCGGCCAGAATGTTTGTCGATAACTGGCGGTGGCGCGGCGTTCCTTTCTATCTGCGGACGGGCAAGATGCTGTCACATAAGGATACCGAGATCGTGATTACTTTCAAAGACGTGCCGCATTCGATGTTTGTCTCCGCGGGCCTTGATCGCATGCCCCCGAATGTTTTGGTGATGCAGATTCAGCCGGAGGAGGGGATTTTGCTGAGCTTTCAGGCCAAGAGGCCGGGCTCGAAGATTTGCATGAGCACGTTGAATATGAGTTTCAGTTACCAAAGCGTATTCGGCGTTAAGATGCCGGAGGCGTATCAGCGGTTGCTGCTCGACTGCATGGTCGGCGATCAAACACTCTTTACCAGGTATGACGGCGTCGAAACCGCGTGGCAATTGCTGACGCCGGTACTCGAAGCGTGGGAGAAGGATAGTTCGTCTCCTTATGAATACCCCGCTGGCAGCGACTGCTTTCCCGAAGCGGACGCACTTATCGAAACCGACGGGCGAAAGTGGCGAAAACTCGGGCAAACCTCATAATTAGCATTTGACAGCACCACCATTTTTTAGCATATTAGTGGCTCTGTTGGTTTCATAAATGCTTTCTTCGACGTAGGATAATGGACAATAGGGTGGGGCAGGCGCTCCACTTTATACATTTTAGGGGCATCCCGAAATGCCGGGAAGAGTTCGAGCAACAAATATTTGTATTTTGGCGTTGATCGGTTTTGGGGCGTTTAGCCTTCTATCGCGTGACGTTTTTGGCGTTCAGGGGGCGGCTTTCAACAGGCCTTATGTCAATTCAATCGGTATGAAATTCGTGCGTGTTCCGATAGGCTCGTTTCGGATGGGTGCGCTCAATCCTACGCCGGAGTCGATGGGTGGGCCGAGTTTGTTGACCGACGGCGATTACGATGAAAAGCCCGTGCGAAAAGTTACAATCAGCAAGCCTTTTCATATCGGGGCGAGTGAGGTTACGGCGGAGCAGTATCGCAAGTTTAGGCCTGATTACGAGGGGGACGAATTTTTGGCCACGGGGCTGAGCTGGTATGATGCTGTTGCTTTTTGCAAATGGCTCAGTGACATTGAGGGCAGGGCTTACCGGCTGCCTACCGAGGCGGAGTGGGAATATGCGTCTCGGGCGGGTACGACAACTCATTTTCACAGCGGTGACACGCCGGGCGATCCTGACGCGGCTAATGCCTGGGGCTTGGTGGGGATGCACGCCGAGGGAGCGGAGTGGTGCCTGGACTGGCATGGTTTGTATCCTTATGAAGACGAGGTCGATCCTGTGGGGCCCGAATACGGAATTGCCAAAGTTGTGCGCGGAGGTTCGCTTTTCGAAGTGGGCTTTCAGGGGGTGGGGCCCGATGCGATTTATTATGCCCGCTCGGCTAATCGAGGGGCAATAGCGCCGGCTTATACGCCGACTCACGAGAGCGGAAGGATCGGGTTTCGCGTTGTTCAGGCGCCGATGCCGATGACAAAGCGGCGTCACTATGAGGCGCCGTTTATCCGGCAGTGTGTAAAGCAGAGCAGTGAGATGGCGGGTAAAGCGCCGGATGCAAAGACGCCTTACTTTAAGGTTCGTCCCATCCTTCCGATTCCCCCTGAGAATACGCAGACGGCAGGGGGGATCGATGCAGCGGGTTTGCCTGTCGGGGTGCTGGCGCACAATCATAGCCCGGCTTTTGTTGCCTGTCCGAACGGGGATTTGATTGCGGTTTATTATTCCGCGTGCACGAGCAGTACGGAATCGTGGCCCAATATTGCATTTGTCGGGGTTCGGCTGCGGTTTGGGGCAGAGCAGTGGGACATGCCTGAAATCATGGCCGACTTTCCCGATATGAACGAGTATCACATGCTGTTGTGGAACGATGACGGCGTCATACGTATGTATACCGGCGCTATCGGGCTGGAGGATACCCCTTTTGAGTGGTGCAACTCGACCGACAACGGCGCTACCTGGAGCGAGTTTCAGTTCCCGGTTTTTGTCGGGCCGAAGAATCCTTATGATGCCAAGCCTATCAGTCACGCCTTCCGCGACGCCGACAATACTATATATGTCGCCTCGGATGGGGCAGGCAATATATCTGTTTTGTGGGCGAGTGACAATGAGGGCGAGACGTGGTACGACACGATGGGCAGGTCGCACGGCAGGCACACGGTCTACGCGACGGTTAAGGATGGTTCAATCCTCGGCATGGGGGGCAAGAAGAGCAACATTAATGGGTATATGCCGAAGTCTATTTCGTACGATAAGGGTAAGACATGGGCGAAGAGCATCACCCCGTTTCCGGCGATTAGCAGTAATCAGCGGCCTTCGATGGTTCGGTTAGCGAGCGGCAGATTGTTTTTTGCCAGCGATTTTCAGACGAGTTTCAAGGGTCTGCAGCCCGAGGGCGTCAAGCAGCGAGGCGCTCTGGTTGCGCTTTCCGACGACGACGGTAAGACGTGGCATATCAAGAGACTACCGGGAGCGACTCCGCATGAAGGTGCAGTTGTTCCGCGTCCGCCGTTTAAGAGTCGGCCCGATTGGCATATACACCCGCATAAGGACGGCAGCATTGGTTATTCAGTCGCGACGCAAAGCGCCAACGGGATGATTCATCTTATTACGAGTATGAATCATCCGAATCTGCATTACGAGATGAACGAGGAGTGGATCCTTTCAGACAGCGATGTCGACCAGACACCGGCGCCGACCGGCAAGGTGCGAAACTATAAGGAGAAGTATCCGAGCGGCAAGATAAAGGCCGAGTGGGTCGCCAAGACGACCCATGACGGACGCTATCTTTTAGACGGCAGGCAAACGTGGTATTATGATAACGGCAGGATGCAGTGGCAGGCGACATACGACGACGGGCGAAAAGTCGGCGATGAAACTTACTTTGCCGCTGATGGGCAGAAGAAATGGGCCTGGCGGCACGGCTCGGACGGCAAAAGCGTCTGGACGCAATGGTGGGCGAACGGTCGGAAGAAGGCCGAATCGACATGGCGCAATGCACGCTGTGAAGGAATCGCGACGACATGGGATCCTTCCGGCAAAGTCGTCAGTAGAATGAAATTCGCTGACGGGGCGGTGGTTGAAGACCTTATTGGTAAATAGTCCAATTTTAGTGATAAGTACGGAGTAAATTGAAATGGCTGAAGTTAGTGAAAAGTATAGGAAACTGGATGAAATAGCCAATCGCACCAGGATCAACGTTGTCAAGATGATAGCGAAATCCGGTACGGGGCACGCCGGCGGTTCGGCATCGATTGCCGAGATATTGGCCGTGCTGTATTTTCATGAAATGCGGATCGATCCGAAGAATCCCAAATGGGAGGACAGGGATCGATTTGTGCTGTCGAAGGGTCACGGTTGTCCGGCCTTGTATTCGATCTTTTCCGAGGTCGGGTATATTTCAAAGGACCTTCTGCCGACCCTGCACAATATCGACAGTCCACTCCAGATGCATCCGGAGTATGGCTTGTGTCCCGGTATCGAGATGAGCACCGGTGCACTGGGGCAGGGTTTGTCTGCGGGGATAGGTATGGCGCTTGGTGCGCGAGCGAGGGGTAAAGATTTTCGCGTTTATGTTACGATTGGATGCGGCGAATCCAACGAAGGGCAGGTCTGGGAAGCAGCCATGTGCGCTTCGAAGTACGAACTCGATAATCTGGTGGCGATAATCGATTACAATAAGTTCGCTCTTTGCGGCAGGACGGCAGATGTGATGCCGTTGGAGCCGCTGTATGACAAGTGGGTGGCGTTCGGCTGGCATGTGATTGAAGTGAACGGCCATTCCGTCGCTCAGCTTATCAACGCGTTCGAGGAAGCGAAAACGATAAAAGGAAAACCGACTTTCATTATTGCTCACACTGTCAAGGGACGTGGAATATCCTATATCGAGGATACGTGGCGGAGTCATTCGGTGACGATAAGCCCGGAAAATGTCAAGCGAACGCTTGGCGAGTTAGGCTGCTCGAAGCAGGAAATTGACGATACCCTTGAACAGATGAAGGAGGCCCATTAAATGTCTGAAAGAATTGCACCGAGAGAGGTTCTTGGCGCCACTCTTATTGAGTTGGCGGAGAAGGATCCGAATATCATGGTTTTAGACGCGGACTTTTGCCCCGCGTCGATGATTACTAATTTCAGGGACCGCTTTCCGGAGAGATTTGTCCAGGTCGGTATTGCCGAACAGAATATGATGGGGATTGCGGCCGGATTGAGCACGGTCGGGTTTACGTGTTTTGCCTCTACGATTTGCGCGTTTTGTTCGAGAAGGGCGTGCGACCAGGTGACAACGTCGATTGCACTGCCTAAGATGAACGTTAAGATTCTCGGCCTGTACGCCGGCCTTTTCGTCGGCAAGAATGGCGCGTCGCATCAGTCGCTGGAAGACATAGCGATCATGAGAGCAATTGCCGGCATGGTGGTTATTCAGCCGGCCGATGCGCTGGAGATGAAGCAGATGATAAGATTCGCCGCCGAGTATAATGGGCCGATGTATATTCGCATCGGAAGAGATCCGGTCCCCCAGTTTGTGCCTGACGATTATCAGTTCCAGTTGGGCAAGGCGATTGTCTTAAGAGAAGGTACGGACGTGACACTCGTTACATACGGGGATCCGATTGAGGATACGCTGAAGGCGGCAGACGCTTTGGCTAAGAAGAAAATCGAGGCGCGAGTTATCAATATGAGTTCTATCAAGCCGATCGATGAGGAAATACTCGTCAAGGCTGCGAAGGAGACCGGCGCAATCGTGACGGTGGACAATCATAACATCTACGGCGGATTAGGCTCGGCGGTCACAGAGGTTGTTTCCGAGAAGATGCCTGTCAGAGTCAAAAGGGTCGGGATCAAGGACGTTTTCGGAAAGTCCGGAACCGATGAGCAGATGAAAAAGGAATTCGGGCTCAGACCCGAGGACATTGAAAAAGAAGTCGTAGACTTTTTGAAAGGTTGAAGACGAACGCCTCGACAACGTGCAATACGAGATACGCACTGGTCAATTTGATTCTGTGCTCGGTTATGCACGGGCTCAATCATTACCTGATTATCTTTTTCAAGCCGGCTTATCCTGTCATCAAAGATTATTTCGGTCTTGTGAATGTTGCCGATGTCACTACGAGGATGACCACTATCTACGTCGGCTATGCGATCTCGAATCTTATTTCGGGCCTGCTCTCGCGACGTTTTAACCTTCGGATTATACTGTTTGTCGGCATGCTCGTGATGAGCATCGCGGCGACGCTTGTCGCTTTTGTCGGGCCGGATTCTTATGGTGTTTTTGTACTGCTGATTTTCCTGATGGGCCTCGGCGGGGGGACATATCACCCGGCGGCGAATACGCTGATCACTTCCTGGTACGAAGGGAAGCCCGGCCACGCCATCGGGATGCTCTCGGTCGGTGCGGCGGTGGGATTTATAGCGGCGCCTTTCATAGGCGAATACGTCGGCGTCAAGCTGCATGATTTCAGAAAGCTTTTTCTTATCTCAGGCCTGATCTGCTTTGTGTTTAATTTTATCTTCCTGCTCACGACTAAAGACCACCGCCGGGTAGCGGCCTCGCAGCCGGAAACTTCCGAGCCCAACAACGCAACCCTGCCGCCTGGGCGAGTTCTTATAGCGGGGATTTTGCTGATGTGCATCCCCGTGACAATGCGCGAAATAGTGGGCTGGAGTTTTTATGAGATCACACCGTTCTGGGTGAAATTCGGTTTCTCCGGCGGCATTACAATCGGCATGGTGCAGGCGATGCAGTATATTCCAGGTGTTATCGTCCAGCCTGTCACGGGGAAATTATGCGATTGGGTAAGTCCCGTGAAGATGGTGATTACTGCGTTTATCCTCATGGGCTTAGGGGCGACAATGTTGGCCTGTTCTGTGCCGATAGTCCTCTGGATAGCCCTTCTTCTGTTCGGTATAGGCTCGTGCGGCTCAATCGTTGCAAGTGAAACTTTCATGGCCACCTTAGCGTCGTCTCGAGACAGGCCCTTGGTTTACGGCGTAGCCCTTACCATTGGCCTCGGTCTCGGCGGTGTTCTTGCAGGTGTCTCCGGCTGGGTGGTCGACCTGTTCGGCCGGGAAGTTGCCACCGGCTACCGCGTATGGTTCCTGCTCTCCGGAATCGCCCTGATGATTTCAACTTCTGCGTATTTTCTCGTAAGACGGATGCAGCAAAAACACTCGCAATCATCATACCGTCGCGGCGAATAGCGCCGAATAGCGGCACTGAACGCACCATTTATTCTGAAAGTGGAGATAGCGGCAGGGAGCGCAACTACGAACGGTTTGCAGATTCCTTTCGGGTATGGTTACTATTTTGTTGTATCAGGGCTTCGCGGCGTTATAATCAGATGTGTTTTAGAAGGAAAACCAGAGAATTGACGCCGATTTGTGTGTTAACGGCGGACATAATGACAGAAAGGATTTAGTGTATGGCTATGAAAAAGTTTATCAATGATCCCCAGAATTTAACTGCCGAACTGCTTGAAGGTTTTGCAATCGGCTATGGCGACAAGATAGCTGTCGAGTCGGATAAGCTTGTTGTGCGGGCAAAGCCGAAAGAGGCAGGGAAAGTTGCGGTTGTTACTCTCGGCGGGGCCGGGCATGAGCCGGCGCTTAGCGGGTTCGTGGGCGAGGGGATGCTCGATGTGAGCGTTGTTGGTGACATTTTCGCGGCGCCCGGGCCGCCCAAAGTACTCGAAGCCCTGCGCTTGATGAAACGCGAGGCGGGTATATTGTTTATTGTTCTCAATCATGCCGGCGATGTTCTGAGCGGCAATATGGCGATGGAGATGGCCGTCAAGGAGGGGATTAAGGTCCGGATGGTGCTGACGCATGAGGATATTGCGCCGGGAGCCGATGCTCCGGCTGAAGATCGCCGCGGGCTTGTCGGTTGCGTTCCGCTTTACAAGATTGCCGGAGCCGCCGCCGAGGCGGGCAAGAGCCTGGACGAGGTATATGAGATTGCCGAGCGATTCAACAACAACATGGCGACGCTGGCGGTGGCGATGACGTCGGCGACTCATCCTGCGACGGGTACGGCTTTGTTCGAGCTGGCCGAGGACGAAATGGAAATCGGCATGGGCCAACACGGAGAAGCTGGCACCGGGCCGAGCAAGCTGCTAAGCGCCGATGAGACAGCGAAGGTGATGATAAACAGCCTCGTCGGGGCGGTGGATGCCCAAAAAGGCGACAGGTTGATGGTGATTCTTAACGGTGCGGGCGCCACTACTTTGATGGAGCTTTTCATTGTGCTTGCCGGAGTCAAGAAAGTTTTAGATGAGAAGGGCATTTCAATTGCGACGGCGAGAGTAGGGGAGTTTCTCACTGTTCAGGAAATGGCGGGTTTTCAGATGTTTGTTGCGAAGATGGACGATGAGCTTCTCGATTTGTGGGGAAAGTCGTGCGATTCGCCTTATATGACTGTTCGTTGATGGTGGACGGTGACTATGAGTGAACTGATTGGACGTGATGAAATAATAGGGATGATCCTTTCGGCTGTTGAGAAGATCAAGGCGAATCACGAAGTGCTTACGCAGCTTGACTCCGCGGCCGGTGACGGTGATCACGGCATTACAATGCTGCGCTCGATGCAGGCTGTTGAAGATACTATAAACGACAGCGGGGGGGCGTCAAAAAAGGATTTGCTGCACAGTATCGGCTGGGCGGTTATGTCGGCTGACGGCGGCTCGACTGGGCCTCTGCTGGGTTCGTTCTTTGTAGGGATGAGCGAAGCGGCGGTTAAGGATGGTCTTGATTGTCGCGCTGTTGCCGCGATGTTTGAAGCGGGAATAAGTAAGGTTCATAAACAAAGCAGAGCCGAGGTTGGCGACAGGACGATGATGGATGCCATGCTGCCGGCTCGTGACGCCCTGAAGGTCTCCGGCAATGGCGCGTCGATTACTGAGATGCTTAAAGCCGCTGCCGATGCCGCTGCCGACGGCGCCGAGGCGACGAAGAATATGGTCGCTAAGTTCGGCAGGGCGAAGAATCTGGGCCAGAGGGTACTTGGACATGCCGATCCCGGGGCAACATCGATTTCATTGATATTTCAAGCTTTCTATGAGGGACTTTGTCACAAAAATCAAGATTGACTCCAAGGATTCTTTTTCGATATATCAACGGAGGTGGTAAGCCAGTCGATAACTGATTCGAAGTTCGTGAAAACGACGATCTGAAAACCTCTGTTTCGGCACATAGCTCCATGAACCGGGCATTGTCAAATTGTTAAGGTGTGTGTTACTCACCTTAACTATCGCCTGCGATTAAGAATCCACAGTGTGGCGAGAACAACAATGGATAAGCCGCAAGAAACTGTGTTGACAGCTGTAGGGGGATGTGATTATCCTAAAACACACCTTGAAGAATTGCCGGGCCCGTAGCTCAGCGGTTAGAGCAGTGGACTCATAATCCATTGGTCGTAGGTTCGAATCCTACCGGGCCCA
>Ga0075123_10001266_pt1 | contig 12837 bp, 8 predicted proteins | sample AntAceMetag02UKX_FD_69808 | JGI IMG/M metagenome (GOLD analysis project Ga0075123, IMG submission 69808) | Saline lake microbial communities from Ace Lake, Antarctica - Antarctic Ace Lake Metagenome 02UKX | ecosystem: Environmental > Aquatic > Non-marine Saline and Alkaline > Saline | place... | reverse complement strand
GCGATGGAAAAAGCCTTATCAATTCCAAATCTTACAAAAGAACAAAATGTATTTCTCAATTTCGTAAAAAACTCTGATAGAGGAATAACTAAATAGATATTATTAATATTTCAAATCTGTCTTTCTGACGTCACTTTCATGTTGTTCCCGGGAAAAATCTCAACTAATTAACTAAACCTTCTTCAATTCTCCCTTACAAAGGGAGACTAACAAAATTATTTCAACAACAAACATTTCTTACTGGCAATCGCTTTGCCATCTACTTTCAATTGATACAAATAAATCCCTGATGCAAATCTTTCTGCATTCCAAGTTACTTCATTAATTCCTAATTCATAATTCGTAATTTCTAATTGATCCACCTTCTGCCCTTTTATATTGTAAATATTAAGTGTCACAAAATCGGAGTTTTGTGTTACGCTGAATGATATTGTTGTTTCCGGGTTGAAAGGATTTGGGAAATTGGAAAGTGTGATCTCTGGTTTGGGAAGTTCATCTTCTGCAGAGCTGGGTATATAAGTATATTCAAATAACCCTATATTTGCCATTTCATTTGTAATAAGATAATTTGTTCCTTCGTGCTCTATCAAATTAATATTGTAAATATAATTTAAACCATTGAATATTGCAATTAGCTCTGTACTATTAGGTTTATTTTCATAAACTCCAACTATATGATTAGTTTTGACAAATATTAAGTCATCTTCAATTTCAATACGTTCACCCCATTGTGGAGTAAAATACAATTCCGGATGCAACGGATCATCCAATTGGAAAATTTGAGCTATACTAGTATGATAAGGAACATTTGTTATCAGATATCCATCTTGATTATCCAGGTATTTATTCTCAGTAAAATTATTAATTTCATTTGCAATATATGGTTCATTTTCTTCTAATCCGTCAATTACAAGTAAATTATAAATATCTTCACCAAAAGTTAAATAAGCAATAGAATTGATAATTGCAATTCCTTCAGGTGTTGAAGGAAGAAGATACTCAAATAGTTGTACCGGTTCACCAGGTTCTGAAATATCGAATTTCCAAAACATACTTGTTTGATAATTACATAAATAAAATGAATTCGGATTAGATTCATCAATGAAGCAGTAATTCCAGTAATAACCGTAATTATCCAGATAGAGTGTATTCATAAGTAACGGGTTTTCCAGATCGGTTATATCGTATATTTCTAAAGTATGCTCTGCGTAATTTATCAAAACCATCCAACAACCTTGTTCATGAATCATTAAAAATTGAATTTCATTAAACCATTCTCCTAATTCTACAGAATTTATTGGGTCTTCTAAATCAAATAGATAATATCTTCTCATAACAGTACTCGTAATTAATTTATTTTCGTACATATCACCTATAAAAAATCTTATATGATCGTAATAACTATCTACATATTCAACTGTGTTATTTTCAATCTTATAATGTTGAATACCATCATTAAATGTACCAACATAAATGTTATTACTGTAATAGTCACATGCCTGTCCCCAAAGTTCCATATTATGTTCTATTGAATCAACAAGAATTGGGTTAGAAATGTCAGAAATATCAAGGAGTCTCAGCAGATAAGGATCAAATATTACAGCATTCTCATCCATAATTGCATATTGTTTGTTACCTGATAAAAATGTATCTTCTGGTAGAGTATAGCGTGATAGATATTGCCAATTTGACGGATCACTTATATTCCAAAAAGTTATATTCTTTAAGTTCACTGCAGAAAGAATCGTATCATTTTTCATTTTGAAATGATCAAAAGAATAGTTGCCATCAGAATATGCCGAAACATCAATTACTCCTATAACTTCAAACTCATCGGGAGGATTATATTGCTCAATATAAAACGTTAAACCATCCTGTCTTAATAATAAGTTATCATTCACAACAATATGATGATAATCTGATATAACTTGACCGATATATCCCAGTTCTGGAATACTATAAAAATCATAATGGAAACCATCAGGTTCTAACCACTTAAATATCAAATAATCATCAAATTTAAACATCTTACAAAAATTATTGAAATCCTCATGTTCTATTTGATCCACAATTATTGGATTGTAAACATCACTTATGTCTATTTTATAAGTTGTTAAAAAATATTCAGGTATAATGAAAGAGCTATCAGATACTCCTGATATCAGAAAACAATATTGATTCTTAATAATCATATTTCCGGAACTTGCAATAGTTAATATGGAAAGTTTAGTAATACTGCCATCTAAATTAATTTCGTAGATTTCTAAACCATTATGACTTGAATAGTATAAGTAATCATCAATTACTTGAATACTTTCTGAATCCGTCACTCCTTGTGCGTAGGCTATTTCACTAATTTTGTCAATTTCAAATTCCTGTGCTGTGAGAATTAAAAAAATTATTAAAAATAATAATATTATAAAAGAATCCTTCATCTTAGCACCTCAATAATTTTTCTGTTCTTCAATTAAATCCTGTTATTCGCTTCCTATTACTGTCACATTCAAAACAAGTAATCGCAGGTAATGTTGTCAAATAAATTTGTTTTTTTAAAACTTATTTATTCGGTCAATTCTGAGAATTGACCCTACAAAAAAAGCCCCTCAGTTTTCACTGAAGGGCTTACTATATTATTTTGTAATTATCTCTTTTTGCTGCGTGTTCCCAGTTTCTTTTCTCTTTTGTTGAAATGCTCGACCATAAGCGGACTAGCCACAAAGATAGAAGAATAAGTACCAACTATTACTCCAACTAATATTGCAAATGCAAAGTCATGAATAACTGATCCACCAAAAAGGTACAGACTTAGAACAACCACAAATGTTGTGAGTGAAGTAATAATAGTTCTACTAAGTGTTTCATTAATACTGTGATTGATCACACTGCCATAAGGCTCCTTTCTGTAAAGTTTGAGATCTTCACGAATTCTATCAAAAACAACGATCGTATCATTTAAGGAATAACCAACAATTGTCAGCAACGCTGCAACAATAGAAAGGCTTATTTCAATTCCTAATATGGAAAAGATACCAATTGTAATTAGAATATCATGGAAAAGAGCAGCGACAGCAGTGAGACCGAATGTGAATTCAAATCTCCACCAGATGTAGAGGATAATTCCAAGTAATGCCCAGAAGATAGCCAGAATAGCTTTACCTTTAAGTTCTTCACCTATCTTTGGTCCAACTTCTTCCTGAAGACGGATCAATGTTTCCGGATTTACATTATCAGGAAATTCCTTTTTGATAATTTCAATTACTTTTGTACTTGTTTTATCTTTCATACCACCCATAATTTGGGTTTTGATAAGAATAAATTGTTTTCCTTCTGATCCTTTTATTTCCTGAATCTCAGCATCTTGGATACCAGCATTTGTAAGAGCATCACGTATGTCTTGAACTTTAACCATTTGTGCACCATCTTTTACAGGTGTAAGATCAAGTTCCATTGCAACACCACCTGTAAAATCGATACTATATTTTGGACCTTTATTAATTACAAGTGAAACGATCCCTGCAAGAATGATAACTAAAGAAATTGCAAAAGCAATTCTTCTTTTCCCAATGAAGTCTATTTTTGTTTTTCCAAAAAATTTCATCGTTCCCCCTAAATACTCAATTTATCTTTAGCACTATTTGTGATCAAACCATCAAATATTGCTTTAACTAATACGATAGAAGCAAACATGGAACCAACAATACCAATTGAAAGTGTTACAGCAAAACCTTTGATCGGTCCTGTTCCAAACTGATACAGAACAAGTGCTGTAATAAGTGTTGTAATGTTAGCATCCAGAATCGTAACCATTGCACGATTGAAACCGCTATCCACAGCAGAACGAATTGTTTTTCCTGCTCTAATATTTTCTCTGATCCGCTCAAAAATAATAACATTCGCATCCACCGCCATACCAATGGTTAGGATCATTCCAGCAATACCAGGCATAGTAAGGGTCCCTTCCAGCATTGTCATTACAGCAATAATAAATGCAACATTAACGACAAGGGCGATATCGGCAAATAAACCTGAAAGACCGTAGTAGATCATCATGAACAAAATAACTATAGCCATACCGATAATAGCTGCTAAGATACCTGCTTTGATACTATCAGAACCAAGAGTCGGTCCTACAGTTCTTTCTTCGATTATATTTACAGGAGCAGGAAGACTACCGGCATTAAGCATAATAACCAAGTCATGGCATTCTTCAATTGTGAAGTTACCTGTGATTCTGGCTTGTCCATCAGGAATACGTGACTCAATAGTGGGAGCTATGAAAACTATATTATCAAGCATGATTGCAAGTCTTTCACCAATATTCTGTCCTGTAATATTTTTAAATTTCTTTGCACCACTCTTTTTGAATTCAAGCAGAATGTAAGGTCCTTTATCCTTTGCAGTGTAACCCTGACCAACTCTCGTGATCGCATTTTCAAGAGACTTCCCATCTATCTCAACTTTTTTGTGCAGGATATAAATATCTCTCGCTGAATACGGATCATTCTTATCTGATTTTCCTAAAGCAATTTGAAGACCGGTAGGAATATTTTGTAAGAACTGTGGATCTTTAAGTAAGTTTTTTAATTTAGCAATATGTTTGTAATCAATTTTTAAAGGATTCCCATCTTTAGAAGTTGTGAGATCAGTAAAGATCATTGCATTATCATAAGATTCGTCTTCAATATCTTCTTCTGTTTCTAATACATCGATAACTTCCTCAGTTTCTTCAACATCAGTAAATTCTTCCAGAAATTCATAATTCTGGATATTTTCCTGAAGGAATTTATCCATAGTTTCATATGTTTCTTGCATTTGTTCAGAAGAAGCTAAAAATTTGAATTCAAGCATAGCAGTTTGACCAATAAGGTCTTTAGCTCTACTGGGATCTTTCAATCCTGGCAACTGAATGATTATCCTATTTTCATTTGCAACTCTTTGAATTAATGGCTCGGCAACACCAAATTGGTCAATTCTGTTACGGATGATCTCGTAAGCAGTTTTGATCGCATCTTCTTTTTCATCTTCAGGAAGTATAGAAGTATCAACTTCCAACTGGATCTGAGTTCCACCCTGAAGGTCTAAACCGAGTATTAATCGTTTTGTTGTCCAGAATGAAGGCAGGTTTGGAACAACCATCGGCAAGAAATAGTAAGCTGTAACCAGCAAAACTACAAGGATGACCAAACCACGAATTTTTCTGTTCCTCATTATTATGTCTCCTTAATTAATCTATTATCTATCAAATAATTTCAGACGAATCAAAAACTTATTTCCTTATACATCCGTCAAGAGTTTTGTGGTTAGTTCTTAAAACCAATATCTTTCTCTTCATGTTGTCCCGGCAGATTGATCTCACCATGTTTTTCTTCAAAGTTATCTATGTTTTGTTGAAGTGTTCTCAAGAATTGTTTTGCATGCTGAGGAGTTGTTAATATCCTACTGTATATCTTGGCACTGGGTAACCCAGGTACAATTCTTCCAAAATCTAAAATAAACTCGGAAGGTGAATTAGTTATCATACAAAAATTTGAATAAATTCCTTCTCCAACTTGTTCTCCAAGTTTGATATTAAGTTTTTGTTTTTTTGGCTGATTCATTTTATTATCTCCTATTATTTTATTGTAATTTATTTATTATTAAATTTTTCCTTAAGTGCTTTTGCTACACACTCAGAAATGAAATCGTCGGCATCGCCACCAAGTGATACAACCTCGCGGATCATTGTTGAGCTTAGATATAGATATTTGTTTTTAGGTACAAAAAAGACAGTCTCCAGCTCGTCACTCAAGTTTTTATTCATAAGAGCAAGAGAAAGTTCATATTCAAAATCAGATACTGCACGTAACCCACGTATCATTATAGTTGCATTTACTTTTTTTGCAAAATCTACAACCAATCCGGAAAATTTCATAACTTCAATTTTCTTATTATATGCTACAGATTTCTCGCAAAGATCGCAACGTTCTTCCCAAGAAAATATTGTATTCTTGCCTGTATGTTCGGCAACAGCAAGAATAATTTTATCAAAAACTTTTGAAGCTTTAGTTAAAACATCAATATGCCCATTTGTGATGGGATCAAACGTTCCTGCATAAATTGCTATTTTCATTTTACCCTCTCATTTACTTTGAAAATGTTTCTTTCAATTCTTCTTTAGTTGCAACCCTAAAAGAGTCAAGTGCGAGAATACGTGAAAGAGACTTTTTCAGGATCATCTTTCCAAATCTTTTATCTCTTTAGGAATAGTTTCTGATAAAATTTTGTATCCGGTTTTTGTAACCAGAATATCATCTTCTATGCGAACACCAATTTTTTCTTCAGGGATGTAGATTCCAGGTTCTATTGTAATTACATTACCAACTTCTAATACCGAATCACGAGATCCAAGATCGTGAGTATCCATGCCAAGATGATGACCAACACTGTGCATATAATATTTCCGGTAATCATTTTTATCTTTAATTAATTTTAATTTAATAAGAGATTTTTGGATTAATTCAACTGTTTTCTCATTCAATTCTTTCATCCCAATTCCAGGTTTAACCATTTCAATGATCTTCTTGTTTATATTCAAAACTTCGGAATAAACTTCTTTTTGACGTTTAGTAAATTTACCGGAAACGGGAAAAGTCCTAGAAATATCAGCACTATAACCATTACAGGCAGCTCCAACATCCAATAATACCATTTCATCTTTTCCGATTTTTGAATTATTCTGTTCATAATGAAGAGTTGCTGCATTACCACCGGCTGCAATAATTGGTTTGAAACCCATATGTCTGAGTCCTTTACTTGTGACATTATATTGCAGGATTGCTTCCAGCTCATATTCCATCATACCTGTTTTAGATTTTTTTATAATGCTTTTGATCCCTTTACCTGTCACATCAATCGCTTTTTGCAACTGCTCAATTTCCCATTTTGTTTTCACACTTCTAAGTGGAACCAGAAGTTCTGTCATATCAGCTGCAGCAATGTGAGAAAAATGCTGTTTTGCCTTGTTAATGAAATTCTGTGATTTATTGATGGGTTTATCAATATTATTATAACCCAGATTTGCATAAATTTTAATAGAAGGAGCCATGTAAAATCCAATCTTCCGTTCAAATTCATCAAGGAACGAAATCCTTTCAATTCCAGAAGTTTCGGTTGCTTCTGCTTTAGTCATTTTTTTGCCAACCCAAACTTCCATTTCAGGAATTCCTCGCTCTATGAAAAGTTCCATAACAGGTTTTTTCTGCTTACTGATAACAAGTATTGCATCAGGAACATCAAGCCCAGTGAGATATTTAAAATTGTTATCTTGCAAAAAATATCGTGGATATTTGGATACCGAGGCTGCAAATACAATAACCAGTTCTTTTTTTTTTAGCTGTTTTATTAGTTTTTTTCTTCGATCTGTTAAAAGTTTAGAATTCATCTATTTATCTCCTACAATTAAATTTCCATAAGTGCCATCATAACCAGGTGGTTGGAATTTAAAATCACCCTTTTGAACGGCTAAAATCTGGTTGATAGTTTTTTGGTCGATTCTTTTGTCAAGCATAACTTGAATGCTATCTGATTGCCATAAAGCAATTTCAGACGGGAAAATGTTCATAATAACATCAAACACTTTTTTTACTCTTTTTGAAGCTATACTCTTTAGGTTTTGCGATGTTGCTATAACTTCGATCAACGGTATAAGATGCATGAATTTATGTGGAATCGGGATTATAGAATTATTCTGCAATTGAGCACATCTTTCACGAACTCCAAGATTCATTCTTTTATTACAAATTGGACAGATCAAACCTGTAGGTATTTCATCAGCAAAGATAATTTCATGGGAATGCCCTTTTCTATCTGCTCTATGTCCGGTAAGATAATATTTTCCCTCTGCCGGATTGAATTCAGCGGTCATTATTACATGATTTTTTCTAATAGCATTAATTATACTTTTGTAATCAACTTGATCCACATCAAGTATTGTAAATTCTCTTCCAATCCTGTTCAAGGCAGCACTATGACAGTCACTATTAGAAATAAATGTAAGTTCTGCCAAATCAGGGATTTTTTCTAACATTTGCGGGTCGGCACTCAAACCAGTTTCAATTGCTTTTATTTTGGAGAGAAAATTCCCATAGAATTCACTCAATTCATCCAGATCATTCTTGCTTCCGAATATGCCGTCAGGAGTCATTATGTGGGCAGGAATAATCTCAATTAGTGGATGGATATTGTTTATCTCAAAGAGTTGATCTTCCAATTCTTTTTGTGTATCGCTAGTAATGAAAGGTCTACCAATTGTGTTTTTCATTCCCCAGTTATTCATCAATAGCTGCATTTTATATATCGATTCAAAATTCGGGAAAAGAATAATATGATGAGCAATTGTTTTATTTCTTTTGTGCATTAATTTTGTAGAGAAGATAATTTCAGTTTGTAAAAGGAATTTACTGCTATCTTTTGGAAGCGCAAACAATCCTTCTTTAACTTCTGTTAATTCATGTTTTAACTCTTCAGTTCTGGTTGGGAAAATACAATCTCCAGTTCCAAAAACATCAATTCCCTTCAGCTTCATAGTTTTTGAAACTGTGGTAAGTTCAATTTGTCCCACACCGCCAGCATATCCGGAATGGGAATGAAAATCAATTGCTAATTTCAAAAATATTTTCTCCTTATTAACCACTGATGAACACAGATATTCACAAATATGATTTTTTCAAAAATCTGTCTCTCTGAGAAATTCTTGCAATTTCTCTCACGAAGAGTTTTGTTTACCATCTATTGGAAACATACGCTAAAAACCATCTGTCACACTGAGTAGGAGTGAAGCGACGTATCGAAGTGTATATAATGATTATTCCTTTTCCTATCCTTCGATAAATCCGGCAACTGCCGGACACTCAGGATGACAAAGATATTCTATTCCAAAGTCAGCAAGCGGTTACTGGCTTCTGTTCCCCATTGACTGTACTTCCCATATTTGCTGATAATACGTTCATATATTTGAGCAGCTTTTTCAAACTGATTACTATTCTGGTAAGCTTCTCCCGCTTTGAGCTCAGCAGAAGCAGCCCATTGAGTGAACTGAGGATAATTATATCCAACCTTTAACAATTCGGAAACTGCATCTTCATAGCTTTCCATTCCGAATAATGATTCTCCTATCCAGTATTGAGCTTCAGCTTGAGTCTCTTCATCTTTAAGAAGAGGAATTGCGCGAGTGAACATTTCAATAGCGTGAGAATATTTTTTATCTCTGAAGTGACAAAATGCAATATCGAAAACTGTTTTTGCTTCCAATCCTTCATCTCCCCAACGCTCCAAAATTATCTGATAAGCAGCTATCGCCTTTTGCCATTCCTTCATTGTTTTGCAGACAAATGCAAAATTACGGGCAGCATCAAAAGCCAGTTTTCCATTCTCATCATTTTCTATTACTTTATAATAATGAGATAGTGCTTTTTGATAATTTTCTTTTGAAAAATATATTGTTCCCAGTTTAAGATGCGCTTGATTACTCATATTTATATCAATTGAATTAGCAACTGTGGAGAAATCCTCTTCTGCTTTATCAAGTTCTTCTTTTTCCAATCTTACAATACCCCGCCAGAAATAAGCTTTTATCATTACATTACTGGTTAAATCTTTCTTTTTTAACAATTTTGTAAATATTGATTCAGCTTTCTTTTTATCAATTTTCTTATAATATATTCCGCGGCTGATCTCAATTTCATTTTTATCGTTTTCAGTTAATTGATTTTTAAATTTCTTGGCAAGTGTTTCAGCTTTTGGTCTGTTCTCAATTTTATATAAAGCAATTATGTTTTCCTTAACTACAACCCTGATATCATCATATCCTGAAGAATTATCACCTAATTTATCTATAATTATTTTGTAATTCACAGCAGATTCAAGATAATTCTCTTGAATAAAATTTATTCGACCGAGCATTTCATAATATTTCAAATTAGCTTTATTTATTTCTACAAGTTCATTATAAGTATATTTTGCCATTTCAAGATCATTTGTTATAAACTGAAGATCAGCTAGTTTGGAAAGATTTTCTTCACTTTTTTCCACAATATACATCAAAGTTTCTTTTGCTTTTTCTTTATTCCCTATCTTTAAATAATCATTTGCCAGTCTATTGTAGTAAACATCGTTTCTATTCTCACTTGGAAAGAGTTGCTCATATTTAATTGCATCATCAAATTTATTCAAGCTTCTGAGGAGTTTAGTAAAATAAAATACAATGGAACCTATCCCATGCAGGTCTTCCACATTATCCAGAAGCAAAGTGAATTTCTCTATCGAATCCTCTTGATTCCCAGTTTCATTAAGTACAATTGCATATTCTACCAATCTATACGGAGTAGAAAGATTAATCTTAAAATTAACTAATTCATAAATAGGAAGTGCTTTTTCATACTGGTCAGTATTATAATAATATTTAGCTAAATGTATCTTGACATTATAAAATTCGTCATCATCAATAGAAGAGTTGTTAACAAGATTTACAATATATTCTGCAGCTTTTTCAACCTCTTCATTGGAAATATGATAGTTCCCGATCTGCAATCTGAACTCATTTGCAGCGATGCTGTTTGGATAATTACTAACAAATGTTCTCATCTTTGTAATTAATTCTGTGTTAAGTTCTGAGTTTTGTACAAGTTGTTTCTGAATGTAAATTTCCTCTAACCAGTCAGCATGATTTATATTATCTAATTTTGAAGTTATTAAATCCACTTTTTGCAAGGCTTCATTTGCCAGATTATCTTTTGACTCATACTTATATTTTTCTGCAATTTTTATCCATAATACTGCTTTTTTATAATTGCTTTCCGGATCAGTTCTATCTTCAAGAATTCTAATCGCAGATTCATAGTTCTTGAGATCTATTATAAGAATTGTAAGCAGATCATTTTTTAATTCTTTTGGATCTGTTTTATTTGAGTTATTTAATAAAGAACTCAGTAAATTATTAAAAGCAGTTTCATAATCACGTCTTTTAAATTTCTTGAGATATTCCAATTTGTTTGTAATCTTTATTTTTAATTCTGAATTCTTTATCTTTTGAAGATCGATCTGTTCCAACTCTGTTACAGCCGTTTCAAAATCATTTAACTTTTCTAGACATAATGCGATTTTATATGAAGCTTCATCTTGAAGATCATTTACAGAATATTCAGTTGAAATCCACTGAAAATATTTCTTTGCTGTATTGTATTGTCTAAATTTCTCGAAATAAATATCACCCAGTACCAGCATTAATTCATCTCTTGAAGCAAATTCATTATTTAACAGTTTCTTATATTCTTTTTCAGCATCTGTGTATTTTCCCAAAGCAAGTAAAATATCAGCATTTAACAATTGTTTTTTATATAAGATTTTACCATCATCTGATATTAGTTTATTCAGCCACTCTTTTGCAGAATTTAGATCTTTCAATAAAAAGTCTGTCTTAGCTATTTGCAATAAATAGTCATTCTGTTTATCACTTTCGCGAAAAACTTTTTTATATTTTGTATAATCATTTTTTATATCGGAATATTTTTTTAATTTCATCTGAACAGAAGTGTAATTAAGAATGTACTCATCAAGCTGAAGTGAACTGGAAAATTTGTTTATTAGATTAGAAAATTCAAAATAGGCTTTTGGAAAATCCTGCAAATTTATGTAATAATTTGCTAATTTTGAATGGAGTTTCTCTTCGAAATTACGTGGAATTTCGCTTTGAAGGATAGAAGCTAAAGTTTCAACAGCTTTTTTTGTTCCCTCTTCTTTTTCCATGATCTCGATCTGTTTTTCTACAGCTTTCCATCTGGAAATATGATCAGGATATTCAGTTATAATTTCATTGATGATCCTTTTTCCTTCCACCGTCATTTGCATCTCAAGTCGGGCTTGTGCCAGCCAAAGAAGAACATCAGGAATATTATGATAATCTTTATAGTTTTGCACAATCTTTCTACCCTCAATTATCACATCATCATATCGATTCATTTTATATAAACATTCCAAATACTGTGATAGTGCCATTTTACTGAAATTTGAATTTGGATAAGTAATGATCATTAACTTAAAATTTTCTGCAGTTTTGTTATATTTTTGTTGATCAAATTGAGATTGAGCTAAATAATACAGAACTTTATCGCGGAATAATAAACCGGGGAATCCTTCCAATAATCTATTATATGCTGATTCAGCCTTAATGAATTGACCTTTTTCACGATAACTTTCTCCAATAAGAAAAATTGCTTCTTCAGCTTCATCAGATGTCGGAGAGTAAGAAATTACTTTTTCAAACTCAATTATTGCCTCTTCGTACAATCCATCATTAAATAGACCTTTGCCGAAATTAAGATCTGACCATAAACTTGCTGATAAAGCGATCATCAATATAAATATCATTTTCTTCATTAATTCCTCCATAAAACGATTCCTATCATTTTTATTGCTATTTCAATGTCAATATGAATATAATCAGTTAAAGTTAATGATAATATTTGACATAAGAAATGAATTTTAGAGTTTAGAAAAAAAATAATCGAGTAGATATGATATTATTAGTTGGTTTGTTTCTGGTTGGAATAATAGCGGGTTTTATTAATACACTTGCAGGAGGTGGTTCGGCTCTTGTGCTGCCGGTTCTCATTCTTGCAGGGATAGATCCACTATCGGCAAATGCCACAAATCGTGTTGCCATCCTCCTCCAGAATATGACTGGAACTAGTAGATTCCATAAACACGGAATTTTGGAAGTGGGATCAATAATTCATATTACTATCGCTGCTATTATTGGTGCAATTGCAGGTTCTATATCTGCTATAAATATTTCTTCTGCCT
>Ga0075123_10001265_pt1 | contig 12839 bp, 9 predicted proteins | sample AntAceMetag02UKX_FD_69808 | JGI IMG/M metagenome (GOLD analysis project Ga0075123, IMG submission 69808) | Saline lake microbial communities from Ace Lake, Antarctica - Antarctic Ace Lake Metagenome 02UKX | ecosystem: Environmental > Aquatic > Non-marine Saline and Alkaline > Saline | place... | reverse complement strand
TCTGGTCAATTTTTTTTCAGAAACTCGAAATATTGTAATTAAATCGGCCAGCCAAAAAATATTTTCAAATATGCAACTCTCAATAAGACTAAATTTTGGGGGTTGTTAGACCAGACTCTTTAATATATTTCTTTAAATTTGTATAAATATTAAAGGTTTTACTTGCAAGTTACTGCTCATATAATTTGATTTTTACAAAATGGCTGATTTGAATCCAAATAATGTTTCCGCTATCATTGGCGTAATAGGTTCTTTAGCTGGTGTAATTCTAGGTTTTATCCTGAATGGTCTTAATAGAATAGGAAAAATAAAACTATTCCAAAATTCATTAAACACATCACTTAAATGTGATGGTGAAGTTTATGCTACGTATAAAGAAATATTTTCTTACTCGGAAAATCCAAAAATTTTAAGAATTGAATTAAATATTGACTTTTTTAACTCATCGAAAATTTCTAAACGAATTGCACGAGATATAATTTTTTACATTCAAAAAAAATCAAAAAAAAAATCAAAATGAAACAACTAAAATAAGACTTAAATATAATAATGGTAACGATTTAATAAATGTAAATCTTAATCCAAATGAAGTCATAAATTTTAATTTGTATTTATATACCCATAAAGATTTTAAAGATATTCTTGAAGCTGATTGGTTTATTGAATTTCGAAATAATAATGACAGATTAAAAATAATAAAAGTAAATAAAGGATTAAATCCTAAAAAATATAGGATATAACATTTTGCCAAAAAGCACGATGGTTTTGAATGGGATATGAATTATATAACATTTGAAATAAGATTGGTTTCCAAAAATATTGTAAGGAACTATTAGCCACGGCACACAGCATAGCGACTAAATTGTATTGCATTAGAAATAACTTAATCAGATAAAATACGGATATTATTTGGATATTTAATAAAATGAATATATTTTTGCATTCAGATAAAATACGGATACGAAATGGATAAATATACAAACAAATTGAACTTTGATTTTCAAACAAATCAGAGAATATTAAATCTGATTGCCAAAATTGATTTATACAAAGGCAAATGGAATAGTATTGAAAAACAAGAAAATAAATATCTAAAAGAATTACGCAAAATTGCCACGATTGAAAGTATAGGCTCTTCAACAAGAATAGAAGGAGGAACATTAACGGATAAAGAAATAGAAAAACTTTTAAAAGATGTAAAAATAACCAAATTAAAAACGAGAGATGAACAAGAAGTCATTGGTTATTATGACACATTAGAAATTATTTTTGAAAACTATAACAACATACAATTAACTGAGAATTATATTAAACAATTACATAAGAATTTGTTGCAACACAGTGATAAAGACATTAGACATCGCGGACAATACAAATCACTTTCAAATAAAGTAATTGCCAATTATCCGGGCGGAGTTCAAAAAGTTATCTTCAATACAACAGATGTTCATTTGGTAGATAGTGAAATGAATAATTTGATTAGTTGGACAAATAAACAATTTGAAAAAAAAGAAATTCATTCGCTAATTATAATTGCAAATTTTATTTATGAATTCTTATCAATTCACCCATTTCAAGACGGAAACGGAAGACTATCCAGACTTATAACAAGCTTACTTTTATTACAAGATGACTATCTTTTTATTCAGTATGTATCTTTTGAAAATCTTATTGAAAAAACAAAAAAGGAATATTATCAAGCCTTAATGGATGGACAAAAAAACAGAAATAAGAAAAATGAAAACATATCGGAATGGACACCGTATTTCCTCGACAAATTGCATTTATTGACTCAAAGACTTGATACAAAATATGATGTATTCAAATCAAAAGGTGGTTATCTAAATGATAGACAAAAGGAAATAAAAGTGTATTTAGAAAAAAATCAACCTTTAAAATTATCAGATTTAGCAAAAAGATTTGATAATATAAACATCAACACTATAAAAAAGGATTTGCAATATTTGAAAAAAGAAAAAATAATACAGAGTATTGGAAAAGGAAAAGGAACTATTTATCTCTCCGAATAAAAAATATTAAAATGATTTTTTTGAAGATGTTGCCTATTTCGAAGCTTTTTATCTTAAAGATTTTATTGCCGGAGTTTCTAAGGTGAAAGGATTAATTAATTAAAATAAACGATATTCAAAAAAACAAAATAAGTTTATAATCATATATTAATTTAAGTAATTTTCATATCTTTGGTATTGTATATTACTCCCAATTTGTTTTTATTACAACATATTGGGTGAATAAAAACAATTTTAACTAAAAATATAGTAAAAATAAAAGCAATTGCTTTTATTTACAAATTAGCATTCATGCTAAAAAATTGAATATTGAACCAAGATTGGTACGAACATAATAAAAAAACTAATTTTATCCTTAATTTGGAAACACATTTTGGACATATAGAACCAGAAAGTAATTTAAGAGGATATCATGGCATATCTCTTAATGATGCTGAATTTACTCAAACTCTACGACATTCTGTTTTTGAGAGCCTTATAGATATTGAAGTTCAGCAAGATAGACTCATTGAATTAACAGGACTTCTCGAAACTGGATTTAGTCAATCAGAAAATTTACTTGCAGACATTCAGGCTCTTGAAAGTGCAGAACCTGAAGACATAAGAGATTGGAGAATTGGTGAGGCACTGGCAGAAGTTGTACTTGAAGAAAATTTTCAATGTCGTTTTCATTGGAATGAGTTAAGAGATGCTAGAAATCCAAGAGGAAATAAAACTGGTGCTGATTTAGTTGGTTTTATTGAATATGAGAGTAATGTTTTGTTTTTATTTGGAGAGGTAAAAACTTCGTCTGAAACAACAAATAGACCACCTCAGGTTATGACAAAAGCAGATGGTATAGAGAATCAATTGAAAGATTTATATAATAATAGAAATAAACGACAGATTCTTATTACTTATTTGAAAAGCAAAACAAGGGATTTGTCAGATTTGCATCCTTTCAAAGTAGATTATAATTTAGCTTTACGTTCATATTATGCGAATAGTCAATCTTATCAATTAATTGGGGTGCTGGTTCGAGATGTTGATGCGGACCATAGAGACGTTTCGGTAAGTTATAACAGAATTAAAACAACAATTTTAAGTCCTATTGGTTTAAAGTTAATAGCAGTATACACTACAATTCAAAAATCAAATTGGCGTAATATTCTTACAAACAATATATAAGAATGAGTATAGTAAGCAAATATCATTACCTTAAAGATGCATATCCTGATATGCTTAATGGTATTGGTATACTTATTCAGAAAGCCAAAATATCAAATCGATTTGAAGATGAAACCTTAAGCATTGAGGAAAAATCAGAACTTGAAAAAGCAAAAAATCTTTGTGAATTAAGAATTGTTGAAATATGGAATAATCAAAATAGTGATGAGTTTAAAGCATTGTGTTCTACCTATTTTGACATAGCTACGCAGTGCGATGTAGAACTTGATAATGAATACGCAGTATTTGAGTATATTAAAATTATTTCTTTTGGTTATCTTGGAGAAGGATGGCATTTGGTTAGGCAATATTTAAAAAATCAACAGAGCAAAATTGACCATCTTCCAATTACTGAGGACTGGAACTCCAGACTTTTAAAGGTTTCATTTAAAGCGTTGGTTGGTCTGATTAGAAAAAATGATTGGAATGATATCAATGAATCAATCCATCAAATTGAAATTTTACGTTCAGAACAAACCCCATTTGAGGAGAATTTTCTTAATCAAGTAAAGGAAGAAATCCGCCCTTATGGTGCATCAGAATTGGTTTCACTTTATCACTTTGCAAAATCAATTGAGATACTTGCTAAATATTTAATAGAAGGAAGACCCCTTGAGCCAGAAAGCCAGATGCAATTTCATATTGGTTATGCCAAAGAATTTGCAGTTAAGTCAGAAAATATAAGTTTGCAACTTCTTTTTCAGTTTTTTGAAGCATTTTCTTTTAAATTGATTAGAAATACAATTTGGTATAATACTCGTGGTATTAATTCAAGAATTTCAAGATTTAATAAGTTTATTTCTGAAAAAGAGCATCAAGGTGTTTTTGAATTACTATATCCTCAAAAAGAAGCCTTAGGTGAAATATTTAATCCTGCCTACAATGCAGTTGTAGTTAATTTACCAACATCTAGTGGCAAAACTATGATTGCTAAATACAGGATTTTAATGGCTCTAAATCAATTCGCCGAGGATGGTGGTTGGGTTGCTTATGTTGTGCCAACTCGTGCATTAGTAAATCAAATTTATAATGAAATAAAAAGAGATTTAACTCCGATAAATGTTAGAGTTGAAAAAGTAAGTGGGGCATTAGACCTTGATGGCTTTGAGGAATCATTAATGGAACAAGATTCTGCAATGACAAATGGAACTCAAAAAGGGGCTTTTGATGTACTTGTAACAACTTATGAAAAGTTGCATTTAATGATAAGGCAAGAATATGGGACTAAAGAAAATAGGCCGCTAGTATTAGCTATAGTTGATGAGGCTCATAATATTGAAGATAAAACGAGAGGATTAAATTTAGAATTTTTATTATCAACGATTAAATCGGATTGTCCAAGAGCTAATTTTCTATTAATGACGCCGGATGTTTCTAATTCGAGTGAAATTGCTCACTGGTTAGGTGGAGAAAGAGGAAAAGAATTGCAGTTGAGTTTACATTGGTGGCAGCCAAATGAAAGAGTTATAGGTGCTTTAATATGCGAAGGAAGCAGAAAGGAATATGAGATAAAGTTAAAGACATTATTAACAAATAAAGGCACCTATCAGACAAATGATGATATTCAACTTGCCGTATCTAATAGTAATGATGTAACTATATCTAAATTAAAGACTAAAAAGGTTTTTGCAAGTACATTGGGATCAAAAATAATTTCGATAAATGATCCTTCTGTCATTCTTGCAGCAGATCCTTCTTCAGCATTTGATATTGCCAATGAAATCTGTTCAAAAATCAATATCGATTTCCCTTTAGATGATGATGTTGAGCTTACAAGAAGATTTATTGAAGATGAATTAGGTCGTGACTTTTCATTATCTGAATGTTTGAGAAAAAGAATAGGGGTTCATAGTTCGGCTTTACCTGATGAAATAAAAATTCTTATTGAGGATTTGATGTCTAAAGGGAAGTTGCAAACACTTGTTGCAACAACAACCATTGCTCAAGGAATTAACTTTCCAATTTCATCTGTTATAATGTCATCTTATAGTTACCCGTATAAAAAAATGCCTGTTCGAGATTTTTGGAATTTAGCTGGTAGAGTTGGAAGAGCCGGCCAAAATTCGCTTGGTTGGGTAGGGATTATTTCTAAGGATGATCAAGAACTAATTAGAATAACAAACTACGTTAAAAGTGCAGCCGATGAATTACAATCACAGCTTATTGAAATTGTTAACAAAGCTTTAGCAAATCCAACTATTGAATTTGAAAATTGGTTGTTTCGAGATGAAAGATGGTCTGGTCTACTTCAATACATATCTCACCTTTATGTCCAGAGCGTAAATCTTGGCACATTTGTAGCAAGTTTAGAGCAAAGGCTAATAAACACATTAGGGTATAATAAACTTAATCAAGAACAAAAAAATTATTTGCGAACTAATTTAAGGAGTTATGCAGAAAGTATAAATTCTGGACTTGCAAAAATCTCAGATTCTACAGGGTTTTCTACAATATCAGTTGGTAAACTTTGGGGTGGTTTGCGAGAGGCAAATTTAACTTCAAATGATTGGCATAAAAATCAATTATTCTCGGAACAAAATCAGAGTTTGCAGAAACTTATTGGGATAATGCTTAAAACTCCAGAGATTAGTTCATCAATTGAAAAATTATCTAGTGGTAATAGTGCTTTTGACAGAACCTCAATTTCTAAAATGATGATAGATTGGGTTAACGGCAAATCAATAAATTTTATTGCTGATAGATATTTTTCAAACGAAACTGACTCAAGAAAGAGAATAGAAAAGTGCACTAGAGCAATGTATTCACATTTGGCAAATGCTGCAACTTGGGGTTTAGCCGCAATTCAAAAGATGCCAAATAGCGGTGCAAACTGGGAGAACTTAAATGATATAGAGAAGAAACGAATGGCTAATCTTCCTGCTTTATTGCACTATGGTGTAAATACTGATGAAGCGGTATTAATGAGGAAGAATAATATCCCGAGAAGTATTGCAAAAAAGGTTGGAGAATTATATAATGCGTCATTTGGTGGTAATATATTTGCTCAAAGTTCTAATGACGTAAGTACTTGGTTAAACTCATTAGAATCTTATACTTGGGAAAGCGTGAGACCCACTCGTTCTGTAATGACAGGGGCAGATTATAAAAGGGTTTGGGAGAAACTTAATGGTGGTGCATAGAAAAAAGCACGAAATGCTAACAGGCGGTATATTTTATTGCCGAGATAGTGCATTTTTTTTCATTTCTACTTCTAATACACTTTCTTGTAACTCGACAGGAAAGTGCTCCGAAATCGCCTACTTTTCATATACTTAACGTAATTTCCCCCTAAAGCCTATAATTAACTCCAGTAAAAACCCCAATAGAATACGGTTTGTAGATATACTCGCTGTCATTATTTATTGAATTTAAAGAATATTTGAACAAAGGCTCAAGACTTACTGTAACTCTTTTATAAAGTTTATATTCAATTCCAAATCCCAGCATTGCACTATAAATCATGGAATTTATTCCTTGGGTTTTACCAATGATTTCTTTTTTCCCATCAGATATTGTATAAGCATTGTTTCCAACAAGAAATCCTGTGTAAATACCGCTCAATAGGTTCAAATCAATTTTTCGGTCAACAACTTTATATCTAAATGCTAATGGAATTTCAAGATATTCAAAGTATTGATAAAAGTCGGAATAAGTCGGGTTGCCACCAAAAACGGTATATGTAGGTAAAAAGTTATTTGAAGTTATTGTATAATTAAGTTCAACATTTCCCGCCGCTGTATTAGTAGCCAAAGATTGGTCTGGTTCTGTAACAACATTGAAATATTCCGCTGATTGTCCAAATTTGGAATAATACAAACCTGACTGAAACATCCATCGTTTCGATAATTTATATCTTGTGTTAAAACCACCTGAATAAGTAATAACAGGAGCTTCATTAATAGTATTTATAGGCTTATCCTGTGATTGCCCTCCTAAAGTTGCTGTATTAGTTTCATCAGATTTCAAAATACTATTTGTTGACCTATAAGTATATGTTGGAGCAAGTTCACCTCCAACACTCCAGCGGCTTTCTTTTACAGCTTTGTTTTGTGCAACAGGATTTGAGAGTTCAGGTAGATTTATTATTTCAGGGATGTAGTCAAGTCTTAGAGAATCAGGTTTTGGTTTTCCTTCTTCTTTGATGGCAAACTTTTCCTTTAATTCTTCAGCTTGTTTATTAACTGTTGAATCAAAAATTACAATATTTTCAATATCCGGTTTTTGTGCTATTTGTACATTTACAATATTATTTTTATTTATATTGGCTTCAACTTTATTTGAAGAGTTTGCAAACAAAGGTTTTCTGTCAGTAATTGTTGTTTTTTTAGAACTTTTTATTTTTATCTGCTTCTCATTAATTTTTGAATCAGCAATTTCTGAGTTGGCAATCTCAGATGTTTGAATTTCTGCAATATTGCCCTGATTTGACGGATTTTCTACTGTTTTATTTTCGTGTTCAGTAATAATTTGATTTTCACTTCTAACTATTTGTTGTTCTTCGTTAGTATTTAAACCTGAATAAAAATATCCGATACTAAATGCAAGCATAATGGCAATAACAGCAGCAGCAAGCCTAAAATAAACAATCCTTCTTTTCTTTTTCTTTTCAGAAAGACTGTCAGCCAAATTTTTCCATGAGTAATGTGGAGGTGATTCTGTGTAGTTCACAGCCACATCATGAAAAAACTCGTCAGTATTTGTTTTGCCTTTAGTCATTTATTTCTACTATTATTTAAGCTTAGCCTTAGCCTTATTTCTAAAAATCAAGCTATCTCCGAATTTTCTCCCTTTACATAAAAATGCTTTTTTACTTTATTCTGTAATATTCCTCTTGCCCTTGACAAATTCGATTTTGATGTACCTTCTGAAATCCCCATCTTCTTAGCAATTTCTTTGTGTGAATATCCTTCAATAGCATAAAGATTAAAAACCATTCTGTATTTGGGAGTAAGTTCTCTTATCAACTGAATGATATCATTTGCTGCAATATTGCTTGTTATTTCATCTGCATTAATATCGTTAGCATATTCATAAATATCTTCGACAGGATACATGAATGATTTTTTACGAAAACGTTCTAAAGCTGTATTAACAAAAACTTTTCTCATCCAACCTTCAAACGAGCCAGTACCTTTAAATTTTTTTATGTTTTTAAATACTTTCATAAAACCTTCATGCAAAATATCTTCAGCTTCGGTATAATCCTTTGCATAGTAACGGCATACTCCAAACATTTTGTTTGAAAAACGATTGAAAAGCTTCTCTTGCGACTGACTTTTTTCTTTTATACAGCCACTAATAATTTCTAAAAGTTCATCCAAAGCCGAAAATATTATTTTCTATAAAATTACAAATAAGTTACTTATTTCATAGGCTGTGATTTGTGCAATCGTTTATCAAGTTTTGTTTTGTATATTATTTATTTTAAATTATTTTTAGCCTGCCTGCCGATGCTTTAGCGTAGGCAGGTCATTTTTATTTAATCATTTTTTTATTTTAGTCATTTAAAAATTTAGTCATTTCTAATTTTAATCATTTTAAATTTCTTTAATTAATTGTTTATTATGCTGATATTATTATTAATTTCTGCAATAAAATTTTGTAAATAAAGAGGCAAGTTATTAGGTATTTGGTCAATTAACCAAAATTGAGTTTTTCCGTTTTTACTATATCCAAAATATGCTCCACCCCCATCTCCATAATCAGGAATACCAACTTTTCCGTTAGGCTCATTAAAAATTTGTTCCGGAATATTTTTATCAATATTTTTCACTAAGTTGAAAATGCTATCGTTTAACTTTACATATTTACCAACATAAATAGATTCAGAACCGGGATAATTATCATTTATGTCTTCAAATAATCCATATTCGTTAAGTTTAAAAATTTCAATACACTCTTCTCCGAGACACATACCATAGAAGTGTCCAAAGAGAATATAACTCGGTTCGACTTCATTTAAAGGCTCTTCCTTTTTACACTCTGTAAAGCCAATTGAGAAAATTATTATTATCAAAATATATTTTTTCATCTTTTATAAATATTAGTTTTTATGATGATGTTATAAATAAGATTTTGGTTGCGTCATGATTAAATAATTCATAAAAAAATGTTAAAATAATTTCATTACGCAACCATTTTAATTTTAAAATCATCTAATCAAAAAAATTATTACCTTTAATAAAAATTTAAAAAAATGAAAACAAAAAATTTAATTCTTCTATTACTGTTGACCTTTGTAATGTTTTCGTGCAAAAAGGAAGAAGCAATATCTCCGAAGCCACAACTAAAACATTTAAATCTTGATTATGCAGGGCAAAAAACCGTAAGTGCTAACAATGATTTTGCGATTAATCTTTATAAAAAAACTGCTCTGAATGCAACTGAAAATATGATGGTTTCTCCATTGAGCATTTCTTTAGCTCTTGGAATGACTTATAATGGAGCAGCAGGAACAACAAGAACTGCAATGGAACAAGCATTGAGTTTAAATGGCTTGACAGCTCATGAAATAAATTCTTCTTTTAAATTATTATCCGATTACCTTCAAACTGTTGACCCTACTGTTACAATGAAAATTGCAAACTCAATCTGGTATAGAAATGATTTTAGTGTTTTGCAAAACTTCCTTGACACTAACACTTTTTATTATAATGCTCTGATTAATTCCGTAGATTTCAGCAACCCAAACACCAAGAATATTATTAACAAATGGGTAGCAGATAATACGAATAATAAAATCAAAGAAATCGTTAGTAATATTAATCCTAATGATGTAATGTTCTTAATAAACGCTGTTTATTTTCTTGGAAACTGGACTTATGAATTTGACCCTTCCGATACGGACCCTGAAAATTTTACTCTGTCAAATGGTAGCAATAAAACTGTTGATATGATGGAAATTCAAAGCAACTTTTTGTACGCCAATAATAATCTTTTGCAGATAGTTGAGCTGCCTTATGGTTATGAAAGATATAGCATGCTTTTACTCAAACCCATGCCTAATCATTCTACCGATGATATTATTAATGCCTTAAGTACTTCAAATTTTAATAAATGGGTAAATTCTATGAAAATAACTGATGATTTGATTGTAAAAATTCCCAAATTTAAGTTTGAATATGAAAAGAAACTTAATGATGTTTTATCTGATTTGGGGATGAGTGAAGCATTTTCTTCTCAGGCTGATTTTACAAATATTAATGCTGCTGGAAATTTATTCATTTCACGAGTAAAACATAAAACATTTATTGATGTAAATGAAAAAGGAACCGAAGCTGCTGCAGTAACAAGTGTTGGAATATCTTTTACGAGCATGCCTGATGCCTTTGTTGCTGATGAACCATTTCTTTTTATTATCAGAGAAAAAGAAAGCAATGCTTTAATTTTTATGGGAAGAGTTGAAGAACCCACTTATTAATACAAATCAAGCATAAAAAAAAGGCAAAAAGTTGATTCTTTTTGCTTTTTTTTTATTTACTTGGATGTTTACTTCTTCTTGTCGTTGCAAGTTGATGATTTAGGGCATGGTTTTACACAAGCACTATTTGTAGCTGCTCCTTTTATAATTACTCCACCATAACCAAGCTTTTGAATAGCGGCAACTAATTTTTTATCAGTGTTTTTGCCTTTTGTATATTTGACTGTTACAATCTTGGTTTTTACGTCGGCGTTAACATATTTAACACCTTTTTCAAAAGCAATGTTCTTTTCAATTTTTGTTTTACATCCATTGCAAGAAACTTTTGCTTTTATTCTAACAACTTCAAGACCTTTATTTGAATCTTGTGCTACACTTAACTGAGTTAAGGAGAACATAAAAAGCATTGTTAGAATTGTTGTTCCAAAAAATTTTACTTTTTTCATAATTTTTAATTTTTAGTTTACGATTTATTTAATTATTTACTTATTTATTTATTTACTTATTTATTACTTCAAAAAAATCTTTTTATTGGCTTTTAAGAAATCGTCAAGAACAAGGCTTGCGAAGTTATTGACGTTTTATTAGAGCCACTTTTAATCATTTATTCATCAATATTAATTTGTTTTTATAATCTGATAAGAAGACGCCAAGTACAAGGCTTGCGATGACATAAATGTTAAGAGTTTACTTTTGTAAATGATTGTTATTTATGTCAAGCATAACGCAGTAATTGGTGTCTTCTTTCAGATTCTGTTTATTCATCAATTTTAATTCTAATTCCTATATAAAATTTCCTTCCAATAAGCGGTCCCCAAACCTGTGAAGCATCAAAATACTTTCCGAAAGGATCGTCGGCTGCTATTATTGGAGCATCCTGAGTAAAATCAGTTAGATTTTCACCTCCAACATAAACATTCCATCTCTTGAAATATTTAGTTACCTGAGCGTTTAAAATTGTATAAGCAGGAGATTTTTCTCCTCTTTGATATTTCGCAGGATTATTTGCAGTACTTGGCAAACGTGTGTCGCCATTAAACTGAGCAGTGAAATCAAATTGCCATTTTTTTAAATTTGTGTAGTAAGAAATATTAAGCAATCCTTTATACATATTTGTTAAGGGCTTTCTGACTAAATCATTATTTATCGTTGTTTTAACATCAGTATAACGATAAGCCATAACAACATCCAATCGTTTTATTAGCTCATATTTTAGTTCTATCTGATAATTGTTAGAATATGATTTTCCATCAAGATTATAGAAATAAATTTGCGAAGCATCTTTATCCATATCTATTATAATCTGATTTATAAAGTCAGTTTTATAGAAATCGATATTTAAAACTAATTCTCGTTTTTTAATCTGGATATACTTAGTGAAATTCACACCATAATTCCATGCTTCTTCCATCTTAAGTTCTTCAAGAAAATTAAGATTTCTCGAACTTGCCAAAACAAAACTATTCTCGGCAATTATATTTGCTGTTCGGTAACCTTTTCCACCTGACAGACGAAGAATATTTTTATCATTAAACTTATGTCTTATATGCAATCTCGGTGTAAAAAACAATCCATGAACATTATGATTGTCAGCTCGAATTCCTACTAAAACAACAGGAAGTTTTTTATGAGCGTATGTGTATTGAAAAAATGCACCCGGAACAATTTCCTCTCTCTTGAAAACACTATCGTTAAGACTTTCATCATAATCATCGTAAGCAAAACTAAGGCCTGTAGAAAATTTATGTTCAAGATTTTTTATATAAGATTGAAAAATCAAATTTGCATAAGCACTTTTCTGTTCTCCCGAATATTGGTTTAATCCAAAAAATGATTCCTGAGAATGATAAGTAGCAGAAGATTTGAATGCAATATTGTGGTTTGAATTATTTTTAAATTCATATCCGGCTTTTAAAAATCCCTGATACCTCCTACTCTTAATGTTTATGCCATAGAAATTATTAGTATCAATTTCTTTATTTTCATCAAACAATTTTTGTCCACCTTTTCTTTCTTCGTCAATTACGTGAAATCCAAACTGAAGCATACCCTGCCCACCTTCTTTATAGTATTTCCATTTATTCAAAATATTATATTGTTTTATAAGCGGATTGTCTAAAAATCCATCACCATTTGGATCATTCTTTTTGTCTGAATTTTCAGCATGAAGAAATAATATTGTA
>Ga0075123_10001261_pt1 | contig 12865 bp, 9 predicted proteins | sample AntAceMetag02UKX_FD_69808 | JGI IMG/M metagenome (GOLD analysis project Ga0075123, IMG submission 69808) | Saline lake microbial communities from Ace Lake, Antarctica - Antarctic Ace Lake Metagenome 02UKX | ecosystem: Environmental > Aquatic > Non-marine Saline and Alkaline > Saline | place... | reverse complement strand
TCTCAAGGAAGCCGTCAAAGGCGAGGATGCCGATGCTATAAAAAAGGCTATGGAAAACCTCGCAACCACCGGCCAGGAACTCGGCAAAATCCTCTACGAAGAGGCCGCAAAAAAACAGGCAGCTTCAGGACAGGCCCCCGGCGGACCAGAACAGGCCCCGCCGCCCGAAGGTGAAGCAAAAAGAAAAGGCGGAGAAGACGTTATCGACGCCGAATTTGAGGCAAAAGATACGTAAGAATAAGAAAAAAACTTTTTGACTCCTTTTGCAGTTTCATATAATAGACGACAGTAAAAAAGCCGGAGCGAGCAAGCTAAAAAGGTTTTGAGACATAAACTAAAATAAAGTAGCCCAAAATCGGCTTCCCGCCCCGGCTTATTTACCTATACAATTACGCTCGAAAATCCTCTCCAGAATCTGATCATCGATCTGGTGCTGCTCGATGTCCTTCGCCTTCTCAGCCAGGTGACTCAGCCGACGCCGATGCTGCTCAGACCACTCATTTACTTTTCTTTCGTCTTTTTCGTCTGGCCAAATTATACATGAGGCGAGGCAAATTACGTAATATGACCGTTAAATCACTCGCACTATAAAGTCCAACTCGACCGGCTTTTTTGGCAAGGCGGAGTATCTGTGGCAGATCGTAGAACTCCGAGCGGATTCGGTTCCGGATACGCTTGAGTTCTTTGCGACCGTACCGATCCGAATAGACGGAACCGCCGATTCTGGCGAAGTGGTAACCCGGGGTCGCCTCAACCACTTCCTTAAGGGGCGAGAATCTCTCGATGCGGAGTTTCTGAAAACTGATGGAATCCAGCTTGATCTCCTTGGCGAACTTAGGGATGTAGAGCATTTCTTCTTCCGTCTCGCTGATGTTGCCGTAGATGAAGTACCCGTGCAGATAGAAGTTGTACTTTGTCAAAACAGCAAACGATTCCCGGATCTGTTGCTGGGTGATGCCCTTTTGAAGTTGCTCCAGGATCCGGTCATGTGGGGACTCAATCCCTATAAGGAAGAGTTTGAAACCTGCCTTCTCAGCCTTTTCGAGAAGCTTGGGATGCTTCGCGATGTCAATTCGGGTTTGGACAAGAAGAGTCTTCTTGATCTTGTTCTCGATGATCAGATCGCAAAGCCGCTCACTCCGCTTGGAATTTGTGGCGAAGTTGTCATCGCTAAAGAGCACAACGTCGGCCGTAATCGTCTTCAACTCTTCAATTACCGACTCGAGCGGCCGTTCGGTATAGCTCCTTTTTTGACCATGAGGATTGAGGCTGAAAGTACAGAACTTGCATTTGAACGGGCAGCCTCTTGCTGAAAGTATAGTGTCAAAAGTGTGGCTGCTGAGGCGGGCGCCCTGATAATCCGCGTAATAATCGTGCTTTCTCAGAGACCGATCGGGAAAAGGAATACCTGTGACGTCGGGCAAGGAGTGGATTTTGTTGTGAACGATTCTTCCTCCCTCTCGATACGACAAACCGAGGATATTCTCACGAGGCACCCCTTTGACGATCTCCTGGATGACCTCTTCACCTTCACCTCGTACGATCATGTCGATATTCGGGCAACGCTCGAACAGGTACTCAACTCTCGCAGTGGCCTCGTGCCCTCCGACAACCGTAGTGATTTCAGGCGGTAGCTTAGATATAAAATCACAGATCTTCTCAAACTGACGTGCCCACCCCATGCTGATGCAGAGAAGATCAATCTCGGCCCTTATAAACTCGCTGAACTTCTTCGGGTCTTGGTAAGCCTTATCAGTCTGAAAGTCCAGAAGCGTTACCCTGCCGACCAGGCCTTTCATGCTTGCGGCGATGTACTCAAGACCCGTTGGGGGGAAAAGCCCCATGGCTGTAGTACCATCCCCGAAGTAAGGGTTCAGAGCGAGGGCATGTTTGTACTTCATAAGTGCGTGCTCTCTATACAATTAAGTAACACTTCCTGCGAGATAACTAAGACTACATTGTCCATATACATGCTTTAATGAAATTGCTACGAATATGTTCAGTTAAATGTGTAAATGGCCTTAACGTCTATTAGTGTTTTCGGTCGTTTCGTGCAGCTTTTACCGCCACACCCATCAAAACAATATATTCTAACAAATTTTATTTCCTGTGTACAACTTCATCAAAGGTTTTGGGGCATAAAATAAAATAGCCCAAAATCGGCTGCACGCCCCGGCTTATTTGCCTATGCAGAACCGCTCGAAAATCCTCTCCAGAATCTGCTCATCGATCTGGTGCTGCTCGATAGTTGAAACCGCCTGACAAGCCGCTCGCAAAAGCATCGCAGCAACCTCGTCATTGCCGACCGCAAGTTCGCCCATCGATTCGTCAATATTCTCAATCGCCTCGCCGACAGCCTGCTTATGCCGCGCCGTAAGAGCAACTCCGTATTTCATTTCCGCCGTCTCAGACGTCCCGCCCGCAACAAAGCGTTCAACCATCCTCTCATCAATTACCTCTCGCAACCGTTCAATACCTGCCCCCGTCTTCGCACTCGTGGCGACAGCCTCGACCTCGAAAATGTCGCCTATCCTGCCAAGGCTCTCCGCCACTATCTGTTCGTCCGCCAAGTCGGTTTTCGTCGCCACCGGTATAACAACTTCCCCCTCCGCCAGCCCACAAAGAGCCATATCTTCGCCAAAATCCGCTTTCGATATGTCGATGCAAAACAAAACGACTCCCGCATTTCGAATCGCTTCTATCGCTGCCTGCTGCGCCAATTCATCGAGAATGCCGACTGGCTGCCGTATCAGACCGGCACAATCGAACAGCACACAACGGCAATGAGCCAACGTCAACTGCCCCGTCAACACGTCCCTCGTAGTCTTGACCTTCTCCGACACAATGCTCCTCGGCTTGCCCAACAACCTGTTGAGCAGACTGCTCTTGCCCGCGTTAGGCGCCCCGGCAATCCCCACCGCCGGCAACTCGACCAGCTCTTCGCAAACAATCGAAGTCGAAAGCAGTTGCTCCAAGTGATTCCTGATACCCGTGACCTTATCAACCGCATCGGCCCGACTTATAAATTCGATGTCCTGCTCGCTGAAATCAAGACCCGCTTCAATCAAACTCAAACAGTTCACTAACTCAGACTCGATACTCGCAGTAGCCTCAGCCAATCGACCCGAAAGAAGCTTCTCAGCGGCGGCCAACTGGAACCTGTTGCTGCTCACAATAATCTCATTCACCGCCTCAGCCTGCGCCAGATCGATCTTGCCGTTAAGATAAGCCCTGGCGGTAAACTCACCCGGCCCAGCCATTCTGACCGCAACCCCCGAACTACTAAGCAACTTCCCAATCAACGCCTCCGTAACCGCCCGATTGCCATAAAAGTGAATCTCGCCGACATCATCGCCCGTATAAGAACGCGGCCCGGCAAACAAATAAACCACCGCCTCAACGCTCAGTTCTTCATCGACAGCGACTCTGCCTCGCATAAGCCCGCCCCTGTCGCTGGCCAGCGGACTGAAAACTTCCTCCAGTATCCCAATCGTACCCCGCCCGCTCAGGCGAACAATAACCCTCTTATCGTAAGTCGGAGAACTAACGGCAACGATGGTGTCACTGAGCTGATACATTTGAAAATGAGTACTTTAGCGAGCCCGCGCTGTTTCTTAGTGGAACCTGTAAAACGGCTTAGGCTTCTTCTTTTTTACTTTGCCGCCGGTCTTGCTCGTCACGGCCACCAGCCCTTTATCCTCGGCTTCTTCTTTTTCACGGATATGCTTGCGAATCACATACTGCTCGATCACACCGGCAAACGTACTGGCCATAATATAAAGATTCAATCCCGAAGGGGCCTTGTACAGCATCAACGGGAACATCAGAGGCATCATAATCATCATCATCTTCTGCTGTTGAGCAAGCTGAGGATTTGTCGCAGCCGATGCCTGCTTCGGCATCAGTTTCTGCTGAAGATAAAATGCAACACCCATCATAAGCGGAAGCAAATTTAAAGATTCTATCCTCCATCCTAAAAGCGGAACGATCAAATCTTTCGGAAACGGGATCAACGCATCCGGAACAGAAAGGTCCGTAATCCAGAAAGGCAGAAAAGCAGCACCACGCAACTCAATGCTCGCGTATATCGCACTGTAAAGAGCGATCCAGATCGGCATCTGCACCATCATCGGCAAAAAGCCCATCACCGGAGACGCGCCCTGCTTTTTGTAGAGCCCCATCAATTGCTTGTTCATTTCAGCTTTATTGCCGGCGCATTTCTTCTTGATCTCCTCGGCCATCGGAGCTAATTTGCTCATCTTGCCCATCGATATCTGGCTCTTCTTGGTCACAGGGTGCAGGCAGATCCGAATCATGAAGACCAATATAATAATCACTATGCCATAATTGGGGATAAATGCGTGCATCCACCTCATCATCCCCAATATCCCGAAGGCTAAAGGACTGATAATGCTTTGCGGACAGCAGCACGCCATAAAATCGATCGTATGAACAAACCCCAGATTGCTATATAATTCGTTCTTATCGAAAAGGCTCTTGTCTTTAGGCCCTAAATACAGCTTGAAATTATACGTCCTCGAACTGCCCACCTCATCCGCAGCCGCAAGTGTAACCGGAGCAATCTTTATATCCACACCGATAGTCTCATCGCCGCTGGCCCTTCGCGCATCACCGTCGGGATTATAAAACCGCCCTGTTCGTTCCGTCACCCAGTCGCAATACTCCTTATCCGCATCCGGCAGAGGAACCAGTACGCCGGCAAAGTATTTATTAGTTGCCGCAACCCAAAGGAAATTTTCGCCAGGTTTGTCAAGCCGCCTGTCAGCGGTAGTCTTGGCTTTGAACAGCTTCTTGGCATCCAGCCTGTCGCTCTTGAACTCGCCCTTGGCATCCTTAAAGCACGCAACAGCTTTCCTCATATCCGACCGGGCGCCCTCTCTGCCCATGCCAACCGGCCCACCCAGATTAATACGAATCTGCTGACCCGATGCCGAGAGGTTCTCAACAACCACATCACAATCCAGATCATAGCTGTCAGGCAAAACCTTGTAAGTCTTAGTCAGTTTCAAAAGAGGCTGCCCCGTGCCTTTAACCGTGATAACCGCCTCGAAAGTAGCCGTCTGCGAACCATCACCATAGTCCGGCTTGATCCCTAAGCTACGCCAGTGCAGATCATTCAGCTGCAATTTCTGTCCTTGTTCGACAAATACAAGAGTCGTATTCGCCATCGACAGAATCTCTCGCCCCCCAATTTCAACAGGCGAAAGAATCGTCAGGGGCTGGGGGTCTTCCGGATTACGGTTGTTGAAACCGGTAGCTGAACCTCGATCATCCGGCCCATTACTGAATGTCGCTTTGCTTATAGCGGCGCCTTTTGTATTCAATTCCAATTGGAACTTGAAATCCGTCTCAGCATTTTCGGTTTTGGGATCTAATGCACCGATTATGACAGTCTCAGCCGACGCATGTTTGGCGTCGAGCACGAGAGACTCAGGAGCCTCTACAAGCTTGCTCTCATCCGCAGCCGCAGCAAAAGTCTCGCTCGCATCGCTGCCAGTTGTTTGCTGCAGAAGTATACAAGGACGCACAAACTGTGAACCGCATTCAAATACACCAGACTCGACCACCAAAAAGCCGCAAAGCAAACAAAAGCCAACCAAAATAAATGTGAATATCCGCACCTCGCACCCCAATAATCAATAATCAGTTATCAATTTAATTATCTGCCTTCTCGCAGTCTGTCAGCTTGAAAGTCGTCCAATTCCTTGATCGCCTTGATCTTTTTCATCGTAGTCTCAAGATCGTATTCCAGCCGCACAAAATGCACGCCCTCATCGTCGACATAAGCATAACTGGCACGATTGTCCTTATCCCTGGGCTGACCCACAGAGCCGATATTGACAATTGCTTTCTCGCCGTCCACTACCGGATACACATTACCAAGCTCGTCCGGAAGATAAAAATCCGGCTCCTCTAAAAAGACACCCGGCAAATGCGTATGACCCACAAAACAGACATGCCTGACCCGCTCGAAAAGAAGCCGCACTTTCATCGGGTTCGTATAAACATCGTCGGGGAAAATATACTCATTAATCGGCTTCCGGGGCGATGCGTGAACAAAATCTATCATCGCCGAGCTTCCGTTAAGCTTGGTCTTGAGCGTCCGCCTCATCGGCAATTCGCCTAAAAAGCTCCAGCGCCTGTTCCGGCTCGGAGCCTGCTTCTCGGCCTCAAGGCTGAAACGAGTCCAGAAGCTTGCCTGCTCGGCCCCGTAGTTAAAATTAGTCGGCTCGTAAAAAACCGCATAATCGTGGTTGCCCAGAACGCACCACTTGCTCTTGTCGATAATCAGATCCAGACATTCCCGAGGGTTCGGCCCGTAGCCCACTACATCGCCAAGACAGTATATCGTCTTTATCCCGCGATTCTTTATATCAGCCAGAACCGTCGTCAACGCCTCAAGATTCGAATGGATATCACTTACAACCGCAAACATCTATTATCCTATAAATGCACAAACGAAATTATTAAATAAAGAACACCACTTACTAACAAAAATGCCGTAAAAATGCCAGAGGATTTATTACCTTTTGGAAAATGCACCAAAAAATGCCGATAAAGAAAAAACTTACGCCCGATAAAGCCCCCACAGGGCTGGCCAAAAGCATGATTTAACCGCTCGCACGCCAACACGCTCCGGAAAAGGCTGTTTGCCCTGGCGACAAGTTGTTGCTATAATACCGCTCGTTTACACATTAGGTATATGGCTCTGTGATATATAACAAAGCAAGAACCCGGTTTATACTCTGAGGTGCTGTTTTGATAGAAAGTGCTCTTCTTGAAGCCCGCGGACTGGTGAAGAAATATTCCGGCCGGACCGTCGTAAATGAAATCTCAATCACCATTGCGCGCCGAAGCATCGTCGGACTGCTCGGCAGAAACGGTGCGGGAAAAACAACTACCTTCAGGATGATTGTCGGCATGATAACACCAAACGCCGGAAATGTCCTGTTCGAAAGCGCCGATATCACAAAGCTGCCCATGTACAAACGAGCACGCCTCGGAATCGGCTATCTTTCACAGGAGCCGAGCATCTTTCAGAGACTCAGCGTCAGAAACAACCTCTACGCAATCCTTGAAACAATGTCTATCACCAAGGCAGAGCGAAACAGAAGGGCAGACATGCTCATAGACCACTTCAGCCTCGGAGAAGTGGCCAATAGCCAGGGAAGATTCCTCTCCGGCGGCGAACGAAGAAAACTCGAAATTGCACGAGCAATGGTAACAGAACCCTCTCTGATTCTACTCGATGAGCCATTCAGCGGCGTCGACCCGATCGCCGTCTCAGAACTGCAACACGAAATCAGAAGGCTGATTGCTTCCGGAGTCAGCATCCTCATTACTGACCATAACGTCGAGAGAACGCTCGAAGTGGTCGATAAGGCATATATAGTGGATCACGGAAAAGTAATAGGAGCAGGATCATCCGCAGAAATCGTTAAAAATGAGATCGTCAGAAACAACTACCTCGGCACAATCTTCGATGGCGACGAATTCGACGACAGGTAATCAGACCGGGCATAATGATGATAGATGCTGAAAAATGTCGAATCACCCACTACCCGGCCGAAGTCCTGGCCTCAGCCGCACAACCGGTTAAAGAAATCGATGATAGCATCCGGCGCCTCGTCGAAAAAATGACCGATATCATGCTGGCCAACAAGGGCCTCGGCCTCGCCGCGCCGCAGGCTGGAGTCCCGCTGCGCCTGTTCATAATATCCCTTGATCAATCGCCCGATTCGGTAAAGGTCTACATAAACCCTGTAGTCGCCCCGACAACCGACGAATTGCTGCCTATGGAAGAAGGTTGCCTATCAGTCCCCGGCGTAAACGTGAAAGTGCGAAGGTATAAACAATGCACCGTCACAGCCACCAACCTCGAAGGAGACAAATTCACAGAAGAAGCCGAAGGCCTGCTCGCAAGGGCCTTGCAGCATGAATACGACCATATCGAGGGACTGACAATCGTCAACCGAATGGGCCAGGCCTCAAAAATCGCCCATAGAAGACAACTCAAGAAACTAAGAGAAAAGCATAAGCCAACAGTATAGGAATTTGTAATAATATCGTTAAAGTGTTTAGCCCCCAGGTTTACCCTGGGGGTCACACTCAAAACGAGCTAATTCATAACCCGCTTACTTCCCGGGGGACGCCCAATGAAACTGATTTATCTCGGAAGCGGCGAATTCGGCATCGAATCCCTCAACGCCCTCGCCGCCTCACAACAAGACCTCGCCTTAGTAGTCACCCAGGCTCCCCACCCCGCAGGCAGGGGAAGAAAACCAAGATCAACCCCCGTTGCCCGCTGGGCAAAAGATCATTCGGTCGAATTCATCGAAGTCGAAGACGCAAACACGCCCGAACAAATCGCCCGGATCGCCCAATACCAGCCGGATTTGATTGTTGTCATAGCTTTCGGACAGAAAATTTCGAATGAACTGATGAATCTCCCCCCCAAAGGAGCCATAAACGTTCACGCCTCACTGCTCCCCAAATACCGTGGGGCCGCACCGATAAACTGGGCAATTATCAACGGCGAAACCAAAACCGGCGTCAGTATAATAACTCTCGACGAAAAAATGGATGCCGGCCTGGTCCTCGGCCAGGCCAAAATAGATATCACCCCAGACGAAACCGCAGGCCAACTGCACGACAAACTCGCCCGGATAGCCCCACCACTCCTGATCGATAAAATAAACAAAATCGCCGCAGGAACCGCACAATACACCGAGCAGGACCATGCAAAAGTAACCCAGGCGCCAAAGCTCAAAAAACAAAACGGCTTCATCGATTTCACCGAGCCGGCTGATTCTTTGGAGCGAAAGATTCGTGGCTTCTCGCCTTGGCCTGGCGCATCCGCAATCTACGCTTCAAAAGAAACCGGCAAACAGCAAAGGGTCCTGATCGCAATGGCCCAGGTCGTCGAAACCGACAATCCCGCCGGACTGCCTGCCGGTGTACTCGATGACAACCTCAACATAATCTGCGGCCAAAATGCCCTTCACATCACAAAAATAAAGCCCGCCGACGGAGCCCTGATGCCCTTCAAAGATTTCGTCAACGGCCGACAAACTCACCCCGGCGACAAATTCACAAAGATCGAAGACTAAAGATGACGCCCCGACAAACCAAATCAGCTCGGGCCGTCGCCGCAGACGTACTGAAACAATTCGACCCGGGCCGAAATTTCGCAGCCCCACTCCTCGACAAATTATTACCCCAGACCGACCGCCCTCAACACGCCACCGACCTCGTCTTCGGCACGATAAGAAATAGAATCGCAATCGATCACGTCATTGCTCAAATTACAGAACGACCAACAGAGAGAATACCCGCCAAACTCCTGAATATCATTCGAATCGGAACTTACGAACTCATATACGTACCCCAGACCCCCCAATATTCAATCGTCAACGAAGCCGCCGAAAACGCAAAAGCAATAGCAGGCAAGAAACAAATCGGTTTCGTCAACGCCGCACTGCGCCGAATAAGCCGCCAAATAACAAATCGTCAAATCCCCCTCTCCCAGGCCGCCGTCACTAAGACCATCCCACAAATCCCTACCACCGGCTGCGAATTCGAAACCGAATTACTGCCCAACCCGGCCGATTCCCCCGCCGAACACCTCAGCAAAGCCTTTTCACTGCCAAAATGGCTCATCGAAGATTGGCTGACCGACTTCGAAGCCAAAAAAACCGCGCAACTATGCTTCGCAAGCAACCGAAGGCCGGGTGTTTACATCAGACCCAACAGACTAAAGACCACACCGGAGCACCTTGCCGAAAAGCTGAGCCAGGCCGATATCGAATTCGAAATACTACCGGATCAACAAATGCTGAGAGTAAAAAGCCCAAGAGCAATCGCAAACCTGCCAGGTTTTAAACAAGGCCTTTTCACAGTGCAGGATCTCACCGCCTCACAGCCCGTAAAGGCCCTCAAGCCACAGCCGAATTGGACAATCCTCGACCTCTGCGCCGCCCCCGGAACGAAAACAACCCAATTAGCCGAACTGACTGGCGACAAGGCAAAGATTACCGCAACCGATATAAGCGCCCAACGCCTCGAAAAGCTCACTGAAAACATTACCCGCCTTGACATTCACAGCATCAATATCGTCGATTACGAAAATGTTCAGCAATCCGGCCCCTTCGATGCCGTCCTGCTCGACGTCCCATGCTCAAACACCGGCGTATTGGCAAAACGCATCGAAGCACGCTATCGAGTCACCCCCAATGCCCTAAAAAAACTCACCAAAACACAAAGCAGCCTGCTCGATAGAGCGGCAGAACTAACAAAACCCGCCGGCAAAATCTGCTACAGCACCTGCACCATCCAAAACGCAGAAAACAACAAACTCATCGAAAACTTCCTGAAAAACAACCCGGCTTTCACCCTCAAATCCGAAAAACTGACCCTCCCCTCGCCCGAAAAACCAGACCATGACGGAGGCTACCTCGCAATCCTCGAAAAGAAATGAATATACCATCCAATCTGCAATAATATACTCACTAAATCGGCCCAAATCATGTCAAAGCAGAACACCCAAACACAAAAATTTGAAACGCAATCCACAGCTTTTCCCCAATACCAACTTACGATGTGCAAAACCTGTTAAGAATATTTTTTTTTCGGTCGCAACCCCAATAAAGACAGTGACCTCGATAGCGTGGAAAAGAAAGTTGCCAAAATAGGCTTGATTGCTTTTGTCACTGTCCAATAATAGCAGCAGATCGTATAACAGAAGTAAGAGAAGCTATCAACCGCCGCTTTTTTGCGGTTTGTCGCAAAATAAAAAAGTTTGAAAGGGGAGACTACGGATGCAGAGCCTAATCACGGATGAAAGCTCAAGCACGACACTCTCTCAGGTCGCCGAGATTAACCAGGCCCTGAGCGAAAAGATAGGCCAGCAGAAATTTCGAATATGGTTCAAGAACTCAACAAGGTTCACACTTGCCGACGGATACCTCAAAGTCGGAGTTCCCAACCTATTCATTGCAAGCTGGCTTGAAAACCATTTCTCAAATGAAATCAACCAGGCCGTCAGCAAGGTCACCGGAGACAGCCTCAAGATTACTTTCAACATCGATCCCGAACTTTCGGGTCATCAAAGAAGAACCCAACTCGACTCACAGGCGCAATTGGTCGAAAAAAGCCGACACAGATCTCGAAACAGCAGAACAAGGATTAAAAAACGCGCCACCAACAACCTGAAATTAACACTCGATACATTCGTTGTAGGCCCCTCGAATCAATTGGCCTCCAACGCAGCGAAAGCTGTAGTCAATGAGCAGCAAAGTCCGTTTAACCCGCTATTTATTCACGGAGGATACGGCGTCGGCAAAACTCATCTGCTGCAAGGGATATGCAATGCAGTGTGCAAGAACCGACCCGAGACAAACTGGTCGTACTTGTCGGCGGAGGATTTTGTGAATCAGTTCGTGCTGGCCTTGAAGACAAAAAAGCTGGAGGCTTTTCGGCGCCGAATGCGACAAACGGATTTGCTTGCAATCGACGATATCCACTTCTTGGCCAGCAAGCCTTCAACGCAGGAAGAATTCCTGCATACTTTCAATACTATAAGCCTCGCTGGAAAGCAGGTGGTACTCGTTTCAGACGCCCATCCCAAGATGATAGGACAGCTTTCCGAAAAACTCGTAAACCGATTCGTCTCAGGCATGGTCGTTAAAATCGATTCCCCCGATTTCCAGACGCGATCGAAAATCTGTCGCCAGTACGCCAGGGCAATGAAAAAGGAGATTCCCGAAAGCGTCATACGCTACATCGCAGAAAACCTCCGCTCCAACGTCCGCGAACTCGAAGGAGCGCTCGTAAAGCTGATAGCATTCTCAGCCCTGCAAAACGACAAGATCAATCTCAAGATCGCAAAAGAAGTCCTCTCAGAGCATCTGGCCAGGACCGACCCGATAGTACACATATCCGACATAGAGTCCGCCGTCGCCACGTATTTCGGCCTGACCCCTGCCAACATTCACTCGTCAAAAAAAGACAGGACAGTTGCCCTCGCCCGTCACTTCAGCATGTACCTCGCCAGGAAGCACACAAAAATGTCATCATCCGAGGTCGGCAGATTCATGGGCGGCAAAAACCACGCAACAGTGCTACTGGGCTGCAGAAGAATAGATGATTTGATAAAGCGAAACGCAGAGGTAAACTGGCGCTGCGCAGCAGGAAACAAAGTCGCAAAAGCAAGAACAATACTAACAAACCTCGAACAAAGCATCTCAGCCTAATCCCCCGTGACGTTCCTGCTGGATAGCACACGACTGTTTTAGGCCAGACGGGGTGAACGGTTTTTGGGGAATTTTTTTTAAAATTTGGGGGATATGGGTGGAAATTTTGGGTGGATTTTGGGGGGAATGTTCGTTTTTGGGTTGATACTGACGATTTAGCTCGCACAAACGCGCAAGTTTTGGGAAAAAGTGGGTAAAAACGTACTGAAAAATGACGGAAAAGTACGGAAAAAGTACGTTTTTGTACGGAAAAAATACAAAAAGTGACGGATTTTGGACATTAGACTTGCGCGTTTGGTTGAAAATATAGACGCGGGATTCACACAGCTTAACACGGATTTTCATTGACAGGATACTGCTTCGCGAAGCGCTACGCAGCACAAGTTACAGGATTTACGGGATTTGTTTTACCGCGGAGGCCGCGGAATTTTTTCAGACACGGATACTGCTTCGCGAAACGCTACGCAGTACAAGTTAATATCAATTCCGATTAATCAATGCGCTCAGCATAGGAGGCTCGACAGACAGATTTAATGATAGCAGGATTGAGAACGGTTTTATGCCAGGCATCGATCGCAGCATAGCGAAGTGCG
>Ga0075123_10001259_pt1 | contig 12876 bp, 7 predicted proteins | sample AntAceMetag02UKX_FD_69808 | JGI IMG/M metagenome (GOLD analysis project Ga0075123, IMG submission 69808) | Saline lake microbial communities from Ace Lake, Antarctica - Antarctic Ace Lake Metagenome 02UKX | ecosystem: Environmental > Aquatic > Non-marine Saline and Alkaline > Saline | place... | reverse complement strand
CAGATCGGACATTTTTCTTTACTTAGATTAGTGATCTCAAATTTCAAATTAGAAGCTTTGATTTTTTTTATCAGTTCGATTGTAGTATGCTTTATATCAGAGATAAATTTGCCTTTATCTTCTTTTCCCTCAGCAATTTTTCCCAGACGTCTTTCCCATTCAGCAGTGAGTTTCGGATACTTGAGAGACTCCGGTACAAGTTTTATCAATTCGAAAGCCTTGGCTGTGGGAACCATTGATTTTCCACTGCGTTCAACATAATATCCTCTAATCAACTTCTCGATTATATCAGCTCTGGTAGCCGGTGTGCCCAATCCACCAGATTTGATTGAATCTCTCAATTCTTCATCTTCAATAAATTTTCCCGGATTCTCCATAGCAGTTAAAAGAGTAGCTTCTGTGTAGCGGGAAGGTGGTTTTGTCTGTGAAGCAACCAATTTAAGTTCATTAATCTTAACGATCTGCCCTTTGGTCAGTTCAGGAATTGATCTGGTAGAATCTTCTTCTACATCTTCATCTTTGATTACTGTAGAAACTGCTCTCCAGCCCATTTCTTTTACTATTCTGCCTGTTGCTTTAAAAGTTTCTTTATCAATTTCCAGCATTAAAGTGATTTGTTCAAATTTATAGGGTGGATATAACACTGTAATGAAGCGTTTCACAATAAGATCATAAATTTTCTTTTCGTCATTGGATAGTGAATTCAAATGTACAGGAATCTCCGTAGGAATTATAGCATGATGATCACTAACCTTCGCATCATTCACAAATCTTGCAGTTGGCCTCAATTCCTGCTGCAGAAGAGGTTGAACCTTGCTGCTATAACCTGCTTTGGCAACTTGCTGCAAACGCTGTTTCAGGGAGGGAATCATATCTTTAGTTATATAGCGGGAATCCGTTCTGGGATACGTAACAAGTTTGAATCTTTCATAAAGAGTCTGCGTATGTCGTAATGTATCTTTGGCAGTCATGCCATAGCGTCGATTTGCATCCCGCTGGAGTTCAGTTAAATCGTAAGCCAGCGGTGCTGATTCTGATTTGGCTTTTTTGGTTATTGAAGAAACAACTGCGTCTTTACCTTTCAACTTTTGCAATAAATTATCTGCTTTTTTTCTATCAAACATTCTATCATGATTTTCCCTATCCAGCCAGGAGGCAGTAAATCCTGAGCAAATCGCATTTAACTTCCAGAATTTAACAGGATCAAATTTCACAATCTCTTCTTCTCTTTTAACGATGAGTGCTAAAGTTGGAGTCTGTACTCTGCCAGCATTCAAACGTGCATCAAATTTACAGGTGAGAGCTCGAGTCACATTCAAGCCAACCAGCCAATCTGCTTCTGCCCTACCGACAGCAGCATGGAAAAGATCATCATAATCTTTTGCAGGTTTCAGGTTAGCAAAACCATCCTTAATAGCAGAATCAGTTTGTGAAGAGATCCACAATCTTTTCATCGGTTTATTCTTCCAACCACCCAGCATCATGATCCAGCGTGCTACCAGTTCTCCTTCCCTACCTGCATCTGTTGCAATAATAACTTCGGAAATATCTTTTCTTTGCAAGAGAGATTTTACAGTTTTGAACTGTTGAGAAGTTTGCTTGATCACTTTCAATTTCATCTTTTCCGGGATCATGGGCAGGTAATCCAAATTCCAATGTTTAAATTTGGCATCATAGACTTCCGGCTCTGCCAAAGTGACTAGATGACCCAACGCCCAGGTTACCACATGTTTATCGCCTTCCATAAATCCTTTCCCACGAGGACGACAATTCAACACTCTTCCCAGCTCTCTTCCCACACTGGGTTTTTCTGCTAAAACTAATGATTTCATTTTTTCTCCAAATTTTATATAATGCTTTATATTTTCAGATTAATATTTTGTAAAGTAAGAAGAAATAATAAAAAAATTATTTATCCTTAACATTTCTGAAGTATGATTTAACAAAAGATATTAGGAATTGAAATAGAATTCATCGAAAACACAAAAAAATAAAAAACTACTTTCTTATTCCAAACTGTTAAAAAACATGCATTTAATTAATTTTTATTAATCACTTCATCTACAAAGTTGACAAGTTTACATTAATCAAAAAGATATCTTATAAGAAGAACTAAATTAGTTAATTGAGGTTACATGATTGGAACTTTATTTAAGTTATTAGGTGCACTCGGTGTATTTCTTTTTGGAATGCGTGTAATGAGTGAAGGTATCCAGAAAGTAGCTGGTAAACGTTTACAATCCATTTTAAATTACATGACGGCAAATCGAGTTGCTGCAGTCTTCACAGGTTTCTTTATTACTGCTCTAGTTCAATCCTCATCAGCTACAACTGTCATGGTCGTAAGTTTTGTTAATGCAAGTTTGCTAAGCCTTACACAAGCTATTGGTGTTATAATGGGAGCAAACATTGGTACAACTGTAACCACCTGGATCGTTTCATTAATCGGTTTTAAATTTAAGATCACGACAATTGCTTTACCTGTTATTGGTTTTAGTCTACCTTTTATGTTTTCGAAGTTCAAGAAACGAAGAGATATTGGTGAAATATTAGTTGGATTTGGTCTGCTTTTCTTGGGTTTAATGTTTTTAAAGGAATCAGTTCCGGATATTAAAAATAATCCGGAAGTACTGGAATTTCTCAAAAATTACACAGATCTGGGATTTCTCTCATTTATAATTTTCGTTTCCGTCGGTTCTATTCTTACGATTATAGTACAATCTTCCAGTGCTGCTATGGCAATCACAGTAACAATGGCTTATATGGGTTGGATCGACTTTGAAACTTCAGCTGCAATCGTGCTGGGTGAGAATATAGGAACAACCGTAACTGCTTATCTGGCTTCTTTGGGAACAAATGTAAATGCTCGTCGTACAGCTCGAGCACATTTTCTATTTAATACTTTTGGTGTAATATGGATGGCATTGATTTTCCGTTATTTCACAAATTTTATTCTCAAGATTGCACCCTGGGATTCTAGCCTGCAAGTAAACTTACCGCTTAACCTCTCACTGTTTCATACTGTTTTCAATATTACAAACTCTCTGATCTTCATTCCATTTGTACGCCCCTTCGCTAAGTTGGTAGAAAAACTTGTTAAGCCAAAAGAAAGCGATCTGTCCACAGAGTACAAACTTAAGTATATCAAAACCGGTTTACAGGATACTGGTCAGATGAATATTCAAACTGCAAGAGCAGAATTAGATAAAATGGTTAGTGTAATCGATGATATGTTCAATACATTTCTTACAGTTTTCCACAATCCTGACAAAAAGATGGGAAGTAGCGTAGAAAAAGTAAGAGGTATGGAAACTTTAAGTGATCAAATGCAAGTGGAAATCACAAAATATCTGGTAGAATGTTCTAAAGAAGACCTGAGTGAGCGTAGTGTTATGAATATAAATGCTATTATGAGAATTGTGAATGAGTTAGAAAATATTGGTGATAGTTGTTATAAATTAATGCTTCTTACCGAAAGAAAATATAACAATAAAATCCAACTTCACACCAAGGCAATGGAAGAATTCGATGACTTTACTTCCATACTGGTTGAATCTATGGAGCTATATAAATTGCATATGAATGAACACTTAGAAAAACAAGTTCTAGATATTGTATACAAACTGGAAAAGAAGATGAACAACCTCCGTGACAACCTAAAGAAAGCAACTCAATATCGCCTGCAGGAGGGTAGTAATGTAAAATCTGAATTACTTTATCTCGATCTTTTAAAACACTTTGAGCATATTGGTGATAACAACCTTAATATCGCTCAAGCTCTTAGACAAGTTTATTAAATAAATCATTTCAAAATGAAAGCCTCTCAGATTTTTATTCTGGAAGGCTTTTCCTCATAGAAGAGTACTGAGTTAAAACACATTATTTCATTAAAATCATTTTCTCTGTAGATATATAATTATCTGATTTTATATTGCAGAATAAAAATATCAGAAATGTGATCATTCATTGCCAGTATTTAGAAGTTCCACAAAAACTTTAAGTTCTTTAATTAGCACTTTCCTTATTATTCTAAAACACTCAATTTTTTGATTAAGGAAGAATTAAGATTATTGTGAGGATTTTTTTCATAATGAAGTATCTGCTAAGTGAGAATGTTCTTGACAAAGGTTTGATTTTTTTTCATTCAAGAATAATAAAAAAAATAAAATGGAGTATAAAATGTCATAAATTATATCGATTCATTCTTTTAGAGGTGGAACAGGCAAATCTAACACTACTGCAAATATTGCAACATTAATGGCACAAACCGGCAAACGGATTGGTGTGATCGATACGGATATTCAATCACCCGGAATTCACGTTCTTTTCGGTTTAGATGAAGATCATATAAACTTTTCTCTGAATGATTATCTCTGGTCAAAATGTTCTGTGGAAGAAGCTGCTTACGATGTGTCAGCTTCAATCGGGTTGGAATCGAACGGTAAGATCTATCTTATTCCTTCCAGTATAAAAACAAGTGATATTGCAAAAGTGCTCCGTGAAGGCTATGATCCGTCAATACTTAATGAGGGTTTTACAAAATTAATAAACACATTAGATTTAGATGTGCTTCTGATCGATACACACCCCGGATTAAATGAAGAGACATTATTATCAATCGCTATTTCGGATGTAATGCTAATCATTATGCGTCCTGATCAACAGGATTATCAGGGAACAGGGGTAACTGTTGAAGTAGCCAACCAGCTTGATGTACCCAAAATATTTCTTTTGGTTAACAAAACACCGAAAGTTTATGATCAAGAAGAAGTAAAAACTAAGGTTGAAAAAGCCTATAATATCCCAATAGCTGCTATTATTCCTCATTCGGATAAAATGATGACTTTAGCCAGTTCAGGTATTTTTGTGCTTAAATATTCAGATCATAAAATTACAACAGAATTGAAAAAAGTAGTAAGTTTACTTCTAAACTAATTTGGAGAAGAGAATTGATTGAAAAGCAATTACAAAATCTGAAAGAGATCAAAATTGAAGATTGTATTACTCCAGCCGATCTTATCTTAATCCCAACTATTCCGGGTAAAATAGTAAGAAAGATCATGCGGAACGGGAGAATGGATGAGAACGAAATTTTTAAGATATTTTCTTATGCGGAGAACAATCTACTTTTAATGATGAATATTCTTTGCAATAAAAGAATTTTACTAAGAAAAGAAGAAAATGGAAAGATCTTTTATAGTGTAAATCTAAAACAAAAGAAAAAAACGATATCACCTATTTGGGATAAACTGGATAAAGCAAACGAAAAAGCAAAGCAGGATCAACTCTTCAAAAGTATTACTGACATTTCCAGAGAGGCTGTTGATGGAAAATATGATAATGTAGAAAGTATTTTTAACCTTTTACAGAAGAATGAATATCCGCTGCTTCTAAAGAATATGACAGAATCTTTTGCAGCTTACATCATGAAAGCTGAAGCGAGAGAATACCATCTGAGATATAAAAATCTGTCCCAATACAATCTTGCCGAAGAACCTTTTGAAGAGCAGGGAATCACATCCTTGGGCAGTTTTTTGAATGAAATGGAAAGTGGAATTTTTCGTGTGGATATGAATCAATTTCTATTACTTTCAGGATATGACATAATTGTTAAGAATATAGTAGCTAATATCGAGGAACAATATAAAAAAAAGCAACCCGAAATAATGGTGCATTATAAAATTTCACCGGAAATTTCACCGGAATTATTAGAGCTTGGAGTTTCTAATATTACTTTCTATGCAAAATCAAGCATTTTCAAAGGAATTAATTTTATAAAAAAAGAGTTGCTTCTCCAGATTGAAAATGTGATCTTTTCCATTCAGAATCCTAGATGGAGAAAGATACTTTTTGAAACAAACTCAAGCAATCTATCTAACTTAACTTTTCAAAACACTTCTCTTATTTTTCCATTTTACCTTTTTTCAAAAGATACAAACATCTCGAATTTAATTATTGCAGAGTATGACATCGACAGCAAATCTCTTTGTTTAACAATTGATGATTCGGAAGAAGGAAGGTTGAATTATGAACATATTCCACATCGAGTTGTTAATGATCTCAATAAACGGATTCACATCAATAATATCGGTGAAATAGTTGATTGGCTATATGCCGGAATAAAAAGCGAAGCTGCCAAAAATAATTACGAATTTACGGAGAATGCCAAAAGAAACCCGCAATTTTTTAAAATTTTAAATTTGTCCGGTTTCAAGCAAATCACAGATATTAATATTTTGTGGCAGGATGAATATCGAGAGTTGATCCTCAATCAACCCAAGAAATACATACTTTTTGATATTATCAAGATTTTACTGGTTATTAGTGAAAATGCTGTGTACGAACTTCTTGATAAGGAACAAACGATAGAGATGAAGTCCTCTGATTTTTCGGTTTATCTGGATCTTTCGAGAAATGCTGGCTGCCTTAATATCAGCTTTGGAGAGTTGCGGAATAAACCTTCGATCGATTATCATTTCAATAGAATGACGAAATTGAAAAAATTCAGTCTGGAAAATAAAAATGCCTTCAAAAACACAAAAATATTCTTTATTCATCACAGCACTTTCGAGGTGCTCGGTACGATCAAAGCAATTGAAGAAATGGGTTGCTTCGCACTTCATACTTTCTTTATAAAATATGCCGGAGTAATTCCCGGGAAATATATCGAAATTATTCTCGCTATGGATAAGGAAAAATTTCAATTCCATGGACTGAATCGTGTTAAGACCATTCACAATGTTGAAGGCTATTATTCTCTCTCGACAGATTATTCTGAAATCCAAAATTTTTCCTATCTTAATGTTCAATTGAATGAAAGAAAATTAGATTTTTTACATGCATCGAGATTGTCCTCCGGTAATATGTTCATGCGGGATGCGATCCAATGCAGGATCAGCGGACATAAGCTTTTGCTGATTGAAGATGGCGGTTATCTCACTCCTCTAATCAATACTTTTTGCAAAGAGCAGAAAACATTGGCAGAAGTTTTGGAATACTTCGCATTTCCTTTAAATGGCGAGGTAAACGATGATCATTGGATTTCATATTATCATGAGATCAGCGAATTATTAAAAAATATTACTGATAAAAATGAGCTTAATATGCAATTTGAGCAATGGTTAAGTAAAATTTATCTCGGTTCTGTGGAACATACCAGAAACGGTTTTGATAATGATATGAATGTGCAGAAAAAATTCGGAGAACTTGCTTTTCCTACCGTTTCTATTGCTATTTCTAATCTGAAAAAAGGTTTAGAAGCCGGAGAAACATCTGTCTCGGTTATTCATTCCATTGGCAGTATTTTGCAGGGATTGGGGTTGGTTATCTCAAGCCGCAGAGCAATTATAATTGGTGGTGCAGGTGCTATAGGTTCAAAATCTGTGGCACAACTTTCAAATAAACTGGGTAGGAAAAATGTTTTTTGCGTTGATATTGCTATCCCTGAAAATGCAAATGAAGAATTGAAGTTCCAGGCTAGATCATTTTCTGAAACACCCAGAGAGATCCTCTACGAAACAGATCTATTTTTGGGATATACTGGAAAATCGGTAATCACTGAAGATAATTTTCAGGATTTGATCCTGAAAAGTAAAAAAGAAAAGCTGTTCTTTGCCAGCGGATCAACGAAAACAGTAGAGTTTGCGAATGTATTTAAGTATTTGAACAGGCTGATCAATGCTCAGAATCAACGGATTGGAAATAGGAAAATTTCTCTCGAAGTAGATTTGATTCGAGATCCGTTATCCGACTATTTACAGGGAACGAAAATAAGAATTACCTTTATAGATAATAAGAAGTTTCGAGATATTTTTCTTCTCGCAGATGGAACTCCGGTGAATTTCCTTTATTTTGGCATTCCCACCGAAATCATGGATCTGGTTTTCTTGCAGCTTCTCAAGCTTTCAGCAAGTTTTGTAAACAAAACTAAGAAATTACCAAACAAGGTTCTGGGCTTAGATCATGAAATTGATGAAGATGCGAATTTACTTCATCCTGAGAGCACAACTATGGTAAATATTTTTACAAAATTGAATTAACTCTAAAAAGGAGAAATATATGAGAGCATTAAGATTTTTAGATAAATTAAAATTAATAAAAGACTATCCAAAACCCAAATCTGAAAAAGATGAAGCATTGATCAAAGTTTTAATGGCTGGAATTTGCAATACGGATATAGAAATAACGAGAGGGTATTCCAGATTTCATGGTACTTTGGGTCATGAATTTGTCGGTATCGTAGAGGAAGTGAACAGCACTAATAAATCTTTAGTTGGTAAACGAGTGGTAGGAGAGATTAATATCGGTTGTGGTGATTGTGAATTTTGCAGACAGGATCTGGCCAGGCATTGTAAAAACATACATGTTCTTGGTATAGTAGACAAAGATGGCTATATGGCAGAATATGTTACACTTCCTATAGAAAACCTGATTGTTGTTCCGGATAGTATTTCTGATGAATGTGCTACATTTTGCGAACCTCTTGCTGCCGGTATGGAAATTCTGGAACAGGTTCACATCAAACCAATGGATAAAATCTGTATTCTCGGAGATGGGAAACTCGGGCTTTTGATCGATTTTGCTTTAAGTGGTGTTCAAGCTGATATTACACATGTTGGAAAACACAAAAACAAACTGGATATTATTAAAAATTATTGTTCGCGAACAATGTTGATCGATGAACTGACCAATCAAGCATTTGATATTGTTGTGGAAGCAACCGGCTCGGTGAATAGTTTGGAGACCAGTCTTAAAATTGTAAAACCTCATGGAACAATAATTTTGAAAAGCACTGTTGCTGCCAGCAAGGAAATCGATCTGACTCCAGTAGTAGTAAACGAAATCACTATTGTCGGTTCAAGATGTGGACGTTTTCAACCAGCCCTGAATGCGCTGGCAACAGGTTTGGATCTAACACTCCTAATAAGCAAAGTATATCCCTTTGAAGAATCGTTATCTGCATTTGATAAAGCCTGTGAAAAAGGTACATTAAAGATTTTACTCGATATGAGATAGTTTCAAATTATTTGTTTGAATTTCTTTTATCCCGCATCAGTTTTGCTTTAATTTTCAATTCCTTAAAATATTCAGATTCTGTTATTTCGGAAACCTGAACTCGTTTATTCACTTCATCTATTTTGATTTTTAATTCCTCGACTTGAGAACGCAATTTTTCTTCACGGGCAATGACTTCCTGAGCCATTTTACTGAAAACATTTCCGAGTTGAATTACCTCGTCATTACCTTCCATATTCAATAATTTTTCAGCATCATCTTTCTTAAACTCACCTTTTTTCATAGATTTAGCTGCTTTTGTGAGTTTTAATAGTGGACCAGAAATTTTTTGAGCCAACAAGATCGAACTAGTTACCGTGAACAAAAGTGTGATAATTATGGTTGCGAATATTTTAATTAAAATTGCTGAAGTGCTGCTTTCCTGCCTGATAAATTCTTGCGTTAAGAAAAATCCCAGAAGTGCAATAGGTATAACAGAAGCAATGACAATAGTTCCCAAAAGTTTTTTCACAAGACCGGATCTGGTCCAATCTCTGGATTTCAAATCAAGGTTAGCCAAATTATAGAGAATCAGAGGTAAGATAATAATAATGCTAATTAAGTTTACAAGAACAAGCTGTATATAAAACGAAAATATTTCTTTCGGATCTGATAGAATTATTTCCGTAACCGGCAAAGGTTGTTTGAAAATGACAGCATACCCGGTCAATGCGGCCATACCACACAAAATTCCTAATAATGAAACAACGATCGCATACATAATGTGTTTGAAATTTTTAAAAAAAGTCTTCTCCCGTGCAAATAAACCAGGAACAAGCCCCATCACTCCATTGCCGAGGATTCCATAAACATAAATCATGTTGTAGTTTAAAGCATCACCGACAAGATTTCCAAGTAAACCAGTGAATAATCCTACCAAAGGACCGTAGATCAATCCATATAAAATGGGAATAACTATCGCCGGTCGCAAATCCATTCCCAAAACACTTTCCAGCCTCATGTAACCCGTTAACCAGGAAAGTAGTGCATAAAAAACACTCCCAATTATTATTAGTTTGAGATCAGTTAATGATATGTGCCATCGATTTTTATTATTTAACATAATACCCTTCTTCCTTACAATTTAAATATTTTTTACTTACACATCTTTAAAGTTAATTTATGTTCTTCTAGTCAATTGTTTTTTAATTTCAATGTGATGGCATTAATTTTGTATAGCCATGCTATGCTTCGATAATTTTCGTAATGTAAACAAACGTGCTAGGTTGTTAAATTCTGCAGGTTTATATTAGAGTATCAACTCGAATAACAAATTCTTTATTTCATTAAAATCATTTTCTTTGTAGATGTATAATTACCTAATTTCATTTTATAGAAATAAATCTCGCTGGAAACAGGTTGATCATTTGAATCAGTACCATCCCAAATAACAGAATAATTGTTTTCCCCTCGTCCTTCGATAAACTCAGGATGACACGAGCTCAGGGAAAGTGTTTTTATTTTTTGTCCCTTTAGATTATGAATTTCAATTTGTGATAATTCGCATGAATTAATGATTTTAAAGCTAATTGTTGTAGTAGGATTAAACTGATTTGGATAATTTGAAATCGAAATTTCTTCTATTGGAATATTTTCTTCAAAGATTGAAACTCCCATCAGGTTGTCCAAATAAGGTCTGTGTGCATTGGTAAATTCATAGTTATTATCTACTCGGCCAGGGGCATTAATCCTCTGAAATCTTCATAGCCAGCAGGATTAAAAAGCTGATATTGTATACAAACTGGAAAAGAAGATGAACAACCTCCGTGATAACCAAAAAAAGCAACTCAGTATCGCTTGCAAGAGGGTAGTAATGTAAAATCTGAATTACTTTATCTCGATCTTTTAAAACACTTTGAGCATATTGGTGATAATAATTTAAATATTGCCCAGACATTGAGACAAGTATATTAATATAATTTAAAACTATTAAGGAAAATAACCTTTCTAAATTTTTGGAAGGTTATTTTTCTACTGAAAACTTTTGTTATTTCCATTTAAATATTTTCAAAGTCAATTTCGATTTCATGATTAATAAATTTTTCCCTTATCATTTTGATAAGCATAAATTCAATTTATTATCAAATTTATCATTTTAACGTATTAATTTGAGTTCATTATGTGCAGCTATAACACCTATTTTAAATAAGTTAAGTACGTATACATTCTATTGGTATAATAATTGCTAATTATGCAGTAAAAAAGAGGAATCAAAGGGGAAAGAGATGTTTCAGAACTTTTTTAAAATTGCCTTCCGCAACTTAGTACGTCACAAAGCTTTCAGTTTCATCAATATCACAGGACTGGCAATCGGGCTTGTTTGTTTTATTTTTATTCTGTTATGGGTACAGGATGAATTAAGTTTCGACAATTTCCACCAGGATGCCGACCGTATCTTCATTACCGGCCTTGATTATAAAATTGGTAATCAAGTAGGTCGTGGAATCAAATGTAACCCCCCGCTGGCACCAGCTATGATGGCTGAAATCCCGGAAATAGAAAGTGCCACCCGCTTCCTGCATGCTATAAATAAATTAGTTACCTATAAGGATGGTGATGTCAGCTTTTTGGAAAACGGAATTTTCTATGCCGATTCCACTATCTTCAATGTATTCACAATTCCCCTGATCACAGGTGATCCCACCGATCTTTTAACCCGCAAGAACACTTTGGTCATTACGAAAAAAATGGCACAAAAATATTTCGGGGATGTTGATCCAATTGGTAAAATACTCAGTTTTGATGGTGACTGGGATTTTGAAGTGGTTGGTGTTGTAGAAGCCTGGCCGGCTAACAGCCACTGGCATTTTGATATGCTGGCTTCATTGATCTCCACAAGAAGTGCTACAGACGATTCCTGGTGGAGTAATTACATATATACTTATTTCAAAATTAGAGAAGGCACAAACATTGAGGTGGTACTGCCCAAAATAAATGAGATGGTCCGTCGAAAAAAAAATGTTTCATTTCCACAAGTATATGGTATGGATAGAGAAGAATGGGAAGCGGCAGGAAACAGAACAGGTTATTATGCTACTCCACTCAAAGATATCTACCTTCGCAGTACTTCTAAGGATAATGTTGGTACAGTCGGTGATATTCGCTATGTATATCTTTTTGCTATTATAGGGTTTTTTATTTTGTTTGTAGCCTGTGTCAACTTTATGAACCTTACCACAGCTCGTTCTGCAGTAAGAACCAAAGAGATCGGAATGAGAAAAGTTCTGGGTTCCAGTAAAAGAAGTCTTATCCGTCAATTCTTATTGGAATCAATGTTGATCACATTTCTCGCAATGTTCATTGCTGTGGTCGCAATCGAGCTACTCCTGCCCTATTCCAATAACCTTACAGATAAAGCTTTGAATATGAATTTTGCCGGTGTTGCTACAATTCCAATTCTACTGCTTATGGTAATCGTTGTAGGATTGATATCTGGCGGTTATTCGGCAATATCGCTTGCTTCATTTAAAATTCTAACTGTAGTGAAAGGAAGTTTATTCAACGGTAAAAGCAAAACCTGGTTCCGCAATGTGTTGGTGCTATTTCAATTTTCTGTTTCAATTCTAGTTATTGTGTGTACTATCATTGCCTACAACCAGATGAATTACATAAAAAATAAGAAACTGGGCTTTGATAAAGAGCAACTTCTGATCATTGACAGAGCCAGTACGATCGGAGATGATCTCGGAACATTTAAAGAAGAACTGCTCAAGAATCCGGCAATCCAATATGCCAGCGCTACCTATCATATCCCGGGTACAGAAGCTGGTGGTCAAAGTTTCCGAACCGAAGACTCAGCTCCGGAAGAACTCTTGGATCTAA
>Ga0075123_10001253_pt1 | contig 12901 bp, 15 predicted proteins | sample AntAceMetag02UKX_FD_69808 | JGI IMG/M metagenome (GOLD analysis project Ga0075123, IMG submission 69808) | Saline lake microbial communities from Ace Lake, Antarctica - Antarctic Ace Lake Metagenome 02UKX | ecosystem: Environmental > Aquatic > Non-marine Saline and Alkaline > Saline | place... | reverse complement strand
TGTTGATTTATTCGATTTTTTAAAATTAGACCACAACATATTGACATGATCCAGCACAAACAATACTACATATTGACATTTCAATTCTAAAAAGGTAATAAATCAACAGGATCATTAATGACTTTGTTGATAAAGTAACCTCCCGCAGGTTTTGAAATGATTAAATTTCAATATATGGTAAGTATGTTTGAATAATGCACAATAGATGTTTTGCGAAACCTGCGGGAGGTTTTAAAGGATTAAATCAACAGAGTCATTAATGATCAATTTGCAGAATAAAATTGTGGAAATTGCAAATAACAAACGCCAAATAAGAAATAAAATACAAATTTATTTGGAATTTATTATTTAGTGCTTGAACAAAAACTACCTAATTTATGATTTTTCTGTCATTGCGAGGCGTTTTTTGCCGAAGCAATCTCTTTAAAATCAGGGGTTTCTTCGTCGCTGCGCTCCTCGCAATGACTCCTGAATTTGAATATTTAGGGTTTTCGTTCAGACACCATTTAAAATAAATTCTGGCTTGTTCAGGTTTTATAAAAAGAAGTATTAAATGAATAGAAAATTTTGGCTCAGATTGATTTTCGTTTTTATTTCACTGTGGGCTTTTCAAAATAGTTGCGCACAAAATGAATGTACCATCGGCGTGGCATCAGGGAAGGCAACTGCGGACGGTCGTACGTTGCTCTGGAAAACCCGGGATACTTCATCAATCGATAACGAAGTTAATTATAATACATCTTACAAATATAATTTTATTGCAGTGATAAATGCAGGTGGAACTTCAGCCTGGATGGGTGTGAATGAAAAAGGGTTTGCCATTTTAAACTCTGCAGCAAATGACCTGGAAAAAGGGGATTCTGGCACTGGCAATGGGACTTTAATGACTATTGCACTGGGAACCTGTGCCACAATGTCTGATTTCTCGCATCTTCTCGACAGCACCAATGTAACATGTCGTCAGACGCAGGCAAATTTTGGCGTCATCGATTCCACTGGTGCTGCGGCAATTTTTGAGACAGCAGGATACGAATATTGGAAATTTGACGCCAACGATTCAACTGTTGCGCCGAAGGGCTATGTGCTGCGCACTAACTTTGCTTTTAATGGCGATGCTAAAAACGGACTTAATAATGAAATTTACAGTATTGAGCGTTACCGCAGACAGGCAAGCCTGATCAATGATTTTCACTCTGGCGGCAGTCTGAATTACCGCAGTATTATCAGGTATCAAATGCGCGACTTTTCGGATTTTGAAAGCGAGCCGGTTTCTGTTCCCTATCCTCACAAATGGTTGTGGAATCGACTGTACGGATATATTTATGCTTATGTTAGCATCTGCCGGTCAACTTCGGTATCCGCTGCCGTTATTCAGGGAGTATTGCCCGGAGAATCTCCAAAACTGAGCACAATGTGGACTATTTTGGGGCAGCCGGCGTCGGCAATCGCAGTGCCGTATTGGGCAGTTGGAAAAACGCCCTATGAGGCAGACGGCTACTCAACATCACAGCTTTGCAATACGTCAAAACGGATAAAAGCCCTTCTGTTTGACTATGAAGAAAATTCAAATTATATTGATTCGTATAAATTACGAGACGCAAATGACGAAGGATTATGGTCGAATATTTTCCCGGCTGAGGATTCAATTTTTACAGCGGCTGACCAAATGCTTGAACAATGGCGTTCCAATACGTTCACGATAACTGAAATGGTGGATACTGAAAAATTTTTCGCAAAATACGCATTATCTATTTTGGACAAAGCTTATCAGCAAATGATAACAGGTATCGAATCCGAATTTGTTAATGCTGCGCCTACAGATTTTATCCTTTATCAAAATTATCCCAATCCATTTAATTTATCAACAACGATTCAGTTTTATGTACCGTATCAGTGTTTTGTCAATTTGAAAATTTATAATTTACTTGGGGAACAAATTGCTAAGTTAATTTCACAGAAATTTGCACCCGGGAAGCATAACATTGCCTGGGATGGCAGGGAATTAGCCAGCGGTATTTATTTTTATCGTCTTGAAGCATTGCCGTTTAAGCCAGACAAAAAAGGCAGCTTTATTGAGACAAAGAAGTTACATCTTGTTAAGTAAGGTTTAATGCTGTTTTGTGTTGAAAAAAAAATAACAAAAAGCAAATTACAAATAAATCACAATAATCAAATTCAAAATACAAAACCAGTTTTGGTCATTGGGATTTTGAATTTGAGATTTGTTTGTAATTTGGAGTTTGTTATTTAGTTCTTTCGGAATCATCTGAAATTCAACATGATTAATCATAGAAATTAACACGGTATTTTAAAAATTAATAAATTAAACTAATAACAGGAGTTAAAATGAACAATTCTAAAAATTCCCCAAAATCATTTTTCTTCAAATGGCTATTAATAATTATACTAAGTATAACCACTTTCTATTGCGCCGCTTCAACTCTAAAATATTTAAGCGTAGAAAGCCGCCCAATTCATCACAAATTCTGGTCGTCTGATTCATTGATCCACGGCTATTTAATGAAAGACACTAAATATCAAACGCCTATTTTTCATTTTCAAAGCGATGAGAAAGAAGCAACTGTTCTAATTCTTGGCGGTACTCATGGCAATGAACCGGCGGGTTTCGAGGCAGCTCACCGATTGTTAATACAATTCTCAAAATCACCATTAAAAAAAGGGGAACTATTTATCATTCCTGAAGCTAATAAAGTTGCAGATAATAATAAGAAACGCCGCATCCCTGTTCCCAAAGGTGTGGACATAGAATTGGGCAACCTTAACCGCTGCTACCCGGGTGATCCCGATGGTCTGCCAATGGAAAAAGCGGCTCATGAAATTACCCATCTAATCAGAGAACAAAAAATAAACCTGTTATTAGATTTGCACGAAAGCCCTGTTTTTCATTTAGAGACAAAGAGCAAAACCAGCGAGTATCACGGGCTGGGACAAACTTTAATCTATACGCCAAATGAAGAAGCTGTCTGGCTGGGAATGGTAGTAATAGATCATCTCAACAATCAAATTCCCCCGGGCAACAAACAGTTTTCTATGATCGAAAATCCAATAAAACTCAGCGCTGCCTGGTCTGCCGGGATAAATTTTAATATACCTGGATTCACAGTAGAAACATGTAAAAAGTTACCTCTGGAAGAACGGGTTCGCTATCAGATGGAGGTTGTTAATGTGATGTTAAAGGAGAAGGGGATGTTGTAGCGTGTAAGTGATTTAATTGTCAATCCACCAGAGAGAAGTCGGACGTTCCGTTGATAATTGCGTATTGAAAATTATTAATGATAAACCTTTTTTTTAAAAACTGAATAGTGAATGAGATTTGACCTGAAAAACTAATTCTATAAGATAAACTTTGAATCATTTTTTAGCGTGAAATATATTACCGCTCACAGGATTAGAACTGACACAAAAATGAATTAAAATTTCGATTCTTTTTCTGTGGCATTTCATTTCTGTGGGAGATAAAACGAATAGTTAACTACATTAGTTACAATAATTTTTACAATACAGATGTTTGTTCATCAGTCAAATTTTCCTGATAGCCTTTAGTTTTCCAGACTAATTTTCCATCCCGGTTTATTACAAACAATCTCGGCAAAGTAGTCGCTCCATATTTTTTAGCAACGACTCCATATTTATCCAAAAGAATTGTTCCCGGCAAATTTTTCTCACGAACAAATTTTCTTACCACAGATTTTTCTTCTTTTAAATTAATGAAAAATAGTTTGAGATTTTTATCCTGGAAGTTTGCTAAAACTGTTTTCAATTCTTTTATCTCTTTCAAACAAGGCTTGCACCAGGTTGCGAAAAAACTGACAATTACTACATGTTGTTTTTTATTTTTAGTAGGCGGACGAAGTTTACCACAGAAATCGCGTAGATAGACATAATTGTCTTCGAGGGATTTTAAGACAAAGGTAGGGGCTGATCGTTGATTTTTAAAATATTTTCTTGAGCAATTACAGCGCTATTTATGAATACTAAAATTGAAGGGCTTAAGTATAAAACTATTTCAATTTGTTTTAAATTTTTCATTATTGTTCATTCATTTCCTTTTTTTTAACTTATTTCTATAATATTTGTCGAGGGCAACCACAATTCCCCACTAAAATTGAATTAGGGCAATCTTATTCCCCACCTGCAAAAGCAAATTTTTAATCTGCTTGATTTAAACAATTTTATTCTTTTCTTCATGCAATTAATTTCAATAATTATTAAACATGGAGAAAAGATATGGCATACAAAAGGATTATAGTCATGGACATTTACGAAGTTATTCGTCGCTGGCATGACCAGCAGTCCACAAGTCACATTGCGATTGCTATGAACAATGACCGAAAAACAATCGGAAAATATGTAGCTATTGCTAAAGCCCTGGGACTCTCTCCCGATTTGCCCCTGCCAGCTAAAGACATAGTTATTGACTTACTTCAGCTATGCCCAAAAACAATCGTCCTGCAAGCGCACAGGAGATTTTAGAGCGATTTTTACTAGAGATCACCGATCTGGTCAATGATAAATACAACTCATTAGTATCTAAACATAGATTTCTGCAAAATAAGCAAATTGTTGTCATTTCGGACGAAACGAAGTGAATTGAGAAGTCTATATATCCAATTATATTAATTGGTTAACCAGATTTCTCGCTTCGCTCGAAATGACACTTTATTCGATTTTGCAGAACTCTATCTAAACAGTGAAATCGTTGCACAATGGGCAAAGAAAATCTAGACTTTACCAAAAATTCAAAATAGGTCAAGATTGAGTTCGAGATCAAGAAAGAATACTAATACAATTTTTTCTTAATCTTAATCTCGACCTTAATCTGCATTTTGTTGGTTCTGGCTTGTCCAGGTTAGGGCTTACTTTTATTTTTTATATTTTCAGCTTTCTCAGCTTTAAAATCACTGATTAATTTAGCCATAGCGGGATCAATTTTTATATTTTTATCAAGTGTAACCACTCTGCCGGTATGATTAATAATTTTCTTATCCTTATCAAATTCCAACCGTAGATCGCCAATATACTGCCCCCTATTGCCACCGACAATTACAATTGTGTCTCCAAAAATTTCAGGATTTGGACGATAGATGGGATCGTGGCAGCCAATAATTACATCAATGCCATCAACGGTTTCGGCAAGAGTTTTTAGCTGGGGATAGCGGATATGGGCGAGGGCAATTATTAAATCACATTTATCCTTTAATTCAGCGACTGCTTTCTTTGCCGCTTCTATTGGGTCTCCAACTACCAATTGCGGTTCGTTTTTATCGATTACAATTTGCAGGCGTTTGAACACAATTCCAAAAGTACCAACTTTTATTGTTGGAACTTTTTTCCCCTCATGTTTAAATCCTTTCAGTTTTTTAATAACATAAGGTGGGAAGACAAGCGTTTTTCCATTAGGTTGAAAAATGCTGGCTGAGATAAAAGGAATATTATGCTTTTTTTGCGTGTTAGTTAGAAAATCAACTCTTTGCAAAAAATCGCGCTCACCGATATTAATAACATCGTATTTCATTTGTTTAAGCGCTTTTATTGTGTATTCAGCATCAAGTTGTGCTCTCTTTCCGCGTCTGCCAATAAAATCACCACCATCTAAAATTAAAACATGTTCATTTTGAGTTGTGTTTTCTGTAATATAAGTAGCCCGCCGGGCTAAACCGCCGCTGCGCTTCCCGCCTCAGCCGCATGGTTCAATATTCCCTGTGATGTTAGTTGAAGAAAAGATGTGAAGTGAAAAATCAGCTTTAGAAGACTTTTTGTTTTTTGCTTGTGAATTTATTGGAAGAATTAACAATAGAGATAAAACTAAAACGATTTGATTTCGGCTGCTCATTCTAACTCCTAACAATATAATAGTGTTATTATCTTAAGTTTTTCATGCTATTGCCAGGCTTAAGTTCCTTATTTCTTCCAAAATAATAACTTTTTTTTGAAAAACACTTTAATATCAATGATACAGTAAGATGCCACCTTGCTCTACATTGAAGAATATAAAAAATGTGTTAACATAGTGTCCTCTTTCACACTTTTGCCAATTTTTTGTTCATCAATAATTTGTAAACTATTAAGTATATTAACCTGAACTGCTGTTGTTTGTTCGGTCATAAAATTTTCTAAAGGTTCGGTTGAATTCTTATTATCCCAGGATGGGAAATTATTCAAAGCGATAAAAATTAATATAATCGCTGCAAAACTCATTACGCCCTGGTAAACTGGGATTCGGTAGTCCAAAATTTTCCTGATATTTTAATAGAAAAGTACTTCGCTGCAAATCAGTAAAATTATCAAGTTCATTTAATAGCTCTTTTTCAAAGAACTTCTGATCAACCATTTCTTCAGCAGCATTATTGTTATTTTCTGAAAAATTAGAGAACGAATCCAAATCATGATTTTTGTCAAAGATATCCCGTATTAAATCTCCTTTTCAAACCAATTAAATTCTGCAATCAATTATTTAAATGTGAGCTCACATGTTAATACACAGCAGATAGAAAAAGGTTCAAAGAAAATAGAATTTTATACTTGCTAAAGATATATAAATATTTTATATTATGAAATCATTCTTCAATTGTGTATGAATTGTGGATTTTTCTGGAGTCGATTTTCTGTTTGAATTTACGTTTGAGGAATTCTTTTAAATAGTATCGTGTAAAAGGTATTAATGCAATAAATCCAATTGCATCGGTGAGAAGTCCGGGTGTTAAAAGCAGCAGTCCACCAGCTAAAATAAGAACGCCGTCTAAAAGTTGTTCTGCTGGAATACGACCCTGATTCAATTCTTGCCGAATGCCGTTAATAACCATAAATCCTTCGTGTTTTGCCAGATAAGCGCCGAGAATGCCAGTTAAAATAACAATTGCAATGGTTGAACCAAGCCCAATTTGTTTGCCCAATTCGATCAAAAGGGAAAGTTCAATTATAGGTATTAGCGTAAAAAGTAATATTAAGCGAAATAGCATTTTAAAATCCTTAATGAAAAAATATTAATTTGATTACTGTAAAGATAACATAAGTTTTTAAAAATTGCAAATAATTTTTTATATTTAATCAGGTTAGTTGAATGATAAAAAAATTAATACAAATAATTTTAGTTATCAGTTTCGTTTTTAGCATTTTTTGCAAAAGCCCATTCGCCACTCGGGAAGCTGAACCACCCAGCACAAGTCAAAGTTCCTGGCATTTCCCAACTGATCCGGTAATTGTACTGGAAAATATGAAATCAGCTTTTCATGAGAAGAATGTTGAAAATTATATGAAGTGTTTAGTAGATTCCAATAGTTTGTTTATGTTTATACCCGATGAGTTTGAAGCATCAAACAATTCGGGGATTTTTGAACGCTGGGATCTTTCTTTGGAACAAACTTATATTAATAAAATTTTTACCTCAATCCCTGATGATTCAATTAGAACATTAGTTTTTAATGATTTAAAAATAAATGATTTTCCTGATTCAGTACAAATCAGAGCTGATTACACTTTGGACATTCATCATGTCCTTTCAAATAGTTACCCTGCGCAAGGTAAAGGAAAGGTTGATTTTTGGTTTAATCGCCGGAATGGGTATTGGGTTGTCACACGCTGGGAAGATCATGAGACAATAGTGGACAGCACTTCCACCAGGCTGCCGTCGTGGAGCACGATTAAAGCAAGTTTTATTAATTAATGACTCCAGTCTAAAAATATTTTAACCACAAATACGGCGGACTTAAAGTTTAGCCAATCCTCCTTTGCGGATCAATTATTGATGAGATGTGCCGAAGGAAGATGACGCTAATTATTTTTATAGGGAGAGACAATTTAGAGAATGAAAAAAAAACGACCCTATAAACCACGCAAGACTGTCACTAAACGCACGCGTTCTTCAATGACGATAAAAAGAAAACGTAAGCCCAAAGAGAATAAATCTATTCAATTTATAACCAGGTCATTACGTCTTGTTATTTTATTTGTCATCAGCGCTTTTATTATTTATCAAGTGTTTAAATCCGAAAAAAAAAGCAAGAGCGAAAATCAGCAAATAGTTGATGAGCCAGTGCAGACAGTTGTTGATTCTTCAGAACAGACAGATATTATAGGAGAAGAGACACACAATATTGATACTATGTCGCTATTAGATAAGTTAAACTATTCGATAAATAAAATTCTATTTAGTTACAATATTGATGAATCGTGGATAAAAAGAAAACAAAAAATCATGCGGGTACAATTACCTTCTGAATTACCCGCTGAAATTGTTGTATATGAAATTATTCAGAAAGTAAAGAAATTAGATTTGAAATGTATCAACTCTAAAGAGAATTTAAAAGAGAGTCGATCATCCCTTATGATCATCAGCAAAAATGATACATTGCTTACGATTTTTTTCGATAAAAATAAAGACATTCAACGACAAACTGGAAACATTGCCATTATCATTGATGATTTTGGTTATTACGATGATAAAATCACGAAACGATTTCTTGAACTTGAATATCCGTTAACGCTTTCTATACTTCCCGGACTGAAATATACGAAAAGAATTGCTCAAAAAGCAAAGCAGCATAGTAAACAAATTTTGCTCCATCTGCCCATGGAACCAAAACAGGGAAGAGTTGAACAAACCGAATTTACAATTATGACAAATATGTCTAACGAACAAATAGTCGATCACCTCAATAAAGCGATTGAAATTTTACCCGATGCTGTTGGTGTGAATAACCACATGGGGTCTAAAGCGACTGAAGATAAACGAGTAATGGATGTTGTTTGTCGCGAGCTTAAACAAAAAAACATGATGTTCATTGATAGCAAAACAAGTTTGAATAGTGTGTCATCTGAGGTTGCCGCTGACTACGATTTAAAATTTGAGCAAAACGCCACTTTTTTAGAGCGTGATAGAAATGAGGAAGAACGCCATATCCGGAATAAACTAAAACTTGCAGCTAAAATTGCAGAGAAAAAGGGCAAGGTAGTTGTCATTGGGCATCCCTATCAAGAAACGATAAATGTATTGTCAGAAGAATTGCCAAAGTTAGAAAAACAAGGCTTTGTAATTGTGTCTGTAACTGAATTGGATGATAAATTTTAATATCAAGCAAATCCGCTAACAACACCGAGTGCTTGAAGAGAGCACAGTTTTGTTATTTATAATATTGTCAATTAGAATCGTTTTTTTTGAAAAGAATTTTTAACTTAATGTTAAAAACACCGCAATTCACCGAATTAATTTTTTTATTTTCTAAATGGTTTTTTCAGTGAGATTCAGTGTTTGTAGCTGTTTAATTTTGTGGCTTGCCGTACTATATTTTTAATATCTTCGTGTAGGAAGTATTTTTGGAATCATTCAAGCTAAATATAAAAATATTGGAGGAATTATGGTACGATTGGGAGTAAATGTAGATCATATTGCAACAGTTCGCGAGGCGCGAAAAGGAATTGAACCAGATCCTATCGCTGCGGCTGTTTTATGTGAACTGGCTGGTGCAGATGGAATTGTCTGTCATCTGCGCGAGGACAGGCGGCATATTAAAGACAGGGATCTTTCTCTGCTCAGGCAACTTGTTAAAACACATTTGAATTTAGAAATGGCTGCCACTGATGAACTGGTCAAAAAAGCGATTAATGTTTTACCCGACATGGTGACTTTAGTCCCGGAACGCAGACAGGAAATCACGACAGAAGGTGGATTGGACATTACTGCTAATTACGATTATTTTGAAGAGGTTACCTCAAGTTTGCGCGCCAATAACATTGTTGTCAGCTTTTTTATTGATCCGGATATTTATCAGATTAAATCCGCAGCAAAATTGGGAGCCGATTATGTTGAATTGCATACCGGAAGTTATGCTAATGCAGATGATTTGAACCAGGTTGTAGATGAGTTGGAAAAAATTAAATCAATGGCTGCAGCCGCTGCAAAAATGGGACTTGGAGTAAGTGCTGGTCATGGTTTGAATTACCAAAATGTTGTCGATGTTGCTAAAATCAAGCAGATCGAAGAATTGAACATCGGTCATTCAATTATTTCCAAAGCAGTGTTAGTTGGGCTGGACAGGGCTGTGCGGGAGATGATTAATTTAATTCGGTAAAAAAAATAAAACTCTTTTATAAATTAAGGAATAGACATCATGGCACAAACAACTTTGCTTATCGATGGACATGTCCATCTTTATCCAGTGTTTGATTTAGTTCAAGCGGTTGAAAAAGGACGGGGAAATTTATTTTCAAACGCAAAGAAAAAACTGCCGGACTTGAAAAATGCCGCACCGGTCTGGCTTTTGGTTGAACGGTCGGATACAAATTTTTTCGATGAGTTAGCGAATTCTGCGGAGAAATATAACCAAGGAGAAATAAAATTTGTAAAAGCAAAAGATAAATTAACTATAATAGTTGAGAAAAATTCCCAGCCGATTTTATACATTTTTGCCGGTCGCCAATTAGTGACAAAGGAAAATCTTGAAGTTCTGTCTTTAGTATCTGATCTGAATTTACACGACAAAGCAAAACCAATGGAAGAAGTTATCCAGGCAATAAAGGATGCAGGAGGAATTCCAGCATTGAACTGGGCGCCGGGTAAGTGGTTTTCGAACCGGGGGAAAGTAATTGATGGACTGATTAAAGAAAAATCTCCTGATGAGCTTTTCATTGGCGAAACAACGATGCGACCAACAATTTGGCTGAAACCCAAATTAATACACAAAGCTGAGCAAAAAGGGTTTCGAGTTTTGGCTGGTTCGGATCCGCTTCCCTTTACAGGAGAAGAAAATGGCATCGGCAGTTTCGGATTAATTATTGAAGGTGAATTTGATGTTGACAATCCAGCCCAATCAATCCGAACTATTATTTTCGATAGTTCAAATCCGATTCAACTAATTGGGAAAAGAAATAATATTTTAACTTTTTCTAAACGGCAATTTAAAATAATGGCTGAAAAGAAAACTAGAACAAGCTAAATCATGTAAAAAATCACTGGTATTCCATCTTGTATCATTGATTTTTTCTATTTTCTCTGCGTTCTTTGCGCCTCCTTTGCGACCTTTGCGTTTAGATTTTTTGTTCAATAATTTAATTTATGATATAATACAATTATGGAGAAGAAAATGAAAGCAGAACTGACAAAAATATTTCCAGAATTTAATCTGATTAAAAATGAAGAATTACGTGAAAAAACAATTAACGTCTGGATTGAAGCAATTGAGCGCGGTGGATGGAAAATCAGTGATCTGGAGCGGATTCCTTTTACCCTGCTCATTCCTGATTGTCCTGTTAATATTATAAACCACACCAGAGGAGTAACCCAAATTGCCATTGAATCTGCTAAAAAGCTGAAACAATTTAATAGCGATTCTTATTTAATTGATGAGGATATTTTAATTTCAGGCAGCTTGCTGCACGATGTCGGCAAAATTGTAGAATATGCCGACTATTCCGATGGAATTAAAAAAAGCCCGATGGGTAAATTGTTACGCCATCCTTTCAGCGGTGCTGGTCTGGCAATGCGGCACGACCTGCCTGATAAAGTCGTACACATAATTGCAGTCCACGCCAAAGAAGGAGATGGTGGGTATCGCTGTCCCGAAGCAGTTATTGTTCATCATGCTGATTTTATGAATTTTGAACCGATAAAAATGGGCTGATATTAGTTCTTACCAGGAATCAATTATTCACCACAAAGCCCCAAAGAGCGCAAAAAAAATAAAAAAAATGACTTTGCGGTAATCTTTTATAAATACGGGAGAAAAAATTTGAAATACAAAGCAGTGTTGTTTGACTTCGACGGAGTGATTGCCGAGACAATGCCTTATCATGTGAAAGCATGGCAGCAGGCGTTTGCTGCTTATGGAATTCAAATAAGAGCTGATGATATTTATTTTCAAGAAGGACAGATTGCAAATAAAATTGCCCATATTTTAGCACAAAAGAAAGGATTGTATTTAGATGAATCAGAGTTAGATCAAATTATCAAAAATAAACGAGCAATTTATAAAAACACCACCAAAGCACAGGTGTATCCTGCTACGAAAAAAATAGTAAGCCAGTTGAAACAAATGTCTATAAAATTAGGATTGGTTACGGGTTCTATTTTACCAAATATGGTAGTTGTAACAGGTGAGGCTTTTCTAAAAAATTTTGAGGTAATCGTAACAGGCGATTCAGTCACAAATAACAAACCGCATCCGGAACCGTACCTAACAGCAGCCCGAAAATTAAACGTTGAACCGAATGAGTGTGTCGTAATTGAAAATGCGCCCCTGGGTATTCAAGCGGCAAAGCGTGCAGGTATGTTTTGCATCGCCGTAAAAACCACGATCAAAGATGAACAAATTTTAAAAGAAGCAGATTTGATTGTGGAAGATGTTTCAAAGATTCCTGTTGAAAATATTTAATTTTATTTAACGAAAAGCATAATTTTTTTTCCATTGTAATATATTAGAATTTTATTGACTTTTTAATAATTTTTTCTATTGTGTGTTTAATATATTGAATGCAGAGGAAAAATGAATAAAGCACTTTTTAATGAGTTAGAATCTAAATACAAAACTGATATTATTGAAAAAAATGTTATTTATTCTTATCTAAAAAATAATAATATTGATTTCGAAAAGAGTGCAATGATTAAAGGATATTTTGATAACTTTTTAGTAAATCCACAAATTTATTTAGAGACTTCAAATTTAAATATTAATAATCTTAAGAAGTTGGAAAATTATTTAGAATTATTAATCCCAAAAAAGGATAGAAAACTAAATGGTGCTTTTTTCACTCCTGATTTTATTGTTGAGTATATAATTAAGAATATTTCACCAAAAAATGCTGATAAAAATTTAGATCCTAGTTGTGGCTGTGGAGCATTTCTTATTGGACTGGTTAATTATTATCATTCGAAATTTAACAAAGATAT
>Ga0075123_10001249_pt1 | contig 12935 bp, 11 predicted proteins | sample AntAceMetag02UKX_FD_69808 | JGI IMG/M metagenome (GOLD analysis project Ga0075123, IMG submission 69808) | Saline lake microbial communities from Ace Lake, Antarctica - Antarctic Ace Lake Metagenome 02UKX | ecosystem: Environmental > Aquatic > Non-marine Saline and Alkaline > Saline | place... | reverse complement strand
ATAACCGCCGGGAGTCCTTCAATCCGGAAGGTCAGGGGAAATCTCCGTTTTCCCCTTGACAAAACTTACCATGGATGTACCCGAATACCCGTGCATAAAGCCAACCCCTTTTCTTTTGGCTTGTTGCGTGGTGGGCAACCAAGGTGAGAGCTTCCTGGGCAAATCTTTTACAGACTATTTCGCTTCATCCTATATCGTGTGGGGTAACGTCAGCCTTGAGGCGCGGCCTTTAGGACGTCGCCTCCAAGGCTTGGTTAGGTGTCCTTGTCCGGCGAATCGATCGCCACTCTGATACCCAAAGTCGCCAGAACAGCAAGAACCTTGCCAATCTGAGCGGTTGGCTTCCCTCGCTCGATCTCAATAATGAAGCGAAGCCCCGTGCCTACCTTGGCGGCGACATCCGACTGCCGCATCCGCCTCTTCTTCCTGTGGGCCTTGATGAGTCCCCCAAGACGCTGGGAGTCAGAAAGAAGCGTCATCTCTGCGGGGTCAAACCTGACGCCGAACTCTGCTTCTTCGAGAATCTGGTTCACGTACTGCTTTGCAACCAAAGGCTTGAGTTCGAAGAACTCCTTGTTGGTCACAAGACGGAAGGGACGAAGTTTGCGATGCACGACGCTCTCGATTCGCTGTGGGTCAGATACAGGAAAAGAGCAAAACACCGTGAACCTGCCGGGTACCCCGGTATTCGCGTTGATTTCAGCAACGCGCTGACCCACCGTCGTCGTGGTGAGTCCTATCTTGACAAGACCAGGCATGCGAACATGGGTCAGAATGTAAACGTATCCATTTACATTATTCATGGCACCTAAAAAATAATACACTCCTTTGATTGTTTTCCATTTATAACATGAACCAAATGAGTTACCTAATTACTGAGCATAAACAACTGCGCCCTATTATTCAATGATTCGAGATGCCCTTGACAACGAACATCTATCTGTCCCCACAAACACGAAGCCCCGTCTCTTATTGCGAGAGACAGGGCTTCGTGCGTGATTTCTCACTTTTCCGCTCCTTTTGTTTGTAACCCCCCCTTTGTAGCATGTCCACTGAACCACTTTCGATCTGGTTTGTCAATACCCGATCCAGTGTTTTTAAAAACTTTCACCGCTGCCGTCTCCGGTCCCGCTTTTTTACGTTTTCTTGAGCGAGCAGTTGTAGTAGTATTCCCGCATGGATATTCTCTTCTCCGAAACACGGGGCTCCGAGAAGGAGACCGTCGCGTCTCTGAAAGACCTTCTCGCGACAATGCGCCACCCCTTTCGCGCGGGTGATTCCGTCGGCGTAAAACTCCACTGGGGAGAGCGGGGAAACCATAGCTATCTGCCGCCGGTGTACGCGCGGGAAATCATCCGATGGCTTCAGGACAGCGGGGCGCGCCCCTTCGTCTTCGACACGACGGTCCTCTATTCCGGCGGGCGCCGCAACGGAAGTGATTCCCTGGAGACAGCGGCCAGCCATGGGTACACGGAGGCCTTTCTCGGCTGTGAGGTCGTGATCGGGGACGGCCTCGAAGGGAACGAGGTGGTGGATATCCCCTGCGACCTGAAATACTTCCCCACCGTACAGGCAGGAGCCGTCATAGACAAGACGGCGGGGTTCGTCATCTTCTCGCACTTCAAGGGGCACCTGGGCTCTGGGTTCGGTGGCGCGATCAAGAACATCTCCATGGGATTCGCCTCGCGGGCGCAGAAACAGCGCATGCACGCGGATGCCTATCCGTCCCTCATAGAGGAGCGGTGTACCCGCTGCGGCGTCTGTGCCGATGTCTGCCCTACGGGAGCCGCGGAGATTTCGGGCAAAAAATTCCCTACGTACGACCTGGATCGATGTATCGGCTGCGCGCAGTGTATCGGCCTGTGTCCCGTGATGGCGTTGGAGATCTTCTTCTCGGGCGATTCGAGTGTGTTTCAGGAAAAACTGGTGGAGACCGCGGCGGCGGTGTGGAGACGTATCAGCAAAAAGACCGTTCTTATCAACGCGCTGGTCAGGATAACCGCAGACTGCGACTGCCTCCCGGGGAAGGCGGAGATCATCTCCCCAGACAAAGGTTTTATCGGCGGATACCATCCGGTGAGTATCGATCACGAATCACTGCAACGCCTGGGCGAAGAACTTATCACCCAAACCCACCCGCATGTCCCCTGGCAGCGGCAGTTCGAATTTGCCAGGGAAATAGGGTTCTATCCTTCCGAAGAAGAGGTCTGATTATCCGCCAATCCGCTTGAGAAAATCCCCGATTGCCTCCATGTAGTCCTCGAACCCTCTCATAAATATCGTGTTGTGGTCGGCCCCGGGGATCATGAGGAGGCGTTTGTCTCCGGCCGCGCCGGCCGCGTAGAGGGCCTCGCCGTCGCTGAAGGGGATGATCTGGTCAAACTGGGCGTGAATGATCAGCGTGGGTTTATCAAAGGTTCCGATCTTTTGAATATTTTGGCAGCCATCCTCTTCGGATATCCCCATCCTGAGCGGGGAGACACCGATCAACCGGAGGAGCGGCATGAGGTAGGCGAATCCGCTCTCAATGATGAGACCCGCGATTCGGTCCTGATACTGCGCCGCGAGTTCAAGGGCCGACGCGCTCCCCAATGACCTCCCCATGATCGCAAGGGGACCCGTATATCCCCCTCCAGCGAGCCAACTCAGAACGTATTCAAAAACGGTGTGACAGTCGCGCATCATCGCCGTGACCGTGGGGGTTCCGGTGGAGCGGCCGTATCCCCGGTAATCGACGGGGAGAAAGTTGATCCCCCTTTGTACATAGAGGGTGGCCATGTCATCGTAGTCGGCGACGATCTCGCCGTTTCCGTGGAAAAAGAGAATTGTGGGGGCCACTGTCTGCGCGTGGTGGAACCGGGCGCCGATAGTCACGTGCTCGTCCACCGGGATCTGCATGTCGCGGGCAGTGCCTCCGGGCCTGAAAGGGGCATCTTCCCGGCGCGGGTAGAAGAGAAAGCCCAGGATTTCAGGTCTGTCGAGTACCCGGTAGTCGATCTTCGCAATATCAACCATGATCACACCTCCAAGCGTCACCCTACCACAACCACGTGGATTTTTTCCAGCCACCCTTGATCTCGCCGGGGCACCCATTTCCGTGCCCGCTTCCAATTGTATTTTTTCCACTTTGGTGATAATGCTCTCCCAGCACTACAAATATGAATGAGAGGGATGACGATTATGGAGTACCAATGGATTGAAGTAACGACGGAGGACCATGTCGCAACGGTGGCGCTGAACAGGACAAAGAGCCTCAACGCTCTCAGCCTCGATTTCGCGAAGGAGATTACCGAGGTATTTACCGAACTCGGCACGATGAGCGATGTGTGGGTCATTATCCTGAAGAGCAATGCCCGGATATTTACCGCGGGCCTTGATCTGAAAGACGCCATGTCGCGAGGTCTGATAGGAAAACCGAAAAACATGCTCAATATACCTATCGACGACAGCGTCCTGTTCGATTGCTGTCATGTCATTGAGGAGTGTAAAAAGCCGGTTATTGCCGCTGTTCACGGGATATGCGTCGGTGCAGGGCTCGACATTATTTCGGCATGCGACCTGCGCCTCTGCACCGAAGACGCGACATTCTCCCTCCGCGAGGCGCGGATCGGCATCGTCGCCGACATGGGCGTTCTCCAGCGGCTTCCCTACATCATCGGTCAGGCCTTCACGCGGCAGATGGCATTCACGGGGCGATTCTTCACGGCCAAAGAGGTTGAGCGGATGGGGTTGGTTATCGACGTCTATCCGGATCAAGAGGCGTTGATGAACGGGGCGAAGAAGCTGGCTGAGGAGATCAAGGAAAGCGCTCCCCTGGCGGTTCAGAATGCCAAGGAGGTCCTCAACTACAGCCGGACGGCCACGGTCCGCGACGGGATATCACTGGCGATTCATAAAAATATGATTCTTCTCACATCGAATGATTGCGTGGAATCGATGATGGCCTTCGCGGAGAAAAGGGACCCGAAATTCACGGGGGAATAAGAACAAGGGATGTACCCATCCGGCCGGCAGCATTCCGATCCCGGTCGGGTGGGAATATGCCGGCCGATTCCTGAAAAATTACTTGTATAAAATGAGTGACCCTGTTAAAAATTTCGGACAAGTATTTCAGAGAGGATTATCATGGAAAACATATCTGATGCCACCAAGCACTTCATTGATCTGAGACGGCACATGTGGATGGCCGGTATTGATTTGGATCTGCGCAGACTTATCTGGCAGATAGCCGTGACAGGAAAATATATCTACTCCAAGATCCAGGAATCCAATCGGAAACTGGCCGGCGGTGAGAATATCTACGGGGAAAAACAGCTCGCCCTGGACATGAGTTCCGACGAAATCATCAAACGCCAGCTCGAATTTTCGGGCTTTGTCAGCCATTATGCCTCCGAAGAGAGGGATTCTATCGTCCAGGTGGGCACAGGAGAAGAGAAGTACATCGTGACCGCTGACCCACTAGACGGTTCCTCTCTAGTGGACGCCAATCTCTCCATCGGATCCATTATCGGTATCCACAAAAGTTCCATCCTGGACGGGGGAAGCAAAAGCCTCGTCGCCGCGATGTCTATAGCCTATGGGCCTCTGATCACAGTGATCTATTCGGCGGGGAACGGAACCCATGAATTTGTCATGAACAGGGAGGGAGAATATGTCCTCTCCGGGGAGAACATCACGCTCCGGGAGAGGGGAAACATACTGGGTTCCGGAGGACTCAGGAGAGACTGGATGCCCGAACACCTCGAATATATACAGCATCTGGAAGGGGAAGGGTACAAATTGCGGTACAGCGGCGCGTTTATCTCCGATATCAACCATATCCTGATAAAGAGGGGGGGAGTATTCACCTACCCGGCACTGAAGGGAAGTCCGGACGGAAAGTTGCGTCTCATCTTCGAGCTCCAGCCGATGGCATTTCTTGTCGAGCAGGCAGGGGGAATGGCCACAGACGGGAAGCGACCGATCCTCTCGATCCAACCGAAAGCCCTCGGCCAACGCTGCCCCATCTATATGGGGAGCACGTCCGAGGTGGAGAAGGCGAAAACATTCCTGGGAAATTGATCTGTCATCTCAACACAATATATACCGAGCGTATCTACAGAGGGACCTGTCATGATTTACCAAACTATTGATCAACTCAAGCGCAGCATCGCCGGGGTGCTGACAATCGACGAGGCGGACATCGGCATATCGGACGAAAAGCGCCTGCGGGACACCCTGATCGATGACCTGGTGTACTCCGCCGTATTCAGTGCCGACAGCGAGGTACAGTCATCCGCACGGTGGCTGATCCGGAGGGCCTCCGCACGACTGGGATGTATGGCCTGCTCGATCCAGACCCTGTACGAGGCAATGGGAAGGGGCGCCGTTTCGGGTTTCACGGTACCCGCGATCAATCTGCGCGGCATCACCTATTACAGCGCCCAAGCGGTATTCCGTGCGGTCATGAAGGCCGGGGCCGGACCCGTCATCTTTGAAATCGCCCGTTCGGAGATCGGGTACACCGATCAGCGCCCCTCTGAATACACCGCCGTAATAACCGCCGCCGCCATAAAGAGCGGATACACGGGCCCCCTCTTCCTCCAGGGTGACCACTTCCAGATCAACGCAAAAAAATATGCCGCCGACCCGGAGACGGAGATCCAGGCAATCACAGCACTGATACGGGAGGCGATCGAGGCAGGATTTTATAACATCGATATCGATGCCTCAACCATCGTCGATCTGAACAGGCCCACCATCCGGGAACAACAGAAGGGTAACTATTCGATAACCGCGGACATGACCGCCATGATACGACAGACAGAGCCAAAAGGCATCACCGTATCGGTGGGGGGAGAGATAGGAGAGATAGGGGACAAAAACACCACGGTAGAGGAATTTTCCGCCTTCATGGCCGGGTACCTCGAAAAGCTCCGCGAGAAGGGGGATGGGCTGAAGGGGATCAGCAAGATCAGTATCCAGACGGGCACCACCCACGGCGGCGTTCCGCTGCCTGACGGTTCGATCGCAAAGGCGAAGATAGACTTCAATACCCTGGAGGAGATCTCCCGTGTGGCAAAATCCAGATACGGCCTGTCGGGCGCCGTCCAACACGGCGCATCAACCCTCCCCGACGAGGCGTTTGACCGGTTCCCGAAAACGGAAACCTCGGAGATACATCTGGCGACAGGGTTTCAGAACATCATATATGACAGCGGGCACTTCCCCTCAGACCTGAAAGACAGAATATACGCGTATATCAGCACAGATTTGAAGGATGAAAAAAAGAAAAACGACTCTGACAAACAGTTCATCTACAAAACCAGGAAGAAAGGATTCGGCCGTTTTAAAGAGGATATGTGGAACCTTCCGCCCGATATCCTCGATGCAATCGGGGCGGAACTGGAGGACAAACTCTCCTTTCTGTTCGACCGGCTCAATCTGTCCGAAACCAGAGACATCATGGACAGCTCTGTGAAACCCGTCGACGTCCCCCTGAAAATTCCTCAGCCGCTGACACAATAGAAATTTTTCACGATTAATGATATCGCACAATACCTCGGCAATGTGCCATCTCGGACAGGTGTACACCTTTCCCCCCGTGGCCTCCCCTTTGACGGACATCGGGCTCAGAGAATACCACATGATTTAAGCACTCTGTCCGGAAAGGATTTGAAAAGCAAAGCAAACAAATTCCCCAGGTGCCAAACAATTACCTTGACATGCGATTTTCATTCTTATATTTTCTCGGAGGATATATTATTGTAAATTGGTTGTATCAAAAGTAACTTCAGGGGGAGACATCCATGGAAACAGATATGATGATTCTCGGTTTTCTTATGTCGGGCCCGAAGACCGGTTACAAGATAAAGAACATCACCGGAAAGATGATGATAGCGTACAACCTGAGTCTCAATCAGATTTATCCCGCATTGCGAAAACTCGAAACAGCTAATCTGGTAAAAAAAGAGGTGATCTTTCAGACCGGCAAGCCCAACAAGCATATGTATACCATAACCGACGAGGGGGAAAAGTTCTTCAAACAAAGCCTTGTCGGATCGCCGAATCCTATAGACTATGATTTCGACTTCCTTGTTAAACTGTTCTTTTTCAGATTCCTCGACAAGGAAAATATTCTCCACCAGTTTGAGCAGGAAATTATCTCCCTTGATGAACAGCTTGAAGACTTCGAGCAGGTCAAACCTGTCGTCGAGCAGGAAGGAACCGACGACAATAGATTTATTTACTCAACGATCGTCTCCTTTCTGCAACTGTTGAGAGACGGGTATTCCGCCGAACTTGAACGAAGAAAAAAGGCATATGGATCCCGGCAATCGTGAAAAGTGGAAATACCTCCCCCCTTTTTTCTTGCCTGCGCCCCGTGAGAAGTGCTATGAGTACCTCCCTATGTCTTGGGGATCAATATCCCAAAACAGTAACGATTTGGCGGTTCAATCGGGAATGGCATTTTAGCATGTCAGAAAAATCTTTGTTATCGCCGGGATAAGGGTTGGACGGATTGGGCTATACTCCGGGGAAAAGTAAAAAGTAATAAGAAGAGGAAGAAAATTAGATGGCGGCTGATTATTCTGAAATCTACGGACGCTCCATCGGCCATCCAGATCAGTTCTGGGGGGAAGCTGCAGAAGCGGTACAGTGGGAGAAAAAATGGGACACAGTATTAGACGACACCAACAAGCCCTTTTACCGGTGGTTTGCCGGAGGCAGGCTGAATACCTGTTACAATGCGGTGGACTATCACGTACAGGATGGCCGGGGAGATCAAACGGCTATCATCTATGACAGTCCGGTAACAAACACCGTAAGTAAGATAACCTATCGTGAGCTTCTCGATAAAGTCTCGACATTTGCGGGCGCCCTGAGAGATCTTGGCGTTTCAAAGGGGGACACGGTTATCATCTATATGCCCATGATCCCGGAGGCCCCGGTCGCCATGCTCGCCTGTGCGAGGATAGGTGCCGTGCATTCCGTGGTGTTCGGAGGGTTTGCGCCTAACGAACTGGCAATCCGCATCGACGATGCGAAACCGAAGGTCATTGTCTCCGCTTCCTGCGGCATTGAAGGGAAAAAGATCCTTCCCTACAAACCGCTCCTTGATGAGGCAATCGAGATATCCGATCACAAACCGGAGAAGTGCGTCATCTTCCAGCGCCCCCAGGTTGAATCTCCCCTTATCCCGGGTCGAGATTTTGACGGGGCGGCCCTGATGAGCACAGCGCAACCGGCGGACTGCGTCGCAGTGGCGGCGACAGACCCCCTGTATATACTCTATACCTCCGGAACAACAGGCAAGCCGAAGGGGGTCATGCGCGACAACGGCGGGCACGCCATCGCTCTGAAATGGTCGATGAAATACCTCTACGATGTGAACCCGGGCGAGGTATTTTGGGCGGCATCCGATGTGGGATGGGTTGTCGGTCATTCATACATCGTGTACGCCCCCCTCCTGGCAGGTTGCACGACGATCGTATACGAAGGAAAACCGGTTGGAACACCCGATCCCGGAGCCTTCTGGCGAGTCATCTCCGAGCATGGCGTCTCCGTGTTGTTTACGGCCCCGACGGCATTCCGCGCCATAAAGAAGGAAGATCCGAACGCCGAGTACCTGAAAAAACATGATATTGCCTGCCTGCGATATCTCTTTCTGGCCGGCGAACGACTTGATCCCGATACCTATCACTGGGCATCTGATATGCTTAAGATACCGGTCATCGATCACTGGTGGCAGACGGAAACGGGGTGGGGTATTGCCGCGAACTGCATGGGCATTGAGCCCTTTCCCTTCAAGGCGGGGTCTCCCACAAAGGCCGTCCCCGGCTACAATGTTCAGATCGTCGATTCCGAGGGAAACACAATCCCCACCGGAGAGGATGGCATTATAGCAATCAAACTTCCCCTCCCCCCGGGGTGTCTGCCAACCCTGTGGAACGACGATACGCGATACCTTGAATACGTAACCGAGATACCCGGATTCTACGTGACCGGCGACGGCGGTCATATAGACGAAGACGGGTATCTCTTTATCATGGGGCGTATGGATGATGTCATCAATGTCGCGGGACACCGGCTCTCCACCGGCGCCATGGAAGAGGTGGTGGCAAAACACCAGGATGTGGCGGAATGCGCCGTCCTCGGAGCGAATGAACAGCTCAAGGGTCAGATCCCCGTCGGGTTTGCCGTCCTGAAGGCCGGGGTTGATCGTGATCCGGATGAAATCGTCAAGGAATTGGTACAGATGGTACGGTCGGATATCGGGGCCGTGGCCTGCTTCAGGCAGTGCGCCATCGTCAAGGCCCTTCCCAAGACCCGATCCGGTAAGACACTGAGGGCAACGATGCGCAAGATAGCCAACGGCGAAGAGTACACCGTCCCCTCAACGATCGAAGACGAGTCGGTTCTCGGCGGTATCGAGGAGGCAATGGCAAAGTTAGGCCTGGGAAAATAATATCTAATCATACACTATAATGTCGCGGCTTGTGCCGCCTTGGTTTGAAAGGGAGAGGGAACACGATGAAAGAGATACTGCGAAAAGCGATCGACAAAAAACAGAAGGCCTTGTCCGAGTATGATTCGAAGCGTGTCGTTGCATCGGCCGGGGTTGCGATAACGAGAGAAGGTCTCGCGGGCTCCAAGGATGAAGCCGTCAAACTGGCCGAAGATCTCGGGTTCCCGGTCGTTCTGAAGGGGTGTTCCAGCACGGTGACCCACAAAACGGAAATGGGGATGGTCAAACTGAACCTGGGCAGCAGTGATGACGTGGCTCGGGCATATGATGACATCATGAAAGCCGGTATGGAACTCGACGGTGTGCTGGTTCAGGAGATGATCAAGGGGGACAGGGAATTCGTCATAGGTCTCACCCGTGATCCCCAGTTCGGTCCGTGCGTCATGTTCGGCCTGGGTGGAATATTCACGGAGGTCCTGAACGACGTGAGCTTCAGGGTAGCACCCATCTCGGAGATCGACGCCCTGGAGATGATAGAGGAGATAAAAACCAAAAAACTGCTCGATGAATTTCGGGGAAGCCCCGCCGTTGACAAATCCGCTCTCGTCAAGGCGCTCGTGGGAATCGGCAAACTCGGAGTTGAATATGACCAGATCTCGGAGATAGATATCAATCCCGTTATCATCTCAGGGGATCAGCCGATCGCAGTTGATGCGCTGGTCGTCCTCGATAATTCGTAACGATACCCACAAGAAAATCATACGGACACAATCGCTCACCCCTGAATAATATCCGCCTGTCCCCAACCGGGGAACAGGCGGTAGCTTTTCCCCTCTCTCGCAGAAACGGGTTGACATTCAAACGATCGTTTGATACAGACGTTTTTAACGGGAGGAAACTGGGCATCATGTCCCCGAACAAAAAAAACACAACAACCCGGGATCGCCTGCTGGAAGTAGCCGAAATGCTGTTTGCTCAAAAGGGATATGATGCGGTAAGCGTCCGGGAGATTACCACCGCCGCGCGTTGCAACCTTGCCGCGGTAAATTATCATTTCGGCAATAAGAAGGCCCTCTATCTGAACGTGTTCCGCGAGCTCTGGATGTTCAGAGCACAGCGCATTCTCGCGTGTTTTGAAGAAAACCTTGCAGACCATGACAAAACATCGCCCGCGGTCGTGATCCAATCTCTGGCCGAGGCCCTCATCAAAGGCCCCCTTACGGACGAAGAGCGCCTGTGCCATTTTCAACTGATGATCCGGGAGATGACCAAACCGACGGAGGCCTTTGAAATAGTAACGCAGGAGACCATGAAACCATCCCTGGTAAGGTTGGGGCAATTGCTTCACCCTTACCTGAAGGAGAACATGGATGAGGAACGCACGCTTCTCAATATACTCAGTATTATTGCAATGGTTATCTATTTCAACTTTGCCAGGATGCCGGTATCGAAGATCATCGGGCATGCCTACGACGAGCCGTTCAAGGAGCGGCTGGTCCGGCACATTGTCCAGTTTTCTCTTTCCGGTATGCCCCTGAAGGAGGACACGCGGTGAATCGCAGGGCATTTTCCCTGTTCATGGCTCTCTCTGTCTCTGTGGCCCTTGCGGGGTGCATGAAGATGGGCCCCGATTTTACGCGGCCCGATATGGGCCCGCAGGTCAGAGCTTCGTATCAGCATGTCATCTCTGGAGCCGGGACAAAGCAGGTTGACGACCGATGGTGGACGGCTTTCAATGATCCCGAATTGGATCGACTCGTGGAAGGGGTCCTGTCAGGCAACCTGGATATCAAAAAAGCCCTGGCCGCGATCTCGGAGCTCCGGTCTTATTTTGTCCAGTCCCGAGCGGATCGTTTCCCTAATCTCCAGCTTCAGGGAACAGCGGGGAAAAGCCGCACCCAGACGGGATTCGGATCAGGCGCATTCCCCTTCTCGTTACCGGCAACGGTTGAATCGAACGCATACGCCCTTTCCCTCCCCGCATCTTTTGAAATCGATCTCTGGGGCCGTCTGGCCCGGGCCGAAGAGGCCGCTCTGGCAACCCTCTTACAGACAGAGGAAAATGCCCAAACGCTTGTCCAGACCATCATATCGGAAGCGATAACGGTATACTTTCAGATCGAGTCTCTGGAACGAAGGATTCAGATAACGAAGCACAGCATAGAGAGTTACCGCCGAAACCTCTCATTTGTTGAACGGAGGTATGAGGGGGGCGTGGCTTCAATCCTCGACCTGAGACAGGCACGGCGCGTCCTTGCCCAAGGGGAGGCATCCCTCCCCTCTCTGCGCCAGGAGCTCGGTATCAGACAACAGAGCCTGGCTGTCCTCTCAGGACGGTATCCGGAGACCCGATCAGCCCGGACACAGCCGGAAGACTATTTCAGGATTCCTATTCCCGTACCGCCGGGTTTGCCCTCCGATCTTCTCCTGCGTCGGCCCGATATCAGGGCGGCCGAGGCAAACCTGCGCGCACTGAACGCGAAGATCGGCGTCGCCAAGGCCAGCCGGTTCCCCGCGATAAAACTGACAGGGACCTTCGGCTACTCCAGCAATGAACTTGATCGACTGTTCGTGCCGGAAAGCAACGTATGGAACATAACGTTTGGAGCACTTCACCCCCTCTTTAACGCTGGCAAGCTCAAGGCCGGCCAGCGCGCCACGGAGGCACGGTTTCAACAGGGAATGGCCGATTACGCCAGGACCGTCCTCTCCGCCTTCTCTGAAGTAGAACGTTCTCTCCTGACACGGAAAGAACAGCTAGAAAAAAGAGAGAAAACGCTGACCTTCGTCGCCGAAGCGCGGGCAACACAGAGGGTGGCGGAAAACCGTTACGAACGGGGGTTGGTGGGCTACCTTACCGTGCTGGACGCCCAGCAGGCCCGCTTTCAAGCTGAAGAAACCCTGGTCCTGGTCGAATTGACCATCCTCAGCAACCGGGTAACACTGCACCGCGCCCTGGGCGGCGGATGGGGGGACCCGCAGAGCAAAAATACGGGGACTCACCATGAATGAAAGGGAACGGATAACCCATGATTGAAAACCAACCTTCCAGGGGAAAGACAATGGACCGAAAAAGAAAACGCCGCATCCATATCATCGTAAGTGTGGCACTCGTCATCGTGGGAATCGTCACCATGGGTGCGCTGACAGCGAGCAAATCCCGGCTTGAAAAGGTACAGCTCCCCGCTCCGGTACCCATGGTTCGTGTAATGGAGGTCACAACAGGACCGCAAACCATAACGATCAGGGGTGAGGGAACGGTGAACCCGCTGAGAGAAATCAGCCTTGTCCCGCAGGTCGGCGGCAAGATCGTCCGCATCTCTCCCGCCATGGCCAATGGCGGCGCGTTCACCACGGGGCAATCACTGCTTGCGATAGATCCTGTCGATTATGAACTGGCCGTTACCCTGGCGAAAGCACAGGTAAAGGAGGCCGAAAGCAATCTGAAGATTATCCAGCAGGAGGCGCTGGTGGCACAGGAAGAATG
>Ga0075123_10001248_pt1 | contig 12949 bp, 16 predicted proteins | sample AntAceMetag02UKX_FD_69808 | JGI IMG/M metagenome (GOLD analysis project Ga0075123, IMG submission 69808) | Saline lake microbial communities from Ace Lake, Antarctica - Antarctic Ace Lake Metagenome 02UKX | ecosystem: Environmental > Aquatic > Non-marine Saline and Alkaline > Saline | place... | reverse complement strand
CAATTTCTGTAATTTCGTGTAATTTCTGTTTTTTTACACCAGTAATTTTAATAAAATACCGTGCGAATTTTTCAGGCATAAATAGTTTATTTTTCCACTTTTCTTCAAGCATTTCAGAAACTGATGGTGGATTGACAAATTTATAAACTACATCATTTTGAGTTGGCTCATAATCTATTGCATTTTGTACTAAATGATAATTAAACTGATAAGGCTCTTTTAAATAAACAATATCATCAATTGCAAAGCGTGATTTTTTACCTTTTGTAAGTCGCCTTGTTTGTGTTTTTTCTGCATGAATAATTTGATTGAACAAATTTTCTTTGAAACAAATTCCTTTCATATTTTAGTTGTATTTACTTTATTTGTAATTTGATTAATAAAAAACAAGCATAACACTTTGTTTAAAACAATCCCGAAAAGGGTATGTTTAAACAAGTGCAACGTTATGATTTATTTATGATTTCGAGTCCTCTCCTAGCATCGCTCAATAGTGTCAAAGAAACTTCTCCAGCACATAATGCGCCATCTCTTAAAATAACAGTTCTTATATCTATATTTTCGAGCGGAGTCCAAGTCTTGAATCGAATAAGATCCCCAACGCTGACTACATTTCCTTTTATGTCTTTTATTACGTCAAGCAAAACAGCATCTTGCACTTGGTTTGTCTTTAGTTCGTTTTCTTTGTCTTTCCAAATAGCCTCTATATGTTCTGAATTACTTTGATTATTAAACATATCCGCACGAAAATCGAAACCAGATTTAAAAATATCGCTTAATTCTTCTTTTGTAAACTCCATTTTATTGTGTTTTAATTTGATTAATTAAGTATTAAATAGAATCATAACATGGTTTTGGGCGGCATTAAAACAGGCGCAAGTACATTTTCGTAAACATAAATATGATTCAAAAATTACTTCTTAGATAAAGCTTTTAGTTTTTCAATGTATTCGTTTTCTATTCTTTTTGATGTTTGAAAGAATTTTAAAATAGACATGTCTTTATTATATATGTTAGAATGTTTTGCAATCATATATTCAAGATTTGCGCAATTTTCATCATACACGTAAGGAAAATACTTGCTACTCTTAGAACTTAGATTAATGGCTTTTTCTTCAAGTAATAAATCTATCTTTTCTTTATCTATATTTGTAAAATCGTTACTAATAAAAGAATCGCAAAAACGTCTTAATAATTGTAATTTTTTAATATTATTTTCTGAATTGACGCTTTTTAAGTTTCTTAATAGTAATTCGTTTTCAATACTATCTAAAATTTGACTTTTTTTTTTAATGCCGCTATTGGAATTGCAGTTGCATATTCTTTGGCGTAATCTATACAATCATCAATAGTTAACTCTATCTGTAAAACTTTATCATTAACGGAATGAACGAATGGGAAAATTGACGCAAGATCAAGCCTTAAATCATTTTTCATCATAGAAATTCTATTAGTGATTTTTAAAAGAAAAAACTTTGCTTTATCTATGTCTTTAACAGCTAAAAGCTTGTTTGCGCTACTTATATCACTCTCTATATTTTCCACTTCGCTGCTTGTTTCGTTATGTAAAATCGCAAGTTTAACAGCTAAAAAGTAACGGTGATAGGGCAGTTCTTCAGGATCAGTATAGAATTTGATCTTTAAAGGCTTATTATTTATTTTGTATTCTAAAGTTTGCATAAAAACAATATTAAATTGTAAAATATAAATAAAAAAAAAGTGATCCAGAATTGTAAGCAATAACCACAATCGTACATTTTTGTTTTTAATATTAAAATATATAAATACTGATTTGTAACTAACCAGTTTTTAATATTTGTGTATTTCAACAAAATTGTAGGAATTGTTAAAATTAAAAAAAACGGTAAATTTTCTAACATTCGTTCATAATTTTAAACATTTGTATATCTTTAACGCCCCATATTGAAATCATCATATCAATAGTCTCCACATCATACTTTTTATAATGAGCTGGATTTATTTGGTCTTTTTCTGTCATAATTAAAGATAAATATTCGTTCAGTGCAAATATACAAACTATATTTTTAATAAAAGAACTTTATTTGTAATAATATTCTAATTATCTTAATTTACACTGTATTTATTAGCCACCAAAAACCATATCTTGCGGCATCTATCGCATGATCGTTTTTGCGAATAATAACACCTTCTTTTTCGTGATACATATCTAATTCTCTTATCAAATTTGGGGAGTTTGGATCGACATATATTACGTAATCCTTCATTTTTTGAACAGAAAAATCGACCATTGGTTTTTTCAACCACTTGATAAACAGACCCTTTTCCATCAAGTCCGCAATTGTTTGTCTAGCTGCGGTATCTGCAATAATCGGTAATTTATTCTGAGTTTTTTTATAAATTATTTCGTACATTGTGTCTACTCCTGTACGATTAAAATAAGCCTCCTCTTTGAGATAAATATGTTTATTCGCAAAATCAACCGCAACCTTTGTAGTCGCATTATAACCATCAGAATAGCCAAAATCTTGGCCGTAAACAGTACTTAATTTTAAATGTTCCGGGAATGGTTTCAAAATATAATCAAATACAACGCCGTCAACTTTTTGCCTGAACTTCCCCAAATAAATATTATCGTAAACGGCTGGGGCTTTTAGTTTCACTTCTTCCGCTTCTCTTATGAAATCATCTGACAAAAACCTTAAAACATCTGTATAATTTATTTCAATTCTGTAAGATAAATCATAATAAATGCCCTCTTTTGTGAAAAATTCTTTGTATATCCAATGATTTTTATGCGAAGGATTTAGTATTAAAATGACTATGTTTTTTTTCCCTACTACTCTGATAGATTGTGAGATAGTTCCAAAAGTTTTAAAATCTGGAATATCGGTTGCTTCGTCACAAATCCAAATATTAAAATCTTTTATTGATTTATTATTACCTTCTATACTATTTGAACTAGATTTTAAACCCTTTAACAGAACCATACCACCAGTTTTTTTATTAGTATACATATAATCAGATTTTTGGTAAATGTTAGGATCGATTCCCATTAAACTCATTCCGTCCTCAAAATCCAATTGCGTACTAGCTTTTATTGAACTAGCTGTAAATCTAGTATATAAAACTCTATACTTCTCGATAAAAGAAAACATATTAGCCCAAACGCCCCCAAAACTTGTACTTTTAGTTGAGCCACGACCACCATGTACTACGATAAATTTACGATCAATAGTTTCTGTAGCTATCGCTTCAAACATTGTTTGTAGTTTTTCGCTTATAAAAACCTGATTGTCTAAACTCTTAGCCTCTTCTTTTACTATATAATCAGTTAAATCTATATTTTCATCAAGCATCTTTTTTGTTCTTTATCTGCAATTCTTTCTTTTTTTCTTATTATAATTTCTTTATAATACGCTTTATCAAAATTCCACCTATCCCATTTTTTGCGGATGTTTTCGGGAATTTTTGACAAAGGAATTAAACCTTTATTGAATTTTATTATTATTTTCTGAGTTTTAGTATTTGACATTTTTATTGCTACTTTTTTGGAAACGATTTAATAGGGAAAAAAGTATTCTCAGGAATGTAAAAAACGGAATTCGAGGGAATTCTTTGACGGTATGTAATATTGTGAAGTCCTGTTTTTGTATCTCTTATATTACTCTGTATAAAAATAGTGTTATTATTTGAATCTTTAGCTACGTTATTATTTTGTAATTTCTTAAAATCAGTTAAAGAGATGGGTAACTCTGACAGTTCTTCATATATAAAAAATTGGGAGTTCATAGGAGCGTCAATATAATGATATTCATCATATAAGGATTCAGGATTTAATTGAACTTCTAAAGTTTTAGAGACTTTATTACTATCTCTAATGAAAATATAATCATTATTAAAACTGAAATCATTTACTAAAATGGCCCCTTTACGATCTTCTAAGTTCTGAAACTTAACCTGTAATTTCTGTAAAGGATCAATCATTTTTTTATAAATTTCTTCTACTCTATTTAAACCTTCTTTCCTTGTAACTCTTGAAAACGGAATATCTACATTTTTACTTCTTTCGAGTTTAGCCGTATAAGTTACAAAGTCAATTAAAAGCCCTCTTCTAAAGTCTCCACAAATACTATTCCCATCAGCGACATCTCTTAAATAATTAATAGATATATTCGCATACAGCTCGCTATAATTCCATTTTTTTATACCATTATTGTGCAATTGTGGCAAAACAACTTCTGTATTTTCTTCATTAAAAAAGAAATCCTTTCTTTCCATTCTGACGACATCATTATCGTAAACTTTCAATGTAGCATTAAACATTTTTGCGATAATCGTATAAAAATCAAAACCAGTTTCGTCTGGAATTGGATTGTTACTTGCCTTTCCTTTTGTCTTATCCCCTTTATTGTCAGTTGATGCGATTATTGACAATTCTTTTAAATGAGTCTCAAAAATATTGCTTTGAAATTCATAACCTAATTTTGCAAAAAGTTTCGTAAGAATTTGCAAAACGTCAACTGAGTTATAATAATGTTGAGTACCAATCAAGTTGTCATAAATTTCTTTTGCCAGTAATTCAATTGCTACGATATAGGCAGCCAGCACGATAGCCGCCGAAACAATGTCGATAGCTATCCAAATCGCAGCCCCCACACCGGCGTTCAAGAATCCCCCAGTTGAAGAGAGTTTGGAAATGTTTTTTATCAGTTCTTGCGCTGCCTGTATAGCTTGTATTGTAGTTATTACTAATGAGATAGTAGCAATTGCAGCGGCGCCAAAGTCGGGAACTGTATTGAGAACTGCAACTATCTCAACTAGATCCGCTTTTGTTATTTCTTTTTCATAAAAAGATGCAATTTTAATGCCTTGTAGTTGTTTTTCTAATGATTTTCGATTCTCAGTTATTGCAAGTTTTAAAACTGTTGTATAGCCACCTTCAAACTGATCTATGTAATTATCAGTATCATACATATCAATACGCCCCTGTACAATTGTTAAATCACCGTCAACAATTTTTGCTATAAACTTTTTTAATATTCCGTTTTCTTTCCAAAAATCATAAATATACGAAACTGGATCATAATCCTTATTGATCCTTTTAAATTCTGCCAAATAAGTTTCTTCTAGATTGAGATTTGGAGACTGAAAAGCGGAGTCCCAAACGCCCGCCGAAAAATCTAAATCTATAGGATTATCTTTTCCGATTTGAACAGCTAAATCATTATTTAATATAATTTGTTGCATATTTTTAAGATTTTTACAAACATACTAAAAAAAATAGTCAAAAAAAAAGAGCTACTTTTTGTATAGTAGCTCTTTTTTATATTACTCTTTGACGCGAGTTTTTTCTTATCTTATAATTACTTTGCTAATGAATAGCCTATTCTTGAGTAATCTTTAATAGTTAATCTATCCAAAAAGTAATTGTTGTTCTTTTTACTCTCAAAAACTAAACCAATACCTTTTTTTAGCCCCTCCATTTGCCTTTCTAGTTTTTTGGGGTTTTTAAATAAGTCCAAAGGTGCCCGATTTTGTAAACTGTTATCTACTCTATAAAAAACAACAATTTCGGGGATAACCATTATCTTTTGAAAATTATAGTCAGGAATGCCCGCTACATATTCGACATCCGTAGAATTAGACCGGATCGCTTCTACATTAGCGAAACTATCTGTCACCAGGGCCAGTAAAAAAATAAATAAAAAACTTAATAAGATTTTCATATTCAATTGATTTTAATTAATACTAATTTTGAAATATTGAGTGATTACAAAGATACAAAAAAAAAAAGTTATTTCCTATTTTTACTTCTTTCTTTATCGAACCCATCAGGATAAGGCTTTTCTAATTTTTCAATATTGTATAGTAAGATTTCATTTATATCTAAGTGATATTCGTCTATCGTACTGCTTAATATTGCACATATAGTCTTATACATAGAATCTTCTAAGTCTATACCTCTTAAAAATTTTTCAGTTATTAAATACTCAAGAAATTTAGAAAAATCATCTATGCTACTTTCTAAGTTTTCAGATATTGAGACAAAAAACCATCCCCAATAAAAAAGGACATCCCCCACCTCTTCTGTTAATTTTTCAAGATCTAAATCGTGACCATGAAACTTATACTTTTTTATCAAGTCAGTAACCTCGCCAATTTCTCCCATCAAGCCGTAATTAATAGCCTCATTATCAGTCCCTTTTCTAAAATTTACGTGTTCTATGAATTGTTTTACTGTTTTTTTGTTTATTCTCATTTTTTCAAAGCTTTTATAGTTAGTTTATTTTCAAGAGGTGTTATTTCAACTAATAAATCTATCTCCTTGTTCGTTAATTCTAAATGTTGTGCGAGATGTGCACAGCTATTTACAACTACTAATACATTATCATGAATATAATAAGTACTTTTATTAATTGTTCTTTTTACGTAACCAATCAATAATAAATTTCCTTTTTCGGCATCTGTTAAATTAGATGATTTTTCAATTAATCTCATTCTTTTCATAATTTTATAAGTTTTTAAGTTTTTAATGCCAGTCTTCTTTTTCCTTCTCTTTAACTCGTATAGAAATTATTGGGTAATAATTAATTATTTCACACAATTTGAAAAAGTGCTTAAATTCAACTAGCCTCTTTTTATTTAGAAATTTAGAGAGTGTACTTCTATCTATTCCTAGCTTTTCGGCTAATTTATTATTATTTCCTTCATACTTTTCCCTGTATTCCCGAAACATTTCGCTAATACGTATTTTTAACCCGTTTTCATCCATTTGTTTAAAGATTTAATGATTAACATTGGATGCAAATATAAAACAAAAAAACTGTATTGTCAAATATTCTCACAAAAAAGCAATACGAAAAATCACTTTAAAGTGTCTCGAAAAACTAATTTCAATTATTTTTGACTTAGTGTAAAAAGTACACACATGACAAATCTTGCCCGATCCGCCATTTCGTGTCACATTTTTTATATGTTAAAAAAATCCGCATTTGTGTTAAAGTATGTTAAAATGATAGGGCGGTTACCAAATCTACACATATAAAAAATGTGACACGAAATGGCGGATCGGGCAAGATTTGTCAACAAAAGCAAAAAACGGTAAATATTTGAGTAGTGATATTCGGTAAATGGTACATTTTTTTTAGGAAAATAGGTCTAATAATCAACAAGTTATAATTTAGTGATACTTTTTTTTTTTGAGTAGGCACCACCGTAAAAATAAGACTTAACTACTTGATATATATATATATATATATACATTATTATATATATATATAGTAGTAATGAGTGATTATATTGGATATTGTCATTGTTTGTACATCGCACTTTTGGCATGGTACACCATAATATACACAGCATACTTTTTATTTTTCACTTTTCATTTTACTCTGAAACTTTTAAAAAAGTAAATATAATTACTCACTAAAAATCGCCTTCGCCTTAGTCTATTAGGGTTAGATATGAGTAATGGGCAAAAAGATAATCACTCATTTTTTTTCAACTACTTAAAAATGAGAGTCTAAAAAATAAAAAAAATGTACCATTAATCACTCACGCGTTTTTCGCTCCAAAATCCTCAAAGTTTGTTTTTCCGATTTTAAATATGTATATTGTCCGCATGAATATAACACAGAAAGAACTATTACTTTTTAAAAGACTGTATTTTGAAGGAATCGGAACAGATGGCAAACTAGCCACTATTTGCACAAATTCTGTTCAAAATACTGCAAAAGTGATGGGTTTTTCTATTGACAAAACTAAAGCTACTGTAGCTTATTTTGAAGATGTTGCAAAAAGGACTAACGAGTCGAATATCAACACACTTGCAGGACTTGATAGGCTTGCAGATGTTGATATATACAAATACTACAAAAAAGCTTTTAAATTTGATTTACTGCAATATGTTAGCGATGATGGAGACATTAATATTCAAGAATTAAGAAAAAAAGGATTTGGTGATATTATTACAAAATTCAAAAGATCAGATAAAGGGGAATTAGATATTTCTTTTGTGAATAAAAACGAAGCTATTCAAAAAATACAGTTACTAAAAGAAAAATCAAAAAATACACATCAAAGCAAGAAAAAACACAATATTTTATCTTTTTTTAAGGATAAAGAAATCAACATTGAAGAGGTTAAAAATAAATTAGAAAAACTAAAAAAAATATAATTATGAGTTTTAAGGTAGCTTGCGACACAACCGCCGAAATAGAGGACATTAAACAAAGATGTTTTGATAGAATAAAATTTAGGAGTATATCTTATCATAAATCTTCTAGTATTCCGTTTGCCGACTTAGCGGACGCACAATTGGCAGCATCCTGGGCCGCTGCACAGGTGGCTGTTGATCCCGATAAATTAAATATATTACCTCAAATTTTAAGTAATGGAAACTTAATTGATGGCGAACCACAAACGGAGGGCGGAGACGGTGATTTTTCAACAACCGCGGGCACTCCCGAAGTTGTTTCTTTATCAAAACCACGTTTTCAGGCAGACATTAAATTTATGAATGCCGCAAACAATATCAAGATAAATAAAATAAATACAATTTCTCAAAACGAGGGTGTTTCTGTATTTTTGTTAGATGTTGACGACGATGTAATTTGGGGATATTTATACGATGATGGAAGCGTTGGCGGTTTTCCAATTATTCCTCGTACCATGTCTGTAACTCAGGGCGGTGGAAATTCTGGCGAGCAAACTATTAAAAAAATTGATGGAGCTATGCCGGATGATTGGGATGAAAGAGCAACACCTTTTTCAATCACCGATTTAACAGTTCAACAATTATTAAATCAACAAGCTATTTAGTAAGATAATTGTCAAAAATTCAGTAAATGACTGATTTAACAAAAAGATATAATTCAATTCAATATCTACTTTCTGGCTCACATATAAGCACTACAAACGCTTTAGAGTCGAGAGCAGGTATTGAATTGTTTGAAACTGTAAAAGACCGATTTAGAGACGTTACTCAAGCGCAAAGGTTTTTTTCTTTTTATGATACTCAAAACAAAGTATCTGAAACGGTCGGTAAAGCTTATCAAAATTTTGAACGTGTGTTTTCAGCTAATGATAAAAAGTTTAAAATATTTGATTTAAACGATTTAGAAGTTCTGCAAAAAATCAGTAATACAATTGAATTATTTGAGTCAAAAGCTTTGCCGGAACTAAAGCAAAATATCACTATTTATGTTGTAATTGTCACTAAAGAAGATAGTTACGATTTATTATTCTTACCAGTTGATGACAATTTCAGGACTAAAAAAGAAGATGGTGAAATAATTTCTTACAACTACACTAATGAGATTGAAGTAACAAAAGATTATGTAAAAATTGGTGAAGATATTTACGAGAATAAGATAACTGGTTTTCCTGTTTTTAAACTTATTGAAAAAGATGTAAAAAAAGGAGTCTCCTGGTCCCCAACATTCGACTATCTAGGATCATTAAAACAGCTTTTAATTGATCGTATTTCTATCGAATGGCAGAAATTAACGGATCAACATCCTATCGCCGTAACTGCCGAATACACGTGTAGATATACCGATGATTTAGGGAATAAATGCGAGTCTGGAAAAATTAAAACTTTCGGGAAAGATGGGCAAGTAATTTATAATAAATGTCCAAATTGCGGCCTAGGTGTTGGGCCCGGACAACAAATTGAAGTAAAAGGAGTTGTAGGAAGTGACAAAGCCCCCGACTTAAATTCCGCTTATCAAAAAGTCAACACAGACATAAAACCCTTACAAGAAGCTATTAAGAACGCTAATGATAATAATGTTTCGACTTATGAAGCGATTACTGGCTTAAAATATAGCTTAGAAGGTTCTACAACTTATGAAAACGAAAAACATTTAGTATCTGACAAAGAAAAAGCTGAAACTATTTTTACTACGTTATCAACAGAATTAACCAAATGCGAGCAAAAAATAACAGATTACATTTTATTAGCCGAAAAAGGAAAAATATATAGAACGATTATAAATTTGGGAAGTGATTTTTACCTTGTTACAAAACATGATTTACTACTTTCGCTTTCAGAATCAAAAAGTGCTGGTGCGCCAATGTTTATGATTTCTGACACTTTAGAACAACTTAATTCTTTAGAAAATAAAGACATTGCAAAAAGTGCTGAGTTTGATATTTGGACGGCCTTAGAACCGTTTGCGGGTATGAGTTTAGAAGAGGTTCAATATATCGCTTCTAATGAAGAAAAATATTTAAAAGCAAATTTTATAACTATTGTTTCACAAATAAAACTTGAATTAAAAACAAAATCCTTTACTCAATATTTTGAGAATACAAATCAAGAAACTGGAGATGGAATTTTGCAGATACAAAAATTAATTAAAGAAAAACTAAATGAACAACAGACAGAAAGAAACACAGAAGCAGGAGTTGATACGAAAAATTCAGGATCAACAGATTAACGCTACTCAAGCAAAATCAGTTTACAAAAAAGTAATAAAAGACAATGAAAAAGATCGTTATCATGTTTTACTTTTAGAAAATAAAGTTAATGACAATGAAATTTTAGTAAAAGCGCAAATCAATATTTTTACCGCTGAAGACTGGGAAGATTTTACAGGAATTGACGGAAAAATCATTAAAAAAGGGATGAACAAGGGAGTTTCTGTAATAAATGCCGGAAAACCGCATATTTTGTGGAATCCTAGATCTGACAATAAAAAGAAGCCGATTGAGCCAACTCCGCCAATTAACGAAAAAATAGGGTAAAGAAAATAAATTAGTAAATTAAAGAAAAAAAAGAAAATGGTTGAAAAAATAGAAAAAAATACAGGGGGAGAAAATAACACACCACCCCCTCAAATCGAAATTAACCAGGATCATGTGGATGGTTATTTGACTGATAATAACATGATTGCAGTATCAAAAGCAGATATTGCGGCTTTAAAAAATGGTAACTCGGTTAAAGATGAAAATTTAACTAAATTAATTGCGGCGGTTTCAGATCGCAAGCATGGTCAAGTGACAAAAGAAGAGCGTGAAAAAGTAGAAAATCATTTTTCTGAAATTTCTGGAATAGCTAGAAATGAGGGAGAAAACGCTTTTGATTACATGACTAGAGGAATTTCAAATCTCAAAACAAAAGGTTCAGATAATACGGAAATGTTGACGGTTATTAGTAAACAGAAAAAAGAGATTGAAACATTAAGTAATGACATTTCTACGTTTCAAACTAAAGAAAAAAAACATTGTTTTGACAATGACTTTAGTTCTGTTTTTGAGAATGAAGTATCAAAATACGATGTAAGCCCTCAACTTTCAAAAAGATTAAAGCAAGAGTTTTCACAAAGTATTTTTAATGATAAAACTGACTTAGAAGGAAATACAATTTTCAGAAAAGGAAAAAAGACTCATGATAATAGTGACAATTCTTACACTGTAAAGAGTTTAATTAATTCTTACATGAATGATGAAGGTTTTTCTTTAAAATCCGTAGAGAAGCTAGAAAAAAAAGGACAGCCACACACTTCTGACACTTTCGTAAACAAAGATAAACAAGAACAAACATCTTTATTTCAACAAGCTGCTTTACAGGCTCAAAAAGAATCTGAAAAAAATCCCATGACTACTTTCCAAAGAAGAAAAAGAACGACTGAAATATTTGAAAAGTTAAAAGGATCGGAATAATTTTGTATTGTAGTTATTTTACACTATATTTGCTAATGTTATAAGTTTTAAATTTTAGTGTTTATTTATTGAAAAAGTCCGTTGCAAAAATGTAGCGGATTTTTTTTGTGTCCTAAATTTTTTATTTATATATTTGTAAAGATAGAAAAGTTATAGACGGCTTTTACCCTAAAAAAAAACGTGCTAAGGACGGCATATATATATAATTAAATTTTTTAATAATTAATATTATGCCGAATAATAATATAGCAACTGCCTTTTCCGAGGCTTGGGCTTTAGTGAATGAAGGTTTTTATGGTTTAGACCATTTAAGAACTCTCAATTTAGGTTTTGCCGAGCATTTTCTTTCTGATACGCAAATTCAAAACTTCTTAGCACAAAACCAAATTGCAGAAATTCAAAGTACAAGGCCAGCTGGACCTGGTTTGAATCCTAAAATCCCATTCATCAATAAAGAGGTTGTTGACACATCTGTGATAGAGACAATTGATTTATGTGCAGTTGATGCGGAAAGTGGACAAATAACATCCCAAAAACAGTTCCATACTATTGGAGCTATAAAGATATCAACGATAATCGATGACCAGGAATTCTTAAAAAACGCTGTTGATTTAGCCTCCTCTTTAGCTGCAAGATTTACAGATCATATCAATGATGCGTGGGATCGGATGGATGTTGCGATGCAGGGCGTTGTGGAAGCTAACAAAAACCAGTATTGGACTGGTTTAAAGCTACCGACCGGATGGGCTATTGTTGGGGATGCAATACAAGTTCCTTATGCTGACATTAATCTGTTAGCTCATTGGTTGCCTATCATTTTTAAGCAATTGAATATGAATAAAGGGTTAAATATTGAATTAGATCCTATTCTAATGGGGCTTTTAGTTCAAGCTTCAAACCAAGGCGCAGGAAACAATGTTAATACTGCTTTCCAGTTCGCTAAAAATTTAAGCTTCAAAGAGTCAAACAATATGCCAGAGACCCCCCCTGGAGTTTCACACGTATTATACGCATCTCAAAAAGCTACAAGAGCAACTTTCGGCCGTGTTCCTGATGCTTTCAGAAGCTCTATAAATAAAAATATTGAGGGGAAATTTGATATTGCTGACAAAATCAATGGCTTACCTATTTCCATCGGAGATTTACCTTTTGATTTTGGCATGAAAACGCAAATTGCATGTAATGCAGAGAAATACCACAAACAAGCAATTGGTGGGGCTGGAACTGGAAAGATTAAGGGACAGCCAGAGCGTCATGACGTTTATTTAACTGAATATTACGGAATTATACAACCAGTCTC